>Ga0116230_10003871_pt1 | contig 14642 bp, 11 predicted proteins | sample S1TSphfallax_3_FD_88678 | JGI IMG/M metagenome (GOLD analysis project Ga0116230, IMG submission 88678) | Host-associated microbial communities from peat moss isolated from Minnesota, USA - S1T2_Fd - Sphagnum fallax MG | ecosystem: Host-associated > Plants > Peat moss > Unclassified | place... | reverse complement strand
CTCTCCCAACTTGGGAGTTGTCTTGGGAGTGTGAAGGCTCACTCCCTCACACTCTCCTACACTCCCGGGAGTCTCTGATGTGACTCCCGGGCTTCCTCTTGGCCCGCACCCTTGCAACCCCTCTGCCTTGGTCGCGAGCCCAAAGCTAGGGTTGCGACAGTCAAGGTGTGATAAACTTACATAAATAAACAAATAGCTTTACCATGAAAGGTTTTTTTTTTATTAAATATATTTGATTTTAAAGATGACATTAGATGAATGGAGATGATATTGTTTTATTGTTATAAAATGGAAGTGTTTGGATAGTTTAAATGTTATATGGATTAGTTTGTGAAAATCTAGCTATATGCTTCTAATGCAGTTGATTTGCATTCATTTTAAGTGTATTTGTCCATATGTGGTCGAATTGTGATTCAACTTTTGTTGTGTTATTTTTGAATTAGGAATTTAATTTGAATCTATTAATAAAATATATTCATTTTTAAAAAAATCTTATAGTTATTGTTATCTAATATGTTGTTATCAAAATCTCCTAAAATAATGAATGGGCAATCATTTGGGCATTTTTGAATCAAGGCTTCTAATGCATTGAAAAATATATAAATCAAACAATAATGATTTTTATGTCATAATTTTATTGGCTACATAGGTTTATTTAAAATTCACACAAAATTTGTTATTTCATGGGTTTGTGTTTTTTGCACATAAATGTGATGCGTTTAAAGCATGTATGATGCATGTATAAATAGCATGAAATATTTTCAATCATTTTTTAAAAATTCAACTATGTGCAAAAAACACAAGCTCATGAAATAATGATTTTCTCACAATTTCCATGATCAAATCATTGGGTGGGAAATTTGTGATATACAAACACATGTGATATGAATTGTTATGTTATAAGAATGTAAGAATAGTTGTGTGTAGTACATCATTTTCAAACCATGGCCACCATAAATTGAAACATATGAATATTTTGATGTATTTATGAAATTTTCTGTTTCATTTGACAATTATATTTTTGTTTCCAAAATAAATAGAACATGTGATACTTCTAATGTGTGGCAATGATTTATATCTTGATAATGTTTTTGTAAGAAAATCTTCTTAAAGGCTTGTATAATAACATGTGAATTATAGAAGGTTTTTTATTGAGGAACAAAACGTGTCCAATTTGCATTTTTTTTTAACTTTTCATTTTTCAACTACACATTGATCAATGTGAAAATTGTGATGTTGGAGTGGAGTCAATAAATATAAATTTTCTTTCATTCGAATGTGATAAAAAGTTGTGTATGATAGTTCATTTTTAACATAATAGGATTAAAAATTAATTCATCTATTGATAATCATTGTGATTAATGAATGGTTCTTATTGTTAATAATTGAATCTAAAATTGAATTGTTATTATAATATCATATTGATATCATGTATGTCTTTAATAATTGGTTTCATTGGTGTCCAACTAGTTGAGTATTATTTATATTAAAGTGAATTAACACTTTTCTAGCTAACATTCTTATTTTTTTATTTGGGAAATATATCCACATTATGACCTTGATGTTTTGAATATACTATCAATCCCATTAAGAAGGCCATCAAATCAAATGTTCCATAATTTCCAACACATAAATTCAACCAACATATTTTGTTTGATACAAACTATAAAATGCAAACTTGTAATTTAACTTAGGTCATGCAAGAGTTTATATGATGTTGGGCACAAATGGTGATGAATGTTTGTAACCTCAAAATTAAATGTCGAGCATGTCGTTTTGTTAAATAAAATTTCATTATTTATTTGCATTAGATATTTGTGTAAATTTAAAACTTCAAAATTCAAATATCGAATTTCAAGTTCAAATAAAAATATTTAAAATCAAAATGTCGATTTCTAGACTCAATAAATTATTTTGAATTGAAATACTAATTTTTAGATTCGAAAATAATAATTTTGAAATCAAATATTAACTTTTAGATTGAATAATTTTTTTGAATTTAAATAAAAAATTTCCAGAATTGAAATGTCGATTTTCAGATTCAAATAAAAATATTCTAAATTGAAATGTCCATTTTTAGACTCAATTAATAATTTTCAGACTAGAAGTATTAATTTTGAGAATCCAAAATAATAATTTGGAATTGAAAATTCAGGTTCATATCAAATGATTATATAAAATTTAAATGAAAATTATTCAGAGTTGAAATATAAAATATAATATTCATATTAAAATATTCAAAATTAAAATTTCCATTTTTACAATAAATTAATAGTTTTCTTAATTGAAATACTCATTTTTGGATTCACAAATATTAATTTATAATTTCAAGTATCAAATTTTTAATCAAATAAAGATTTTTTAATTTAAATTGAAAATATCATATTCAAACCAAAAATTTGAAATTCAAATAATGTTTTAAACAATTGAAATAAAAAAAATTCAAATTCAAATCCTAATATTTAAAATAATGGTTTTCATAATTGGAATATCATTTTTCAGATTTGAATAAAAAATTCAATGTTCAAATATTAATTTTGAGATTCATTATATGAATAGTATACATACATATGCATATTATATATATACTTTAATACATACATTAAAATACACCCCTATGTCATTGTAGAATACCTTTAGGATGGAACTAATTTGGTGATTATTACGACTAATGGGACATATCAACCTGTTAATGAATGAAAATAAATGTAAAATTGATCTATCCAATAGGATGAAATTTTTAATAGTTGCATCATAGTTGTGAAAATGACCAAAATAGTTGAAATTTGTTATTGTAGTTGCAATATTCCCAAATCTAGTCATAAACGTTTACAAATCGCATGTAGTTGTAAATGGACTGGTTACATTTTGGCTAATTTTGACTAGTGTAAATTATTAGGTAGTAAGTAAGTTGACTTAGGTCAACCTAGCATGGCCAAGGTTAATTCAAGGCTAAAATTTTTGAGTTTTATAACTTTTCATTAAATATAATTAATATTAAAATGTGGTAGTGCAATGGATGAAAACTTAAACCCCAATGTGAAGGTGAGGGCTTCAAGTCCCCACACTTGCAACCCAGATACCCAAGCCATTTGGCTTAAGTTAAGTAACTTAATTTAGTTTTTTGAACTAGAAATTTGAAGTTTGTTTTTAATTTAGGCCACCTAACTTAAATTAGGCAGCCTAGGTTGCTTAACATAGGTCGTTAGTTAACTAGGTTGAATTTTGGTTACGTTAATTACATGGGCTAAATTCATAACATGTTTATAGATTTTTGACACATGTCAACCATCCATCAAGGTGTCTTTTGTAACATTTAGTCAAATAAATTAATGAATTTGAAATGGCATGCACTTTACACGTCATAACAAGGTAATTAATGACATGGAATTTCAATGTTAAAAAAAAAATTAAAATCTTAGTCAATAAGGTGATTGGGCTTTACAACTAAATGTCCTTTGCAACTAAATGGGTGAAACAAAATGAAGTTAATAACTCATGAGTGACTTATTGCATATGTTTTCCCTGATTAAGATGTAGTTGCAAAGCCTAGTCATAAAACCCAAGATGTGTTGTTGTGCACAACCAATGAACACTAAGGAAGCACACAAAAGTGATGTAAGAAAACACACAAAGTACTGCATTACAAAATGTGCATTTTTGGCACATGATCCCTGTTTTGTGATGTTAAAAGCTTGTTTTCACACAAAATCATTTCTTGACAAATATTGTCCAAGGACATAGTCAAATGTGCATCTATAATTTCGTGTTTGTTGAAAAAAAAACATTGTGTTGATTATTAATGTTGTTGCACAGATCTGGTCTATTTGTTCTTCCACTAAATTTAGAAGAGAACTTGCTAGACCATCAAGATTGAATAAATAGAAGCTCCACCTACATGTGGCATGGTGGCACTTTGATTGGTGCATGACGAAGAAAAAGGTGAATTTGCATTTCTTGATTTTTTGCATTTTTTATATTTATAAAAAATTCTACATCCACAAATATGTCCAAACATCATGTAATAGAATTGATGATTGACAATGAAGTTAGGTGACCTTGATATTTTAAATTTATAAAATAACTACAATTATTTTTGTTGGATTGTCTTAAATTTTTAGAACACTGATTTTCCTTTGGATCTTTTATATTTTCTAATGTGAACATCGTGTAAGGTTCAATAAGAAAACTTTTCTTTTGGTGGCTTCCATTTTTCTCAAGAATGTAAATACTTGCTTTACTTTTAATTATTATTTTTTTGGTTGAAGTTCAAGCTTTGAGGGGGGTTTTGACAAGGCAATTGATGAAGTGTTTTAGGGGGTTCAATGGGGTAGTTGACAAAGTGGGAAACATGAAAACAATTGGTTTTTAAAACCAACAATAAAATCCAAGGATTTTGATGGCTTAATCATCAAATTACTCAAGGTTTTTATTAAGGAACTTGCAAATTTTTTTACCAATTTGTTCTTGTCATTAATGTTTTGCATTTTCCTCCTCCACATTTGTGATTTACATTCAAATCCTTCACTTCAAAGGTTTTTGACATGGTGAATGTTCTTTTTGATAGTGTGGAAAACAATTGATTTTTGATGTTTTATAACTTGGTCTTTAAGAAGATAGGAGTTTGGACACTTATAGGTTCTAGTTAGTGTCATGTGTAGAAGCCTTCTTGGGAGGAATAGACTCTAAAAATTAGGATCATCTACCTCTTATGCTACACATATGATTGATAAATTCCATTAGGCATAGTGAACTCAACATACCCATAATGAGTTTTGCTGAGTATGTCAAGGTATTAGAACAATGTTAGAAAAATAAACAAACATCATGTAGAGCATTGACTTTTTCAAGATCGTGATGTAAAGTAGAAATATAGAATAAGGTCACAAATTAAGGGGAAAAAGAAAAGTGTCGCAACCCTAGCTTTGGGCTCGCAAGCAAGGCAAAGGGGTTGCAAAGGTGCAGGCCAAGAGAAAGCCTGGAAGTCACATCACATACTCTCGGGAATGTAGGAAAGTGTGAGGGAGTGAACCCTCACACTCCCAAGGTAACTCCCACTTTGGGAAATGGAGTCCCAGTGGACTCCCGAAACTTCAGAGAACGATTTTATAGGTCAAAATTCAATGGTTTATGTCGTTTTTTATATAATTGGAAATCTCTTGGAACTTAGATGTTTAAAATGGGCTCGCATTGCTCATTTGGACATCTAAAACACAAGTTATGGCCAAAAGAAGGGTCGGGGGTCAAACTGCCAGTTTGACTCCTGACTAGAAAAAGTCAAGAATCGACCTGATTTACTTGTCTACAGATGACGTGCAACATACTGTTGAAAAGCTCTTGACAAGGGCTACAACTTTGCTTTAGATTGCATTTCGATCCGAGATCTACTTGTAAAGTTATGGGGCTCCAAAGTCGCAGGAGTCCCAACTTGGGCGATTTCAGGACTCCCACTTGGGAGTCTCGGGACAATAAGCCATTTGGATGTGGGCCCTGTGGAGAGGTGCAGAGTATACTATGAGGGAGAAGGTGGTGGCTTCCCCCAAGTCCGGGCCGTGGTGAGTCTTATGTGTCTATGTTGCCCATGGCTCGTCCTAGCACCAAAAGTGTTCCAACTATGCACTAACCACCTTATGTGGGTTTTGTGCAGGCCGGTGTGAGTGAATGAAGCTTGTCAACTCTTCCTAGTCCCATCCTGGAGCTCCACCATGCCCTTTTACCCCTCAAAGTGCTGTGAGCTAAGGAGTATGCCCCAACTCTTCCTTCTTTTGTTGTTTTCTACTTGGACTCACATTTGAGTCTTTCAAGGAGTCGGGAGTGCGTGAAAAAGTAAGTGATGATATTGTATTTCATTTTTTGTTATTTTTTTTTAGTTGTCTTCTAGACATGAGACATTGATCTTGCACCTTTTTATTTCATGGATAATTTTCTGAAGATTTTTTTGCCCATCGTCTAAGTTTCAATTTAACATTTTACTCCATTTCCTTTTAAGTTTTTCAACAAAGGAAAATAGATTCAAGGCAAGTTGCATCCAATACCATAATTTCTCTTATGTTGTGAACTCATGTGCATAAATTATTTTCAATCAAAGATAAATAAACCTTGCAATAAAACTTGGGCAAGGTATAGTTTTCAAAGTTCCTTATCAATTATAAAGATATTTTGCAAATCTATATAAATTAATTGGGATCAATTTTTTGTTTTTAGGCATTTCCAAGGCAATAATTCAATCTTCCTTATGAACTATTAATGTGTGTAATGTGTTGGTTAAAGTTGTACCACTTTTTTTCTAAAAATTTGAAAACCAAACTTGAAAGGTTACAAATTACAATACTAGAGCACGAAGCAACAATTGTCTCTCTACATATAGAGCTATACAATAAAACATACTAGCTTGCTTTCATCACTGATGAAAAGGTAGAGTGAAACATCAATCCACAATTTTGTTAACATTAAGTGGTATAAATCAACAATAGTTTGTAGTTTTAGGCTTGGTGATCTATTGTAATTTTGTTTTGTGCACATTTAAGGAAGACACTAAATATTAAACACCCCTTACTGTGATTTGTCCAAGTGTCAAAAAAATACTACAAGGTGTGCAACACCATGCATGGAGTCTTGTGGTTCTACTCCCATAGGCCTAGTTTAGAATTAGTATTAATAGAACTTCCAACAATTGCAGGTTTGAATTTGCTATGGGAAACAAATTGCAGAGCATGCAACAAAATGAAAAGTTGATTTTTATGTTGATTATTCTTATTATCAAGCCTATTTTGGGCACAACCTCACATGTGATGAATTGCTTCTTCGCCATAATGGGACTCATATTGTTGTCACCTGATTTTTCATTTTTTTTTTTGAATTTTTGGCCTTGTTCTCCCTTATTTTAAACAATTTTTTGTTGTCTTGTTTCTTTTAGATTTACAAATTCTACAAAAGTCTAATATTATATATATTTTTTAATTTGCAAAAGTCTATATTATTTCTCTTGATTCTGTTGTTGAAAAATTACCATGGTAGAATATGACAAAGTTATGATTTTTGAGAATGTTGTAGGTATTAATGAGGATTTTTGTGGGCTAAATGAGAATTGATAACCAACTCATCAAATATTTAGAACATCCACTTATAATGTGACAACGACCTTGTAGAAAATGATGAGTTTCATCTTGTAACTATTGTAGTTCAAACTCAAAAATGGAAACTGGATAACAAGAATCAATACGTTACAATCAATGATAATTTTATAGTTGATTTCAAGAACCCACATATGCTGCATTGCATCATTTATAGACCAACACCATGTTAAGAAGTTGGTAACATTATTAACTAGAGTTTTGTTTTATGTAAGGGATTCATCAAATATAATAAAGCAAACAACATTACTCCCATGAAAATCCACATTGATGCTACACATGCTCATTTGGTTGCAAAAAGAAAGTTGAAACTAACTACTATTGTTGCAGCAAAGTAATTTGATACAAATCACAATCAGTAGCCAAGAAAGAGAAGGGTTACATCGTTTGAGTCTACAAGATCACCACATTTTTTGGCTCAACAAATCTTTACAAGGACAATGATGAAGCACAACAATGTTTTTTGGAAGATTTGCTCCTTTACATTTGTAAAGGATACAAGCCTTTATCATCATGCAAAAGCATATGGCGAGACAAGTTAGTTTTTCGTCATTATCCTTGTGTTAATTTTCCCTCTCGATCAAATCTTGTAGAACATGTGTTGCTTAAAATGGTCCAAAAGACCATGGATTTGCATGTGCAACCTAGTTTTGTAACTATAACCATAATTTTTACAAGTTTTGATCTTTGGATGTCTAGAGGCGGGGCAAACATTTTTGCATTAGTGATTAACTATTTGGATGAAAACTGGATCACACAACATGCTACTATAGGATCGTTTGAAGTTCAAGAAACCAAAGGTAGCACCATGGCTTTGCAACTCCAAGGTTTGTTGGAAAAAATGGATTAATCCATTGTGTTTTTACCTTTGTGAAAGATGAGGGTAACACTTTGGGATCCATGGCTATGACATTGCAGTTTATTGTTGATTGTGAGCCTTTGAAAATGTTGCGAGTGTACATAGGTACTTGTTTTGGGCATGTCATGTCTAAAGCTTGCCAATATGCAACCAATGATGATAAGGTTTTAGTAGACTTACTTTAATGAATTTGAAAGATGCTTAGGTTGGATTACAAACAACCATTACATGAACAAAAATCAAGGAAAGGGAGGTTGGGGCGGGAAAAGGCATGCATGGAAAGTGGGTTACGACTTTGGAAGTTGAAAATTCTCGTCAAAACAAGGTTTGCTAACAAGGTAATAATGTTTAGAAAAACCTTGGAATTCAAGCTATAATTCTAATGTGTTATGGTAAGTAGAAAACATTGAATTTGCAACAATGAGTCCTAAAAGCTCAAGTGTGGACCATTGTTGAAACTATCATCAACACATTTGGTGGTGACTACATGTGTGTTGAATCAATCTAGAGGTCATTGGATACTATTTGATGTTTTAATGATTGAAATCAATGTGATTATGGCCATGGAATCTCCACTGAATTCCCTTGTTGATGGGAGTGAAACATGTGATGCATGTTTGATGTTGAGCTCTAGATGTTGAACAAAGACATGTGGTAGGAGGTGGTGAAGGTGATCAAACCTTTTATATAGTTTTTGATGGCATTTGATTATCACCAAGTTCATAATATGTTGGCATTAATGTTGGATCCTTATTATAAATCCTTATGAGTTGTTGAGAAACATGTGGGGTGTGGGAATGCAATTCCCCTTGCATCTAAATATCATTTCAAAGAAGTCATCCCACTTTTGATCATAATTTTTGAAAGGTTAAACCCTTTTATCCAAGCAAAAGTGGTTGTTTCAATTGATGGATTTTCTGGTGAGGAAGAAGAAACCAACATGTTTGGTGTTGGGGCATTTGTAGAAAAGTCTTCATGAATATTGATTATTAGGGAATTGTCTTTCTTTTGGAGGGTGGCTATACCTCCATCAATGTGTGCAAATCCACTTATTTGGTGGAAGACCCATGAGAGTCAATTTTCGAATGTTGGCTTCTTTATCAAACAAGTTTTTGGGATTTTGAGCTTTCAAATTGAAACTAAAGGAATGTTCAACCTGGCTAGTGTTTTGACAACTTTGAAGTGTTATTGCTTACAAGTCCAAAATTTGAATTGGATTACCATTATAATCAATAATTGGCTTAACCCATGCTAAAATTACACACCAAATGCAAACCTAAAAGATTATTTGAAGTTATTCTAATTGAGGATAATTACAAGATGATCAAAGAAGTTGAATTCTTTGAAGAGCTGCAAGTTGATGAAGATTAGGTAATTAACTTAAACCCTAAACAAAAATCTTTCTTTCTTTTTTTTGTTTTTGTCCGACTAGCCAAGAGACCTTTTTTCTGTTTGATGTGGGATGTTTGGTGATTTTTGGATAGGTTTTTGAACCTCAACAAGTTGCTGGAATTTTTGGCTTTTCGAGCTTCTATTTTGTGGGGTTGGGGTGGTTTGTTGTTTATGTGGGTGTTGTTTTGTTTTTCGTAAGCAACTTGCGCTACATTGGGCAAAGTTCTATAAAGAATTAGGGTTCAATTCCCTTGCAAGTTACTTAATGTTTTTTTTTTTCTTGGACAAAATTTCACATGTTCAACTTGATGTGCATAACCACTATGCATATTTGTAAGTTACAATGAATTTGATAACCAACAAATGCATATCCGACAATGAACCAAAAAAATTCATGAATGCATAGTCGACAATATAAAGAAACTTTGATGGGATATCTGGATGCATATCCTTGTACTAGCAGGATTTTTTAATAAAATTCTTATTCATATCCATAAGATAGGTCTAAAGTCCTACAACCGGCCGACACTGGTTTATACAGAGGTAAAGGCTGTTTTTACTACCTGCCTACTAACAACCTACCAACTGAGCTAACCACCGTGGTTAGCTAGGGAACTGAAACCCAACAGAAAACTGTTTCCTGACCAGTTACCATCCATCCTTCATGGTGCGCTGGTGGCTGGTGGTTCACTGTGGCGATGCAAGCCTGAATAGCTGTGACGTGGCTGTAGTTAGGAAAACCATGCAGTAGAAATCTTCTGTTGTGCAGATTTGTGGCTATTCAGTGCCTAAATTTCCACTTAGCCTGCTTGTATTTAATGCATTCACATGCGCCCATTCTGAAAATTAAATTGATCAGTAAACTAAGTGGAAGCCTCATAAAGCCATAGCTGCTTTTTTCCTAGGGTCAGACTTAGAAGATGTGTTTTATTTTCCTGGAGAAATTTCATTAAATTTTTTTACCTTAATAAAAAAGGGTATATCCTGCTGCAAATTCCTTTTTTCGAAAAGAAAACTCCAAATTTCGAATATTAAAAAAAAATTTACATTCTATATGAAGTTCTCATGGGTAGTCAGAAATATAAAAGGATGCTTAAATTTTCTTACTTTCACATTTTGTTTTTGGCTAAATCCTCTTATTGATGATTGCCACTTCAGCTACATCACAAAATTGAGAGAAAAAGAAAAAGAGGCACACTAGAGAGGAGGGCACCTTACATCTATGTCTTTGTACCTAAGGAGTAGGTGTAAATGGCCGTGGGTGAACCCACTATGCTACCCTATGAAATGTGGTATGGTACTAATCAGAGATTTTATTTCTTGGCAAATATTTAATTTGAAAATACATTAAATTTTTTTATAGGGTTTAACACTTTGTTTTCAAGATAAATTTAAGAGAAACAAGTGTAATGCCCTATTCCAAACTCAACAAAATCCTACCCCTTCTCCCCTCTTATTTAAAAAAAATCTTTTGTTCCCATACGGTTCCCAATAGTTCATGATTAATTATGTGAAATCTCAAAATCTTGATGTGAACTTTATTTCAAACAATTTTTGTTTCCAACATAAATCCTTGTGCATAGGCACAATTTGCCACCCTCAAAAAGTGAAGATTGTGAGGAGTGATTACCCAATTACCAAACAAAACAGCGAATGCAAGGAGAAATATTTCAGCATAATAGGCTTTTGAATCCCATTGACAAATATAAAAATGACATCTCTGAATGAAAGTTTAAAAAATCCCAACAACAACTTTTAAGAATTGATACTTCAATCTTAAGATATCATGGAACAATTACCAGATGGGTGAGGTCTGCTAACAGGCCATCTTTTGAACTGTTCAAATATTTGCTCACACATAAGTGTTTGATGATGGGTGGTTCTACCCTAATTAGGTTTGAAAGAGGGAACAGATGGCACGAACAAATATAATTTTTTCAATATATAGATTACAAAATTTCTATTTGAGATTCCACTAGGTAACCATAAAAGAATTATTTAAAAAAAGTTACTATCATATTTAATATATAGCCAAATTCCGTTAAGTCTTGCTAACCATGAACACAACTTTGAATACATCACAAAATTGGAAAGAAACAAAAAAAAACCAAAAGGAAGTAAAAGAAAAAGAAAAAAGAAAAAAGAAAAGGAAAAAAAAGAGCTAGTGACACCTTGTAACTACTAGCACTATTCCCTTCACTCTACTCATTACTTTGCCAAAGGAGTCATGTGACCGTCCGATAATGGAGGCACTGGGGGACCAACGGCAAAATACTAAGGATCTATATTGATTCTTGGAGAAGGGGGGGGAGGGGGCGGGGGGGGGGTTGCAACAGCGCTCTCATTAAGAAGAGATCACACAACAGCTGTCGTTTGCTGCTATTGGTATTTTGCCAATAAAAACGGGCCCCGTTCCCTCTTCCTCTCCTCTGTCGCCAACTTCAAGTCTCGAGTGCCGAGGAGGACTCACCAGAGCTCTCGGGTGCAGCCACCCAGCTTCCATCAAATACTTACAGCTTGAGAGATCAAGAGATCAGTACCCAACGGCATCAAATAATAACGTACATTGTAATTTGTTATTGGTACTACTCATGGACATCGTGTAGAACGGAGTTGCACTAGCTAGAGCTGGAAGTTGATCAGCTGAGTAGAAGCAGCAGCTGCTTCATGTAGAGAGGTTCGAGAAAAGTAGGGGAGCTGAGATGACACTAGTCTGATGAGTGAGAGAGAGAGGAAATCGTAGCTTCCAATGAACTGTAATATAGTTAAGGGAGATTTTTTCTTCTTTTGTACTTGACAAGTCAGCTGGGAAGCTGCGATCCTAGCTTACAACAAAGTGCAGCGAGAAAGGGGACAGCTGAATTTGAGTTGTATAATCCTGCAGCTCTGGAATGTGGGAAGAAATTCATTCAATAGTGTGAATTATTCGTCAAGTGCTTCTGATTTCTAGTACAGATTCTGTTTTCCAGACTAGGGATTAGTATTGACGGAGTTGGGATTAATACTTATAACAACTGTGCGCTAGAAGATTTGTGAAAGCAGTGAGTTTTGCAGCTGCAGTATTATTGCAGGACCCCCTGTGGCCTCGGATCAGCTCGCGTTAGCTGTAGTACTGTGTACTCAATTGAGGAGTGAAGAGCGGCTGACCTCATGGCAAGGTCGACGAAGATGGACTTAATATGGTGCAATGTCGTAATGGCAGTATTATTATTGCTTTTGATCTTCGGCAGCAACGGCTCAGCAGCCCAGCAGCAGCTACAGTATGGATACTACGATGCCACATGCCCTGATGCAGAAGAGATAGCCAGACAAGCCTTGCGCCTCTATTTCACAATTGATCCCACATCTTCTGCCGCTATCCTTCGCGTGTCCTTTCACGACTGTCAAGTGCAGGTAGTCGCCACCTTCGACCCAGCTGCTATGTCGATTCCTGTGATCTGAAAATGAAATGTAATCCATTTTCTGCTGCACATCAACCAGCTGCCCTCGGGTCATGGATTCTCTCATATTTCAATCGTTCTTGTGCAGTCTCATGCACAATTGATCGATGCAGTTTTCCTAGTGGTCACTGTCGATCGTTGTCTTCATTGTAATTTCCGGAGGACTGACCACCCCATTCCTGGTTTCCTATACACTACAGGGATGCGACGCGTCCATACTGCTGGATTCCGATTCTGCAAAGGGGATCACAAGCGAGACGGCATCAAGCGCGAACTTCGGTATCAGGAGGTTGGACATCATAGACGGTGTGAAGTTGGTCCTGGAGGAAGCTTGCCCGAACACGGTGTCCTGTGCCGACATCATCGCCATTGCCGGCCGTGAAGCAGTGGCTTTCGCAGGTGGGCCTAGAATCATCATTCCTTTCGGAAGGAGGGACTCCACCTTCGCCAGTACCGCCGAAGCGGACGCCAGACTCCCGGGAGTCTCTATCGGCGTGGACCAATTCATCAGCCTCTTCGCCGCCTATGGCATGACCATTGCCGAGAGCGTTGCCATTATGGGTGAGTGTAATTGCTGATTCTCCTTCAGCTCCCATAATATATCTGGTTATCTTTCTGCATCTCTGCGGCATTGTTCTGCAATTCTACTTAGACTTGAGCTTCATACCCAATGTTGGATCGCTGCTGAACCATCGCCATGATTTTTCTCGAGTGATCTGTTGAGTTATAAGCACGTTTTCTCTGAGCTCCACTTTATGTGCATAAGGATATCTTTCCATAAGGATGCTGTGATCACAGCACACTGTCTAACTGTGATTATGCAGCCTAATGGAAAGAAACCCTTAGTTTTTAATCCAATTGAAGAATCCTTACAGAGGGAGACCGCTGACCAGTTGTCCATTTTCTGCAGGAGCTCATACGCTCGGAGTAGGACACTGTCAGAGCTTTGAGAATCGGCTAAAAGCAGCAGCGTCTGATCCAACACTGGGCTTGCTGTTTGGTGGACAGTTGCGAGCAACATGTCTCGCAGATGAGGAGGGTATAAGTGGTACAGATCTGCAGGCATTTTTTCCCAATGACCTTACCAACACATTGTTCGACAATATGTACTTCCAAGGTACAGTCAATGGGCGTGGCCTTTTTACCATTGATGCAGAGCTTCCCTTGGATTCCAGAACTGCAGACATTGAGCAAACTTTTGCCATTGATCAACAGGCCTTTTTCGATTCCTTGACTTCTGCATACGTGAAGATGACATCTGCAAATGTGTTAACAGGCGATCGAGGTCAAATTAGAACAAATTGTCACTTCGTCAATAGCTAGCCTACTATAACTGAACCAAGAACCAAAGCTTGTGTGAACGATGTTTATCTGATTCCATGAACATGTTCGAAGAAATTACACCGGACACTGAAAGATCATCTTGACTGTAAACTCAACACAAGGAGCCCTTCGATGATGTCCCTTGGGAAAACTGTCGTTAACCTCAAGAATAGACTAAAAATGCAAGTAACAGGGAATTGTGCAACACAGGGAATTTTACTACATTCCCAGTGAGCTGTGCACAGGGAAAGTTCACACTTTCAGGCATGGTTTGTGAAGTTCTAGGTGGAAAAAAACAGCATTGTGCATTGTGTCTATGGCAGTTCTCTTAATAGGGTGCAAAAACATGTTTTGTAAATATGTGGAAATTCAATTATTCAGTGAAATCTCCTTTCAAGAGAACATTTGTTTGGTGAAAATTCCTTTCAAACAGTATTGTTTCTTTATTGATTTTTACCTTTGTTTTAAATTTTGGAATGTGTCTGACCAGTGAGT
>Ga0116230_10003869_pt1 | contig 14647 bp, 4 predicted proteins | sample S1TSphfallax_3_FD_88678 | JGI IMG/M metagenome (GOLD analysis project Ga0116230, IMG submission 88678) | Host-associated microbial communities from peat moss isolated from Minnesota, USA - S1T2_Fd - Sphagnum fallax MG | ecosystem: Host-associated > Plants > Peat moss > Unclassified | place: USA... | reverse complement strand
AGTCTACAAGACATGTTAGAATTATGCAATAACTAATGTGCTACAATATGCATTTTGTATTAAGCACAGGGGTCTAGGTGATGTAATATGGTCATGTGCTAATGCTCATAACTGTAGCCTATGTGCCAGTCCAACTATAGTTGAAAGCCACTGCCATGAGTGGACACCAGCTAACCTCCATGGCCATGGTGTGTTTGCCTACATGCTTTCTAACCATATGGATTGACCTCTGTTGGTACATAGGTGCAATTATGATGCCAAGGTGTTTCTAGGGTCATTTTGCATAAGATTGTCCAAGGTGCAAGTGTCCATATCATAACAGTTTCCAAACCTGTGCCTAAACATGTGATACAAACCAAGTTTTGATTGCCCTGCAAACATCTTTCCCTATCTTGTAGCTGGTGTCTACACACAATTTTTGGTTCAAATCACTGATGGTGATATGAAGCTTCTGCTCAGGAAACTTCTGACTGCAAGGCTGTCATGGTGTATGCCAGAAATTGAAGTTGACTTCAGTTGGTTGCTTAACAAGTGCAACTAAAAGGAGGATAGAGAAATTCCCCCATGCAGTGGTAGTAGATAAGTCTGCAGACACAATATCAAAGTCCCTAGTAGAACATAGAATATGTGTGTGGGTATAGAGGAGAAATCCCAATACATAAAAGCTAAAAATTGTGTGGATGTTCCTCAAATGGGCAGCCCTCAATTTGGGCCATGAGTTTTTTGGAAGCGCAAAGTAAGTCAAATGTAGAGTTTAATGTTGTCATTTTAGCACAAGGTTGGTCATATTGGTGTTGGTATGCAGGATGTTGCCAGAAAGATCATGTCATTTGCACAGGGACATGGGCCACCTGTGGTCTCTGTAATGTCAACCAGTGGGGCCATCTCTAATGTGACTCTATGACAACAATTAATATCCGGAGGCACAATTACTTATCAAGTAGCCTACACCTGTATGCCTGTGATATTGTACATTTTGAGTGAACAACTGGAACACAACCTAACATTGTATGATAAGAGGCTTACAGTTAAGTCTCTGCTTTGGAACAAAAATTTAGTGTTTGTCTTCTACAAATTTGGAGTTTGAACGTTCTCCTTCCAAGAGTAACAATATGCCTTGTTCTCCACCAAGTCTGCAGAGTTTGTTCTAGGTGTTTTTTCGTGGCTGTGAAGCTGAGTATCCTACAATCATCAAAGTTTTGCATTGATGGTGTTGCTACAGGGTGTGGTGAGGTTTTCTCCTTGTCTGATGTCCAAGTTCAATTTTTGTAAAATTGCTTTTTGACATGTTTTGCTCTCCTTGCATCTGCATACCCATTAAAAATGAAGGTTAATGTTAGTAGTCCAGCCCATGGAGGGTTTACAGCAGATGCTCAGTATGTTAGGTTGTTTCCTATCAAAGCAGCTCTGGAGCTCATCGATGTTCGTGGCATCCCGCATAGTCGACTTTGCTTATGCAGCTATGGGAGCATTTGTGCTGTTTAGGGTTGTGCACCAATGTGCCCTTCATATGTAACAATGTCAGATCACCTTCATGTATAGGGGACATCATGTTTGTGGGTGGAGGGTGACATATAATATAGCATTGTAAAAGTTTATAGTAAAAGTTAGGTGGGATTTATTGCTAGTAGTTGCATATTGGTACAAGAACATGTTCACCTTGTTTGATGGATTTAATGATGTATTGTATTGTACTATTGCTCCCATCCTAAATTGAATAAATTATGGAATTAGGGCTTTGATTGATTGGTCAAAAACGCTAGCTTCCATTCACACTAGTAGAAAAGTCCCCTTTTGCAACTATGTTTTCAACTACATCTTGACTATAAAACATAGTTGAAAATGACAAAAATAGTTGCAAATTTTTTTTTGTAATTGAATTTTTTTTTTCTCAACTACAAACCAAAAAAGTTAACAAGTACAAGTTGACAATAACATTCTAATTGAAAGTGTTTGCCATGTGTCAACACCACATCAATAGCCATCACTAACCATTTTAGTTGTAAACTATCTTACCAACCTAATCGTGAGATGTTGCCAACTTCCTTTGACTAGTGGATGAATTTCATTTGCTGATTGCATATGACGTCAACAAAATATTCACTTGCAATTTCAACTACATTTCAACTATGTCAATTTAACCAATGATGTGGTGACATGTGGCACATTCAAAGCATTCCACCATTGATTGCCCATAGTAAAAATTATGTTGAGAGGTTAACTATGTTGCAATTACAATGGTCAAAACACTTGGCCAATGGTGGGATGACATGTGTTGTAATTTAATAGGGTTTAAGGTGGACCAATAGTTTAATGCCACTTGGCATAACCTAAGCCTATAGACCTACATGGTGCCTAATCATAGGTAACCACCTAATTACCTAGGGATGGGTTAGGTCTAAAACTAAGCCCCTTAGTATAAGCTTAAGTTAAAGCTAGACCTAGACATTAAGCTAAAGTTAAACATAGGCATTAAGTTAGGCTATACCTAAGATACAAATAAAGTCCTCTTTCATTTAATTTAGCCTTTAAGGTTGGGCATTTTTTATTTGTTCATCCTAAATGGTTATCACATTTTCATGTTTACTTTGGTTCTACATACTCCTAGTGCATTTGGTTATATAGTTTAGATTATCAAAATGGAAGCCAAACAATATAGGACAAATATTTTATTTTCCACCATGGGAAAACAAGCCTAACAACACACATAGGCCTACAACTAAAAACCTATAGATCTTTTTCATTTCTTGTTTAATTTGAATGATGTAAGAAGCTATGGAACCTTAAGGTAAGCTTTACATTATCTTTTTAAGTTCTAGAAGCAAAGGAGCAACAAAAAAGAAGCATAAACATGTCAAAATCAGATAATGTGTTTATTCCAAAAATGACCCATTATTTTAAAATGTCATATCTTATTCAATTTGAGTAATTTAAAGAGCTATGGGTGCACCAAGTTAAGCTTTACTATAGTTCTTTAAGCTTCAAATGCAAATAACCAATGGAGAAGAACCACAAAAAACATGAATGCACAAAATTGGAATGTGTGAATTAAGCCTATGACCGAACATTTACCTCACTTACTTTCAATGCCCATATCTTCTTCATTTTTTATCTATCTTGAAGGTGAAAACATGCTAGATACATTTGGTAGTCTATTTTTCAAATTAACAAAGGGTAGAACCAAAGCCCACCACAAAGTTATTATACATGTAATTGTTTTAGTTGAATGATTATTAATAATATTTATTATTATTATTATTATTATTATTATTATTATGCATTAATTTAAAAAATTCACATTGTAAAAGTAGGTTTAAAGTATATTTTTCTAAATGTAAGTGACTTTGAAAGCCTATTTTTTGTAGTACATGATATTTGATTGAAATAAGTATATTCTATCAAAAAAAAAAAAGTTGGGTTTCTTGGTGATGCTTTTTAATACACAATGATTTTTATGTTATAACAATATACATTTGAAGGGTGGTTGCAAGGTAAGGTGGATCAATTATGGCAAATAAATGGTCCATCAAAAGTCCATTTGGTAGTGTTAAAATTGCAATCTACTATGATATCATTGTGTAAATGGGGGATTAAATGTGGTTAATGAGATAACAAAGATTATGTGACTAGAAGCCTAACTACATAACTTTTTAACGTTCATGTTAAGAAAAAAAATTTGAAATCCACCAATAAATGAATATGATATGGACTTTTGAAAATAAGGTTCATTTTAAAACATTTAAAAGTCCATATTTTTTTTTGGGTTAAAATTTTTCTAACATTGTTTTTGCATTTATGTCATTTTTAAAAATATATCATATATTGAGTCCCTAAAAAATAACCTTTAAAAAATTCATAAACAAAAATGTATTTGTATCAAGCCACAAACAAAAAACTAGTCCATATTTTTCAACTTCAAAAGTCCAATACTCTATATTTGGAGAACACATGTTATATTTTTTTATGTAGATGTCTTTTTATTAAAGTTGAAAATCTTAATTCAATGGAAATTTTGGCATAATGATGATTTTATGGCATGTTAATGACATGTTAATGCATGACACTTTGCAAAAACTTGCAATGTGATGCAAAAAATGGTCTACCTTAACTTGCACCCACCTTTAACATCATATTGACAAATCAATTTCAAACATACTTGTTACCTACTCTTATTATTTAAAAAAACTCAAAATTTTTATTATGTTTGTAATAAACCCAACTAAAAGCACAATGGTTTGAAAATCAAATTTAAGTAAATCTTAATACCTTCTGGTAATTTGATCAAAATTTGCTTCAAATTCAACTTCATTTTTGTTCATCAAATGTTTTTGTATTTTTTACCATGTTTACACCCTTCAACAATTTAAATGGCCATGGTTATTCCAAATTGAGCTCTAAATCACCATTTTAAAACAAAAGAAGAATGTATTAAAAATTTAAAGTTGTTTAATAACTTGAGTGTATGGTGGTCAATTATACTACCTCAGTTGCAAACTATAATAACATAATTGCAATTCAATTAGTTGCAATTAATTTACAACTTAATTTTAACTTAATTAAACTTAGACCTTAACTAATAGTTTACTTAATTTAAATTTAGTTAATTATGATAATTACTTGTACAAAATATTCAACAATTTTTTAATTCCATAATTATAATTGATTAAAAATATTTTAATTAAAAAAATCATTTACCTATTTAAAAATTCTATTGATAAAATTCTATTCATAAATATTCATAAATAAAATTATGAATTAATTTTAATAATTTTTTAAAAATGAAATTAATAATACTACTGTAATTAATGCAAACTAGGTTACTATTTAGCTATTATTATTTATATTATCATTTAACTTGTAATAATTATTATAAATCAATATAATATACATTGAATAAAAATAAAAGATTATAAAATATTGAAATAATATAATAGTGCTAAAAGAAATACATATTTTGAACTTATATAATCATGTATTAAATGTTTGTACTAATTATTATTATTATTATATAATATAATATAAAATGATAATGAATTAAATAATTTGAAGATATATTCAAACTGATAGTTAACATTAAATTAATTATTACATTAATTCCAAATATTAACCTTAATTATGTTTCATTAAATTTATAAAAATAACTATCATTACATGTGTTGAACATTGTTAGTTAGAAAAAGATCTGTAAATAGGACAAGGTAGAATAGGTGGTTAAATAAACAGGTAGCCAAAATTCGAATTAAAGAGGAAAAAAAAATGTTTATTTCATCTAATACTGCCTAACTATTGTTAAAACAAAAGATATTAAAGTATATAAAAACATTGGTACTTACATTAGACAATTTTTTGGTTTGGGACATGTTTTTGTGTTGTTTCCTTCAATTAGGAAAAAGATGAAGCCCTTTGTTTATGAAGTAAAATAATAAAATTACTGTAATATATTGGAATACTTTGATAAAGGACATAAACAAACTACTTCACAAAATTTGTTGAAGAATAACATCAGAACCTATTCAATTTTCTTATGTTCTTAAATCAATTTCAAAATCAAGGTAATAAAAAGCTTCATTAACAAACAGATTCTAAACTAATATTTTAATACACAATATTTTTAAATTATATTTTAATTTATTATTATTATTATTATTATTATTATAGTTTTAATTTATTATTTTAAAAAATCATCCTACAAAAATTAATTTTTACAAATAAAATTTAAATGTCATTTCAATTTAATGAATTTTGATAAAGGAACAAATATAACTTAATTATCATATGTATAAAAATGAATAAACATTAGAATTCCACAAAATATTAATTATCTATCATCATTTGATATATTGAAAATAAAATTTGATTAAAACATAAATAAAATTTATGTATATTGAACATATTATGCATTATTATCAACTTATATTTCAAATTTTTGTTTAATTTTATTTCAAAATTGAATACTATTGTTTGAATGCGTAAAACTAATAATTACATGTAACTTTATGTTTGATGAATTTTGATCATATTTTTAATAAATATTAAGCTATCACATGAAAAGAAATGAATGAACATTAGAATTTCACAATTTCATTATCATTAATTCTATATCATAAACTAAATTTGATATACATAAAAATCAAATATTACATGTATGAACATATACAAGATTAAACTACTAATTTATATTCAAGAGAATTTATTCAAAATTTATATGCATTACAAAAATCATGTCACACATAACTATTCATTTATACAAGTAAATTTTCATGTAATTTGATGTCATCAAAATTTAACATAAATATTAACATATATGATATTGTATAAAGGCAAAGTCACCTAGTAGTTGTTTAATTGAGTTGAAAGATAGTTGCAACAAAGTTGTAAATGAAATTACATTTTATCCATCCTTTAATATATTTTATCATCCATACATGTGTTGATGGTGTCACAAAAATAATTGAACATTGATTAATGTTTTGACTATGTGTTAACTAAAGAACCTTAAATGTTAAAAATATTTCAAGAATGACCTTTTACTCAAGACATGTTTTTCACTATTTACTAATGTAGTAGGCATTTTAATTTATAAACATTGTTGATGCGAAGAATATTCAATAAAATATTTGGCAAAATAGCACCTAGTTGAAAACTACTTTCAATTATATACCATTCTAGTTGATGAGTCAACTTCATTGGTAATTATCATTATTTATAAAAAAATTCTGGTTGAAAACAATTTGGTTGAAAAAGAGGGGTTTTCTTCTAGTGTCAATTCGCTGGACATGCTCAACCTCCCAGTTGGTTGCTAGAATGCTAATTCTTTTATTAACACCAACAACAACTAATGGTGCAGGGAGCTAATTGCTGACAAGATGTACCAGTCAAGTGCTTTTGATGAGTGCAACTAATGGTGCAGGGAGCTAATTGCTGACAAGATGTACCAGTCAAGTGCTTTTGATGAGTGGGTTACTTACTGTGAATGTGCAATATCTATTACATTGTTGTGCTTCTTTTGGTAATCTGTCTGACACATAGTCTAGCTAATGATTAAGGCCACGAATGTTAGGGCTACACAACACACAAATGTGTTGTTAGCTCCTTATCTACATGTAGGTTGCATTCTCTCAAAGATGATAAAATTCCAATTAAGAAAATAAATATGCCAAGCACAATGAATCATATATTTTGTGGACTTGCATCGCATGCGCGCACATGCTTAATAAGCCTTGTCACTGTTATCTGTACTTCACCTCCTTCAATCTAGTATACATGGTCTTGCTTATTTTGATGGCCACTCCATTGGACTTTGACTTGCATTGGCACAACAATATGTCCCCAAATGAATTAGTTGTTCAATTGACTGGTTATGTGCACTTACAACAAACAAGTGATTTATTGTGTCGCAATGCCAAATTTTGTGTGACTGCCATTGTACAGGTTCAAGTCTGCTCAAAAGTTGAACATCTTCCAGCACCAATGAGATTTCATACCTTACTTTTATTACATTTGATGCATGTGTGCAAGTGGTTCTTGTTCACAATAGAAACCCAAGGAAATATGAGTGCCTATGAGTTCATTAGGGTACTTCTAAATTTGCATTGTTCATACCATTTTATAGGCTAGGTGCACAATTGAGCTCCCTTGGCTCTGTAGATGTTCCGTCTTGGTTCTTTCTAGGTGTTTGTCACTGATATTTATTTCATCATGGGATATCAGCATAGGACAAACATTGCATCCTTTGGGTGCATTGGTTAGGCTTGAAGCAGACGTAACACTTCAAGAGTGTGGTTCTACCTGTTCAGGTACGGTGCACTGTTTTGCTGCAATCCAGCCATTCATCTAAAGAAAAATATCTTGTATGTTTGCCAACGTGACTTTGGGAAGGGGGTAATGCAGGTGTGCAAAGAACATGCATTCAACTTCGGCCCCACTGTGTTTGTATGAAGATGGTGTTATTTGCAATTTTTACATGTAACATTACATGTGAATTGTACAACGATAATACGATTTGCACAAAAGTTTAGGGTTCTCCGAAGCAGTGCTCCACGTAGTTTTTTGGGTTCAACTACAGGTTAAACCTGTTGCTGGTCAGAGGGGGCTGTGTGTGATCCAAGCAGACTGAGGTCATCACTTGTTATCTTGGGGAATAAGGACACATGCCTCCTAGTGGTGGCCACTTGCATGACACATTGAAGGAGCAAGAAAGGCAGAAGGCAAGAGACAAGTTTTGGGTGTGGGAGGTTAGGTGGGTTAGCCAACATGGGGTAACAAAAATGAGGTGCCCTTGCACAAAATGTGTAAGGAGGGGCTATCTAGTATTGCTTGACACAGTTCACCAGCATCTCATTATGAATGGCAAGCATCTGTCATTCAGGAGGTGGAAAGGCCCAGGTCCATTTAATGACAGTGATGTGGAGTGGGCAGTGGCATCCAGGGCCCCGGTTTCCTTAATGCAACAGGAAGCGGACGAGGGTGTCAATGTTGGCAAGCTTTTTGATGACCTTTTTCCATGCACAGGTGACAAGCAACCTGACAATATTTTTGATTACTTAGATGATGGGCTTGACGCTTACGGATTGGAGGAGATGGACATGGTGCGAGGCGCCTGTGATATAATGGAGGAGTTATCTGCTATACTTGAAAGCATGCATGCACATATAGAGACTACTGAAGATGACTGTGATGTGGAATAGATTGTTGGACAAGGGGATCCAGGGTTAGAAGTAGCAGGAGTGGTGCCTATTGTTGAAGACATTTCCAATGAAGCTAATGTTTTGTGGGAAGCATGCCAGCCATTATACCTTGGTGCTAGGTCCACCATGCTTGCATCCACGTTGTTGTTGATGAACATATGCACAGTACGTGGTGTTTCAAACAAGGTTACTAAGGAGTTGTTGGCCTTACTCCATAGACATTTGCTTCCCAAAGACAATTGCTTGCCCACCAAACATGTACGCAACTAAAAACCTTGCCACCAAAGTTGGCTTAGACTACAAGAACATCCATGTTTGTGCAAATGGGTGTGTTTTATTTAGAAAGCAATATGCAATGCTCGAGTCTTGTCCAAAATGTGGAGCTAATAGGTTTAAGGCATATGGGAAATCTTGAATGGTAGTGAAAACCTTGAGACACTTCCCATTGGTTCCATGATTGCTCTGCATATTTTGAATTCCTACAACATTTAAGCTCATGAGGTGGCATAGTAAAAATAGGAATGTAAAGGAAAAAGTTTGTCATGTTCCTAACATCACATTGATTCAACGTGGCCTGATTTTGCAATTGAACCCAAGTATCAGACTTGGGTTGGCCACAGATGGAGTGAATCCATTTGGGGAAAAAAACAACTTTCACTCAACTTTGCCAGTTCTAATTTTAAATGATAACCTTTCACCTTGGTTGGTGACGATTTTTTTTTTCTTGCTACTATCACTTATAATACCAAGGCTTAATAATGTCAAGTCTAACAATTGACGTCTTCTTAGCTCTTGTACTTGATGAACTATAGGAATTGTGGATAAAGGTGCAAGGTTTTGATGTCCTGCAACCTCTAGATGGGCGACAATTCACATTGAGGGCAATCCTAATGTGGACCATTCATGATTTTCCAAGCTATGGCATTATTTCGGGTTGCCAACACCAAGGTTACAAGGCATGTCCTCCATGTGGATGTGGAATGGTCAACCGATGGTCAAAGGAGTTTCGGAAACCAATGTTTGAAGGGAGGGTGAAAGCACATTAAAGGTGAGCCATTTTTGTTCAAAAAAGGTGATGTATAACAAGTATTATAGTACATAGTAAACTAAAATCTTGATGGCATCTTTTTGTTATCCTAAACACAAATAAAAAAACGTTAAAACTTACACAACAACATTTTTGAACTCAAAGTTCATTTTGAGTCGATCCAACAGTTAGATGAGGAGGATTGGATAAAATCAATGTACATAGAATACATAACTTACAGTTTTTTAACAGCCATAAAGCCCCGTCTTTATGATTTGTGAAACATTACAAAACAAAAGATATTTAAAAAAATAATGTAATGCCCATTTATAAAATCTCCTCCTTTTTTATATGGCAATGGTTTTTTGCTGAAATAAGATATTATTATGCATTCTTTATTAAACAAATGCAAAAAAAACACATTTTTTGAATGAAATTTCATCCAAAAACTTTAAATGTTTAAATTGTCCTAGATTTAATTGATGTATATCAATATCATACACCATAAAAAAAATTCACCCAATAATTCTTTCAACAACCTTAGTTTTGAAGTATATATATTCAAATTTTCAAATTTTATGACATGTATTATTTGTCACGAATATATTCCATATGTTCAATTTTTTTAATGTTTGTTGAAAATTTCAAAATAATTGATTATGATGCACTCCCAAGCTCCTTAATAGACTCAAATGTGAATCCAAGGTGAACATAATGGAAAAATGAAGAGTTTGGGTACACTCCTTGGCTCGTAGCACTTCGGGGGTAGAGGGGCGTGCTAGAGCTTTAAGATATGGACTAAGAAGAGTGACAAGCAAGTCAATTATTCCCATGGACCTATACAAACCAAACAACTAATTGGATAATGCATAATTGGAACACTTTTGGTGAACGGACAAGCCATGGGCAAACACAAATTCACAAGACTCATCATGGCCTGGACTTGGGGGAAGCCATTTCCTTCCCCATTATAGTATTCTCTATGCTTGGCCATGAGACTAGCACCCAAATGTCATTTTGTCCCGAGACTCCCAAATTGGAGTCTTGAAATTCCCTAAATTGAGACTCTCGCGACTTTGGAAACCCATCATTTTGTGTGCATACCTCCGATAGAGGTGCAATTTAAAGAAAAGTTCTAGCCCTTGTCAACTTCTTTCCAATGACATGTGGCACATCACTTACATAAAAGGAATTCAGGGCGATTCCTGACTTTTAGTGGTTAGGAGTCAAATTGGTAATTTGACTCTTGACCTTTCTTTTGGCCATAACTTATGTTTTAAGTACCTCAAATGGGTCATCCAAGCCCATTTTATACATTTAAGTTCCAAGAGCTTTTCAACAATATAAGGAACTTTTTAATCCAATGAATTTTGACCCCTAAAATCGCCCTTTGAAGATTTGGGAATCCATTGGGAGTCTAATTCCCAAAGTGGGAGTTCACTTGGGAATGTGAAGGTTCATTCCCTCACACTTTCTTAAACTCCCGAAAGCATGAAATGTGACTCATGGGCTTCACTATGGGCCCGCACCTTTACAAGGCATTACCTTGGTCAAGAGCCCAAGGCTAGGGTTGCAACAAATTAAATGAAATCTAAAGTTAATCAAATATACTTAAAACAAACAAAAATAATTCAAAATGTGACGTTCATACATTACCAAAAAGTTTAATTGTAAAAATATTAAACGTGTGACTATAATTTTGGGGGGGGGTTTAGTGTGCTTTCACCTAGGAGTCAGCGATGGTTGTGAAGAAACCACCCATATTGATTGCACCCCAATGCAAAACACTTTAATGGCAAAAAGGAGTTGTGAAAAAAACCATACACAACTATTATTGCGGAGATAATATGATGAACATGGAAGACTGAAAAATGGGTTATAATAGGCAATTCTCTTGGAGCAAAAGGTTACGCATCATTAAAACAAGTGTCAATCATCTTTCAACTTTGTTTGCATTGCCATATTGGGAGGTGCGAATGTTCCCATAGCCATCCAGGTGGGGTGTTGTGTAGATGAGCACCCCAACTAGGGACCAATATTTGATATAAAGGTTATTATCATTAAAATGTTTATGATTTTAATTAGTTTGACACCTTAATCTTAATCTAATTTGTTAATTCACTTGCAACATTTATTGATTAGGCACACATTGGATGTCATGCTATTGAAAAAAAATGTTTATGAAAGCCTGGTCAAATTCATGGTTAGAATGAAGGACATAATCAAGGTGCGCCACAACTTGGAGGTTTGTGGGGTTTGATCAGATTTATGGTTGATGTGGGATCCAAGCAGACTCGGTAAGATCTTCAAATGAAATGCCCCATATGTTTTCACGCCTAGAGAGTTGAAAGTTTTCTTAAACCAATTGGCTATGTTGAAAATATGCATAAACTACTATGGTGTGTTAGTTGGGATCAATGAAAAGTCATGATTGGCATGTTTTGATGCAATAGCTTTTGCCCTTGGCTTTGAAGGGGGTTGATGGATGATCATGTTAAACTGACTTTGATGTGACTCAGTACAATGTTTCAAAGCATTTGTTGGAAGGTTTGGGATCCGGCCACCCTTCCATCTCTAAAGGATGATGTGGCAAAAACCCTCTGCCTACTTGAATGGGAATTGCCTTGTGCATTATTTGATGTGATGACTCATTCAATTTTGCAAGTGGTTGAAGAACTTGAGATTTGTGGGCCAATCCACAATAGGTGGATGTACCCTATTGAACGGGCCATGAAGACGTTCAAGGGGTATGTATGAAATAGGGCAAGACTTGAAGCATCCATGGTCAAAAGGTACATCTATAATGAAACAATTGGGTTTGTGATTGAATACATGCATGAGTTCAAGCCTGTCCAATCTTGGATATGGGATCCAAATGAGGAATAAAGGGTCTATTGTGAGGTCTCTGAAGGTGCTAGAACAAAGGTTTTTCTTGACCTTGTTGCTCGAGACCTTGCACATCAATATTTGTTCACAAACATTGCATGCCTAGCACCATGGGTCTAGTGTGTAACCCTAACACCTTAATTATGAACCTAAATATTTTTTAACAAGTGGGTAGGATACATTAAGGAGGCAAACATGGACCATTGATATTGATGCCAAGTTGCATGTATATTGTTGTTTAAAACCCTTGTCTACAAGACAACTTTTGAACATAAATAAGCTTGTTGAACCTAATCAAGGTACTTGAGAACTATGTGTAACAATTGTTGTAATAGTGAAAATATAATCTAGGTGTGTCCATGTCAAATTTTGTAACGTAGCTCACACAAATAACATCTAGATTTTTGCATATGAAGTTATGTAGGCCACAATGTGTTTACCACTTCCATTTTGTGGTAATGAATTTTCCATTCATTCTACAAATTTTTTATGTAAGCTGCCTAAACCTTAGCATGGAATCAACCTAACAAATGGCTTCATACATAATAACTATAGGTGTAGGTCATGGCAAGGATATTATAGCAAGCATGAGGATGAAACTATTTGGGTAACAAGGTTATGAATTTTTTTCCCATGACATAGTAGTGGGAAGGAGGGCCCTAAACAACAGGCATGTTAATAAAATTTCTGCCAAAGTTTGCATATTTGCAAAAGTTAGCAAGTTGGGTGCACAATGCAATTTGAACCTACATTGTGGAGCATGGTCAAATTGAGGATAGGGATGTGAAGCATATATCAATCCAACCATAATTCAATGCTTCAAGCTACACATAGATTTTAGCATATGGAAATCATTTTAAGGTTTCTATAAACACCCATGCCAACACTTCAATGGCCACATATGATGTCACAACCCTAACATTGGGTTCACAACTAAGTGTGAAGGGCAAGGGCCCATGAGGCCAAAAATGTGTTTAGGTTTGAAACTCACTTTCACAAATGTGGGAGAATGCAAGGGATGAAGCCCAATGACTCCCAAGTCCATTCCCATTTTGAGAGTTGCATTCATGTGAGAGTTGTGAATGTTCGGAGCCTTGGTTGGAAAGGGAAAAAACACCAAATTGGGCCCCCATGACACCATTAGAAATTCCTTGAAGCATAGATGCTTAAAGTTCCTTGGCATCGTTCATTTAGACCTAATTTGCATAAGTTATGATCAAAAGAAAAGGTGAAAGTCAAATCGGGAATTTGACTCTTAAGCACAAATCCCTTGAAAACAAGGGTCAAATGAGGTCCAATTGGGGCGTGTTATACATCGTTGGAAATATATTTTTGAAGGCTATAAAATATTGACCTCTTATTTTCAAAAAAGACTTGATTTGAGAAAGATATGAGAGTCCAAAGTTTTGGGATAACAAGAGTCCCAATTTTGGGAATCCCACTTGGAAGTCCCAGGGAAAAGTGACATTTGGATGTAGTCCCCGAGGAGAGGCACAAAGTATACTATAGGGGGGGGAGTGGTGCCTACTCCCAAAGGTTGTGGGCTATGTAAAGCTTGTGCTTGAGGTTGACCCTACTAAATCTATCACACCACTTTTATTCAACTTGCATTAACCACCCTCTTTTCTTAGTTGTGAAATTTGACCTCATTTTGAACTTTCGTTTGTGAATTTTTCCTAGTCCCATCTCAAAACTCCAGCACACCCACCTACCCCCAAAGTGTTGCAAGTTAGGGATTGTGCCCCAATTTTCTTCTTTTTTTATTGTTTTGTTTTAGGACCCACCTTTGGGTCTCTTGAGGAGTTCAGGGGTGCGTCATATGATTTAGGGGTTGCATTTGTCTTCCAACAACAACAACTTTTTCATGATGGCACAACCTTGGGGTCAATGTAGTACGTTGGGGTGTTGAGGGACATACTCTTGCTGGATTATGAACATGTTTCACAACCTATAGTGTTGTTCAAATGTGATTGGGTTACAAATGGGGTTGATAGGTGGGGTAACCCCACATATAAGCATGATGAGGATGGTTTTCTATTGGTGATTT
>Ga0116230_10003867_pt1 | contig 14650 bp, 8 predicted proteins | sample S1TSphfallax_3_FD_88678 | JGI IMG/M metagenome (GOLD analysis project Ga0116230, IMG submission 88678) | Host-associated microbial communities from peat moss isolated from Minnesota, USA - S1T2_Fd - Sphagnum fallax MG | ecosystem: Host-associated > Plants > Peat moss > Unclassified | place: USA... | reverse complement strand
GCCAGCCGCGGTTGCACCGCTGGCCGCGGCTATGGCCAGTCGATGCCCATCACTGAGCAGCACCCACCAGTGCACCAACGTGGATGGATGGTGCACTGATAGGATTCTCTTTTCTATCCTTGTGCCATCCCAAGTTGACTTTTTTTGTTTGCCTTTTCTCAGCCCTGATCTCAATTTTTTTTTGCAAGTTTATTTTCTCCTCGCCCCCTTCCCAAAAACAAAATTTCCCTGTTCTCAGTCTCTTTTTTTGTAACTTTTTTTTCTCTCCGCCCCCCCCCCAGTTTTTTTTTTTTTTTGGCTTTTGAAACTTTTCTCACCCACCCACCTACTACTCCGCACTGTCCCCCTCTGAACTACTTCCCCATCTACCTACTCACCTATAAATTTAAAATGTGCTACTCTCATCTCCACCCACCCCCAATCTATTTATCTACCTACTTGCCCTTCCACCTTCCTACTTACCAACACTTTAAGTGGGTACCTACCAAACCCCACCTACATGGCTACACCTATAAACATGGTGGCCACTCCAATAAACCCCCAATGGTTAACAATAGTGAAAGAAAGAATAAAATGAAGTTATTGCATGGAGCTTGGTCTTGCTCACTCAAACAAATAAATAAGGGGACAATTTAAATATTTGACACACTCTATATAAGGGTATTGCAAGTTCTACTTAGAGAGTGTTTTCCATGGGGGTATTACAAACCAAGTGGATAATCAAAGCAATATGGAACTCTAGTTCAATTTAAACACATTTAATGTATGTTGTGCTCAAGTTCATAAAACAAAATACTCAATGGACATGTAATACCTCACTCTAAATAACCCTAAAGTATTTTGGGTTCCATATCATATGTTTTGAAACTTGTAAAGGTATTGCATAACCCTAACAAAACCTAGAAGGAACGCAATACCCTCATTGATGTACACTGTAACACCATGGGTTGAATTATTTTGGTCCAGGCTATTAAAAAGTATTGTGTTTTTTCTAAGTTTTGTTAGGGTTGACTAAACATGTAATACCCTTCATAGGGTATCTTATAAATACATTGGGCTCCATAACATATCTTTTGACACATGGAAAGGTATTGCATAGCCTTACGAAAACCATCAAGGTAACCAATACTTTTATTAGTTATATTCTATAACTAAACACCATGGGTTGACACTATTGGAAGGGTATTATTCATGGCCAAAACTACTCAATACATTTGCAATACCATAAATACATTGGGTTCCATAACATATCTTTTGAAACTTGGAGGGGTATTTCATAGCCCTACCAAAACCTAAAAGCAAAGTAATACCCTACTTGGGGCATTCAATAAACACCACATGCTATATTATTATGGTCTAAACTATCAAGGGGTATTGTTTATGGCAAGGAATACTCAATGCACATGCAATACCCCTTGTAAGGTATCCCAAAAATCCTTTGGGTTCTATAACTTATCTTTTGAAACTTGCAAGGGTATTGCATAACCACACCAAAACCTACAAGGAAACCAATACCCTAATTAGGGTATTTTATAATTAAATACCATGGTTGTATGCACGGGCTTATAGTATTGGAGCGGTATTGCTCATGGCCAGAACTATTCAATACACCTACAATACCCCTCTCAAGTTATCCTAGAAATACATTGGGCTTCATAACATAAATTTTGAAACTTAAAGGGTATTTCATAGCCCTACCAAAACCTACAAACAAAGCAATACCCTGCTTGGGGTATTTAGTAAACACCACAAGCTAAATTATTTTGGTCTATACTATCAAAGGGGTACAATTAATGGCTAGGAATACTCAATGCACATGTAGTTTCCCTTGTAGGGTATCCCAAAAATACATTAGGCTCCATAACATAAATTTTGAAACTTGGAGGGGTATTCATAGCCTTACCAAAACCTACAAACAAAGCAATACCCTGCTTGGGGTATTTAGTAAACAACACAAGTTAAATTATTTTGGTCTATACTATCAAAAGAGTATAATTAATGGCTAGGAATATTCAATGCACATGCAATTTCCCTTGTAGGGTATCCCAAAAATACAATGGGCTCCATAACATAAATTTTGAAACTTGGAAGGGTATTTCATAACCTTACCAAAACCCACAAACAAAGCAATACCATGTTTGGGGTATTTAGTAAACACCATAAGTTAAATTATTTTGGTCTAGAATATCAAAGGGGTATAATTAATGGTTAGGAATACTTGATGCACATGCAATACCCTTTGTAGGGTATTCCAAAAATCCTTTGGGTTTTATAACATATATTTTGAAACTTGGAAGGTTATTACATTACCATACCAAAATGTAAAATCAAAGCAATACTTGCATCACATTGCAATAATATTTTAAACCATGAAACAAAAAGGACATTTTTTTCAAATATTGATTCCATGTTCAATATATCATGTTATAAATATTGGTTCAAGTAAATAAAAATATTGCAAAGTTGGTCACATTGATGGTAGAAAGTCACTTGAACAAAATTATGGAGTTTAAATGCAATACCTGTATCATATTGTGATAATCCATTAACCATGAAACATAAGAATATTTTTTAAATATTTGATTCCCTACCAATACATCATGAAATTCATGTTTTCAAAATTATTTATTCATGTTTCAATATGATTTAACATATCTAAAAATGAATGTAAAGTGAAATTGGTCACATTGATGGTACATGGGTTTAAGGTTTAATGTAAAATTTACTACTTAATGTTAGAAATTCATAGTTTGTCAAAATCAAAAAATTAAAATTCATAATTTAATAAGATTTTAATGTCTATTTTAAAAAATCAAAGCACATGATTTTTTACTTTTTTTAATGGTTCACACATAATAATAAATAATAATCTCTGCCATATATTAATCCTATGTATAATTGAAATTTATTTAAAACTTTTATGATATACAATAAATAATTTAAAAGCTAAAATAATTATATAGTAGGTCAATAATATTTTATATTTCTTATATATATATCATAAGTCCTTATGTAAATTTTATTTTTATGATGCATAATATTGGCTTAAATATTGGTTTAAATATATTGTTATTTATAACATATCCAATAACACATTATATATAATTAATTATATTATGCAATTATATTGCTGATTCATTTTAATACATATAATATTTTCATATTTATTTAAAATAAAATAAGAATTGATTAAAAACATATATTAAATTTAAATTACATATATAAACCCACGGTTATGTATAGTGTAAAAAAAATTATACTTTTTATTTTTAATGAGAATTTAAAAATTCCAAAAGATAAATTATTAACATTGTTAGCTTGATGGGTAAAGAAGTTCTAGTAGACTTAAGAATAGGCAATCCTTTTTCCAACAACTATTTTTGCCACATAGGATTTATAACTTGTGTGTTGCACCCATTGATCTGACTTGTCATGAGATTTTTTCTCAAATTCTTTACAAATGGATACCCATATTTTCTTTGCTCAAGAGACTTTTTTTCAAGTTCTATGTAAATGGGTTCCCATATCTCTTCTTTGTTCAAGAACTCTTCTTCTCAAGTTCTCTAAAAATTGGTAACCATGTTTTCTTTTCTCAAATTCTTTTGAAACTACATTGAACTGGAGATCCAACTCATGAACAAATCAAATCTATTCAAACCTCCATAAAATCAACCCAAGTTTGAAGCTCCATCTAGAACTCTTCTCTCTAAACAAATCCATTGCCAACCAACCCAATTGATTCAAATCAACTAAGTTTGAAGCTTTGGCTTGAAACCAACCATGCCTTGGAAGCTTAATGGAAGTACTTGAGTAATCATGTGTGATGGTGTTGTGTTAGACCATATTTTTGTGTCTCGTTCATTCTCCTTATGATGGATTACTTGAAGGGTATAATGAGATTGGGAATGTGAAGGTGATGAATCATGTTAACATGTTATTATGGGCCACGGATCATCCACCACCCACAAAGATGTATGTGATATTGACCTTGTAGGATGGTGCATTCAAGGACGTGGTACATTAACTACACTTTTGAAGGTATGACAATCTGGTGGTTAACATTTTTCCTATATATTTCTTCCTCAGTTTGTTTCCAAAGCAGTCCCAACAATAATAACAACAATTCAAATGCTTTGCAACAACAATAATGGTTACAAAAATTAGTAATGTGATGTTTTAAATTCAAACAACAAAAAATATTATTATTTTTCCTATTGCGCCTTCCTTGAAAAATGTAGTAACATCATTGTCAAATGAAAAAGAAGAAGCCTAACAAAAAAACCAACTCATTTCCATAATGTTCCAAAGTTTCATCTTCTTTTTGCAACAGTAATTCAAATTCCCAAGCCACCATAAGATCATCATCAACAAAAAAATGGTGAAGACTCACCCACCCACACATTTTTTTTCCAATCCTCCATTCCATTTTGAGAGCACCCATCATCTTTCCTTAGGTTTTTTGCATCCCTTAAGGTTTTTGAATTTTGATTGTTTAAATCATTTCAAGCATGCATGTAGCACAAAGTTTGTTTCAAATGACCAACTAACTCATGAATCCCTTTAAAAGCATGTTGGAAAAACTTATCCTCATCATTAGTCATGGAGGCAATTGACCATTTGAAGAAAAACCTTAACAATATCTTGACAACAAATGTTGTGATAAGGGCTTCATTTGCTTAATCAATTGGTTCAAAATCAAGATATTATCACACCATATCCCTTGCAAATTTTACAACAACAAAATTAAGGTAACAACCTCATCAATAGCCTTCATAATAAACAAGTTTTAATTTTAGTTATAATTCTTAATTTTCAGTTTTCAATTTTAGTTCTAATTCTTAATTATAGTTTTAATTTTCGAAAATATTGTGATTTCTATGATTTTTTATCAATTCTTTGTGAGCATGAAAATAGATCACCATTAAAAAAACACATCCGATATTTGTTAAGATGAACATTTTTCACACCATATCGATGCAAATGTAAACACAATATAAATTGCCAACTATAACAATTGAATTCATAGCCAAAGTTGTTTGATTGATTAAAATGTCAACATTAATTGAACTAAATAACCTAGCCTAGCATATGTTATAGGCTAATAGGTTAATTGTTACATAACCTAACCCAATATATATTTAGTAATATTATAAAATTATATTTTTAATTCATATATATATATAATCTTTATATTTATTCAAAATTAGATTGAAATTTATGAAAATTTATATTAAATGTAGTTTTAATATACATAAACTCATTGTTATGTATAATGTAATTTGGTTATGATGATTTTAATTTTCAAAAATGAAAATTCCCAAAGATGTAAATTGTGTATAATTTAATTTTTGTTTGAATATTTGGCTTCAATAATGACCCAATTTTCTACTTTTTTAGAACATAAAAAATATCGTTTAACAAGAACCCTAAATTCCTTTAATCATGGTTTAAGGTTTAGGAATAGGGGTTTTAATTGAATTTTAAAATATAAATATCTAATATTATGTATGTGTGATCAATGTAATTTTTTAACTCTATGTAAAATTTAATTTACAATATATGAAATAATGATATCTTTAAGTAATTAATGTGTGGGTTTATTAATTTTTGTACATTCTTAAATATATAATATCTTAATAAAAAATCTATGTTAGAAATTTTAACTAAACATTAAATATAATTGAAAGATATTTTCAAACTCATAAATGATAAAAATTATTCAATGGACCAATGCAAAATTGTTAGTATATGTACATGAGGGTATTGTAATATTGGCCACATTGATGGTATAAGGTCACTTTAATAAAGTTTTGACATGTAGTTACAATACCTTCGTTTGTACCATGGTTTAAGATATTATCACAATATGATGTGGGTATTGTATTGCTTCTAAGTTTACATAACACCCTTCCAAGTTTCAAGGTGATTGCAAATATCCCAAGATGATGTAGGTTTTGCATTTAAACTCCATAATCTTGTTCAAATGGACCTTTTAACATCAATGTGAAGAACTTGGCAATACCTTCATTCCCTTAAATCAATATGTGTGACTTCATATTGTGAGCATGGGATGAATATTTTAAAAAACATTCTTTTGTTTCATGGTTTATGATATTATCACAAAATGATGTGGGTATTGTTTGCCTTTTAGGTTTTGCTAAGGTTATGCAATAGGTAAGTTGGTAGGTTTTAAAACCTACATCCCTACATATTTACTTAGGACTTACCTACCTACCTCAATAAGTAAGTAGAAAAGTAGGACCTACTTATTTACCTAAGTAGGTACGTATGTGGGAAAACCCAAGATTAAGCGCACTAAAAAAATAGCCATGAAACTTTATTTTTTATTTTATGATTCCCCTTTAGGTTAAGTTTTTTTAAGTTCATCCCAAAATGGCACATGTATTGACACGCTCCCAAGCTTTTTAATGGATTCAAATGTGAGTTTAAATTGAAAATAGCAAAAGAGCAAGGAGTCGGAGCACGTTCCTTGGCTTGCAACACTTTAGGGGTAGAGGAACATTCAAAAGTCTATTGGGACTCCAACTCCTAAGGTGGAAGCTCCCTTGGGAGTGTGAGGGTTCATTCCCTCACACTTTCTTACACTCCCGGGAGCATGCAGTGTGACTCCCAGGCTTCTTTCTTGGCCCACAACTTCGCAAGCCCTTGCCTTGGTCAGGAGCCCAAGGCTAGGGTTACGACATGTATTTTAATGTGAAAACATAAGAAAACAAGCCTTTTTATATAGTTTGTAACATGGGATTCAAAGATAAAGCATATGGGTTAAATCTTTCAGTTTTTCATTAGTTGCAAATTGAGTTGGAACTATAACAATTAAATGTTCAAAACACGCAAGATCTAAGGGGAGGGCTCCATTGTTCTTAGTGTCTGAACATAATTTGAACCCTTTTTATTGATAAATTTGGTGCATTAAAAATCATCAAAAATGGAATAGAATTGAAAAAATTATGGCCCCCCAAAGTAGAAGGGGTAAAGAACTCAAAAAAAAAACCACCAAATGCTACAAAGACCGGTTCCCAAACACCAACAAAGTATGTTGGTCTATTGCTATTAAAGTTCAAAGATGATTTGTAGAACTTCAAGTGGCACTCTTATAGCACTTTAAATTGTTTAAAATGAATAAAAAATAAAAAAGTTATGAGGTTTAAAAGTATGAGGGGTCCAAAGAAAAAAAAAAGGGAAAAAATATGTTTTGTAAGTTGGAAACTTGGTTGTATTCTTGTTATTTTTTCATTATTCATTTTCCTTTACACTTCAAAAATGATTTCTAAAACTTGAGGTGATGTTCCCATAAGATTTTTAATCATTCCAAATGAAACATATATGATGAAAATATAAATGATTGATGAACATGTATTTTTATTAAATTACAAGTAGTTGCATTATAGTCATAACATAGGTGAACAATAGTATTTTAGTAGTGTTACACTAGTGGCCATACTAATTGTATTAATGGGAATCATAATTGAAAACTAGTTTCGCCCGAGTTTGGATGCTTTGTGGACTTGAGCGGATGTAACATGAGCTCCTCCTCCAAGGTTTTGATAATCGACATCCATTCAGGCCGTTTCTGTGGCTCAGTGTGCCAACAAGCCTGTAGCAATTTTTTCATCGTCTGATTCACGTAAGCAGGCAACTCTGGTCTTCGCCCTGAAAGAACCACATCGTAGTCTGACCGGGCACACTCTTCAAATGGAATGAGTCCAGTTAGTAGCTCATAACATAACATTCCAAAACTATAAACATCTGAGAGTATGGGCTTTCCTCGATGTTTCAGCGCTTGCAACACTTCGGGCGCCCTCCAAAAGCGTGTACCCACTACCCAATCCGAAGTATCGAAGTCCCCAATCTTCGCGTAAAAATACATTGACTCCGAGGCGACGGTTGTCTCCAATCCCACATCTTCCCAATCAATAGAAACAGGTTGAACACGGATGTTAGAAGCCTTTAAGTCTGCGTGTATCAAATCGCATCGGTGTAAATCCTCCATCCCTCGTGCAATTTCCTTCAGCATCGTGATGGTGTTGTTGTAGGTGAATGGCATTTCCCCATCCTTGAGATAACTCATCCGACGGTCAATAAGGGTCCGCAAGTCACCGGCCATCTGTTCCATAACTATCCACGCATTGCCGACGAAATCTATTCCCACGCCAAACACTCTACAAATTGCAGAATTGTTTTTTTTCCTCATTCTCATCACCCTTTCCATTCGCCTTTGCAAGCGAAACAAATCAACGTTGCCGTATTTCAATCTTTTGACGACCACGGGCATAAAACTTCCATACTTAGCATAGTATACATGCGCTTGGCCACCCTCCGCAAGCAACCCTAGTAGCCAAATATCAGATTGCTTCATCAAATGCACTTCCACACAACTACTCTCGCCCTCATCATTCTGAGTCTCCGACACAAAATTTTGATCTTTTAGATCATTAGACAAAATCTCAGTCCAGAGCTCCTGCGGTGCCGTTGAATGATATGTCTGTTCACCTGTACGACTAGTAGTTACATCATTCTGCAACTCTGGATTCCAAAACCACCGAGTTGCTGAAAGGAAATGAGTAACTTGTCCTAACCCATTCGGTCCCTTGTCGAACCCCGAACTGCTGCAGTCATGAGCGTGTTCCATCGCCGATTGATTTTGGCCGCCTGACGCCACCAGAGTGTACGGATGCAGAACTATGGAGTTGCACGCAGAGAGAAAAAATTTGTCTCCGCTTTCGATAGTACCGACCGACACCGTCGCAATCCTTCAGTAGTGGCCGAACTGAAATCTATGAACTGTCCCACTAGACTCGATGACTGGACCACGTCCTAAGCAAGAGAGCACGAGAAAAAGATTTACAAACTCCACGAAGTGTATTAGTTGAAAGCATCAGCAAGGAAAAAAAAGAAAGAAGAAATAAGATTATGACGATGCAAAACAAGTGAGAACAAATGAAACAAACTCAACGTCAGGTAGCAAGCGCAGATTACTTATCAATACCACGCACCCACTTTCAAAACTATTGGAAACAACTTGAAAACAAGCCAAAAAAATAATGGAACACTGAATGTTCATGAAACGAAACAATTGTATTAACTAACAAAGTAATAACAAAGGTTTTATACTTCAAATGCTACAACCACAAATAAATGGCTTACGACAAGTAACAAGACTTAAAACTTCAAGGCGCATTCAAAACGGTGGAAGTACGAATGAAACCCCCACTAATACCTCTATCTATATTGCTCCCTAACCCTAAAGTAGCCGCCACCTGAACCCGAACATTAAAATAATCGCCATCTTAACCCTAACCCTAAAGTGGCCCTTTAAAGTGATTGCCATCTTAACCCTAACCTTAAAATAGTCATCACCTTAAACTTAACCCTAATGTACCTGTCACTTTTAAACCCTTGCTACCACTTAACCTCATAGTTCACACACCTTCTAAACCCAACCACCAACATTAAGCTTTAACTCTAACTATAAAGATGTGAATATTATTGATTTTTTTGATAAATGTAAATCACATTAACCAACTTTGAGGATTAGAAACGAATAATATTTCTAACAACAAAAGCGTCAGCAAAGAGGAGCTGCCTATCACGCGGTAAGACAACAACGCGGATGCCTGAAAGTCCTGGAAGAAACCTGGTAGATACCAGGAGCTCTTCGGCATACGCTGAATCCCTACTTGCAGAGCTCCTAGTCCCGCGGGAGGAAGACTTCCCCTGCGTAAAAACCTAGGATTTTTTCTCTGCTATTTTTCTTTTCTTTAGTAATCCACGGGTTCGATTCAGTGGCGCTCTTTAAGCTTGCTTCCTGTGTTTCTAGTTTTCAATTGGTATCTTCAATGCTGAAAGAAATCCAAGGTTTAGTATGGAAAAGAAATCTTGTCGGTTGAAAGAAAAAGAGTGCCCTGGAAAGATGTGGACTTTGTCCGGGATCTTACGGTCGTTTGCAGGGAGCTTAAGCCTCTCCCTAACGTGGCGGGGTGGGGTGTGTAAAGCGGAAGGCACGATGGGCCCTCAAAGAGGTTTACAAAGGTGGGATGGGGTGGTCAAGCCTTTGGAGAAACACTTAACATCCCCTTAATGATTTTTTTCCAACACATCTTCTGGTCAAGAGAACTTATATTATAGGGTTTGACTCTCTTAATTGGTTAAATAAAATATAAGCATGTTGTTATTCAATGCCTAAAACTATGTTAATGCTTGATACTCATGTTTTTTATTGAAAAGTGTTGGGTTGAAACCAACATGAATTAACATTAGAACATGGAAAATAAATAAAATAAAACATCTTTTTGCAAATGTGTACATAAAAAATAAATTGTGCAATGTAAGGTGCAAAAAAACAAGCTCAAAGATGCACCAAATAAGGTTCATTAAGAGATATTTAACATATTTTAAACCATTGATGGCCAATGATTATTGTTTGGCCTTTTGTGAATGGAGGTGAAGAACAAAACCCTCTTCCAGTTCCTAGAGTGGTAGCTCGCAAAGAACACCAATTGGTTGTTCCTCCTTCAAACTAAGAAGTCATGGGGGGGGGGGCGGGTGTTTGGGGGTGATTTACCCTACTTTTTTTTTCTTTTTTTTTCCCACCTCATCTTATGTGATTATATGAGTTGGGGTACCATGGAAAGGGTATTGTTATGTGATGTTTTTGTAGGCACCGCTTGTATTTTACTCTTGAATTGTTTAGAGATTGCATTAAGTTTTGATTGTGAAGATTTGTTGTTGCATTGTGCATTTGTTATTGTTTATGTTGTTGCCTTATACTTAATTGTTAACTTGAGGATTTTGTTGTTGGTGAAGATGGTTGGGGGTAGCTAGCTTCGCTTCCTTGTAAAGTTTTTTATTAACTTCTTAAAAAAGACTTACAATGGTTTTTTCCATGGCATTTTGCTTCATTTCTTTAGTTTTTTGTGTGCCATTGTAAGTTCCTCCATGATTTCCATGCCCATTCTAACTACTAGTTATCAACTTCTAAAGAATATCATCCTCAAACGAAACCTCTCCTTTCTCAAGTCATGTTCAACCTTTGACACCATGTATGCCAAAGGATGTTTGCTTTGAAAATCTCCCATGGGGTTTATTTGCAAAATACATTTGTTGGTTATGTGTGACTATTGTGGGTTGAATTTATAAAAATATTCAAGGAGTTTGGATGTCCTAGCCCACTTTTGATGATTGATCCTATGAACCAAAAGTTTGGGGCAAGTTTGTCAAGTCCTTTAGTTTTTAAAACTTAACCCACACCTCTTCAATTTTGATGTATTTTTTAAAAATAAAGGTTTTTTTTTTTTCATGTTTATTGAGTAACAAGGTTATAGTTCCTTCGGAGGCCAATCATGGTTCTCCATGCACCATAGGTAAGTCCTTTGCAATACTCAACCTCAACATGGCAAAAAACTTCTTTGTGAATGTGGGGTGTCACAAGTTAATGTAAAAATTGAAACATTTGCTTGTAATGTTATCCTTGTTCCACTAACTTTTCATCTAACTTAAGGTCGGCTTTTGAGCTATACAAATCTATACCCTCTTTTAGTTGAGTAATAATAAAATTTTGCTACCTTCAACATGCCTTCCTAGACATCTCCATTCCACAAGGTCAAAATCCAAATCTTTTGAGGTGTCCTCCCACAAAATCAAATTGATTGTTTAGCTATTGGTGGAATGGGAGATTAAAATCTAATATAGTTTACTAGCCCTTACCTTTTCAATATTCTAACTTGGATTAGTTTGCTTGCTTGCACCTCTTGAAGGCCAATTCCTATTTTGATTTGTCAATATGAAGTTTGGACCAATGTTGGGTGAGCATTTTCATAGAGTTGTAAGAGCCAACTCAATTCTTTCAAAAAATATATTTATTTTTATGAGAATGATCCAAGGGATCAAAAAATTTATTTAAAAATTTTTAGTTGGTTATCAAGTTATAAGTCTCACAAATGTAAGAATAGTTGGTAATCTCTAATGGTTCTTACAAATCATTTATTGAATAAATTTGATTGAAACAATGAGGTGTGCAATGTACATTCAATAATGTTCATTCAAGATATCCTTTAATTTAACACCATAATTTGTCCTATATTTTTTGCCCAAAAGTGTGGGCATGTATTGTATATAGGTGAAATAAAAAGTAACCTTTCTCACATTAATATACTGGTACTAACACATTGGGGATCATTAAAAATAATTTCAATCAATGTGATTCATTGGAATAAAAACATTGAACTTTGGATGCACCTACATTGTGATGCACTCCCAACCAATATAAAAAAAGATTGCATATTAACTACCTTTAAAGTAGGTAGTCCTTTGATCCAAGACCATTAAAACTTAAAATTACCTTTGAATTTTTTTAATACCTTGGGCAGTTTTCAAAATTTTCATTTTTTATTTATAGGACATTGATTAACAAGGATAGATTATAGTTGTATGAGGAAGTCAATGCTACCGGGGAGATGGATATGTGTTCTAAAGAGAAACTGTTCAATGCTAACATGCATTTTCAAGTGGTCATTGTCCTTAGACCTTTTTTTGATTTTATGGACAATTTCAAGCTATACAAGGCTCACAACATGCTAGTGTTGATGTTATATCCTTGATTCAAGATCTTAGCCTAGTAGGTGAATATGTTGGCAAAGCTACAACAATTGAAATTGCTACAATCTATGATAACCAATTACTTCTTCAATTGTTCAAGACCTTGTACAAAAAATTGCATGGATGTCAAAATACCCCTTCTAATGTTGTGTAAGATATTCCATGCAACACTAATGCAATTTTTGGATATGGAGTTCCAAAAGATGAAACTTATTTTGAACAAGTTGTGAATCTTTCATATCTTTGGAAAATGCAATGTTGCTTGAAGTTGAAATACTTTTTTTTTGGTGCACCTTGGGATAAATTACTTTCGTTCCTTATGTGTGAGTGTAGGGTCAATGAAAATTGTCGCGTTTCCACACATTTGAGGTGCCATTGGAAGAAATAGAAAACCCTTTGCTCTAGTGGTTGTAGCTAAAAGGTAGTTTTCAATAGTCGGTTATCGAATTAGAGCCATCTTAGGGATCCTTGGTAGTAAGATTGAGACATAAAGGGTGTTTTCCATTGCAGGAATATTCATAGGTCTTCATCAATGTCAAATTGGGTCCAAGAGCTTGGATCTCCTAGTTTTGTTGATTAAAAATAGGTTGGATGATCCTATTGCAGATGTTCAAGATAAAAGATATGTGGATGAGTTTGGTGAGATTGAAGGAAACATTTTAGATGTTATGGATGTTGACTTTCCAAAGGAAGTGGATGATCATGTAAAGGAATGTGTGCAAAATTGGGATATGTATCCATGAATTTCCATTTATTCATCATCATGTAGAATTGTGTGTTGTATGTTCCCATTCATTAACTTGGGTATGCAAGATCAATTCAATGATTCTATTTGATACTAAAATTGTATTTGTGGTGTTTGGTGGAAATTCAAGTTTATATGTTTTGGCTTTGAATTTGTCTCATTTTCAACTCGAACCTTCACATATCCTTTTTTGTACACAAGTGTAAATCATATGTAACTATAAATAATTTACACTTACACTTAAGTGTATAACCCATATAAATTGAAAAATTTACCCTTACACAATATTACACAACATAAAGTTTTTTTACATGGAGTTACGCTTCACACCATTTACCTTGACATTGAATTGGAGTATCAAAAAATTCATAGAAGTCGTTTACAATTGCACGAAGTGTAAGCCCTAAAGCATATACATGCACAACATTGGTCCATACCTTATACCTTTGGTTGAGACATCATTTTCTTGTTCCTATTTATCATGTATTTGATTGAGACTTCCAAATTTCAAAGAATAGAAATTTCTTTCTACAAACAAAGGAAAGTTAATTTGTCAAAGAGTATGTCTTTGCTAGTGATGATTTTCTTGTTGTTGGATGGTAGCACATTTATCCCTTAGTCTCAAGATCCTACATTAGGGAGACACATCTTAAAACATTTTGGGTTCAATTTCTTTCATGTTTTGTTGAGGATGTGAATATAAGTGACATTGCCAAAACCCACAACCAATTGAAGTTTAGTTTTAGTTTAGAAAAATGTTGATTGGAGGTTGTACCAAAGGTTTGCCTTTGGTTGGAGTACTGAGTTAGAATAGGCAATTTAAAGAAATCCAAACTTCAGCTGATATGTGCTTCCACTTCTTGTTGTCAAATTAGGCTTCTTGACTCACAAGCAGCCTTATTAGATATGCTAGATGGGTGTGGAATGAGGGTTTAGGGTTTAGGGTTTAATCACAATGTCTAATTGTCAATTTGAATTGATTGAATTGGGTGGCTCCAAAGTTTGGAAGAGAACTCAAGTCTCAGTTCTGATCCACAGCATCATTCCTCTGGAACTTGTGCCATTTTCCAAAGTCCTGGTCAACAAAAAATAGCCAACAAAATAGGTAGTTTGGCAATGACATCTTCTTGACATGTTTCTTTGCAGCAAATTGCTGCTGCCTTCACGCTCTCTCTCTCTCGACCAAATCACTTCAAAGCACCAAAATTGAGCAGCTCATGAATCCACATGCCATCAAGACCTGCAAAGCATTTTTTTGTTCTCTGTGGGTGGGTGTGTGTACCCTCATTG
>Ga0116230_10003866_pt1 | contig 14653 bp, 6 predicted proteins | sample S1TSphfallax_3_FD_88678 | JGI IMG/M metagenome (GOLD analysis project Ga0116230, IMG submission 88678) | Host-associated microbial communities from peat moss isolated from Minnesota, USA - S1T2_Fd - Sphagnum fallax MG | ecosystem: Host-associated > Plants > Peat moss > Unclassified | place: USA... | reverse complement strand
CTCCCAAGGAGGAGTCCCAAAATTGTCCCGAGTTGGACTCTCGGGACTTTGGGCACTCATCTCTCCTGGCTCCGACCTCCGATTGGAGTGAGGGCTGAACCAAAGTTGTAGCTCTCCTCGAGAGCTTTCCAATGCCCTGTTGCATTCCTTCTGCAAACGTCGGGAAGAGGTCGATTCCCAACTTTTAATGGTCGGGAGTCAAACTGCCAATTTGATTCCTGGCCCTTCTTTTGCCCATAACTCGGGCTACAAATGTCCAAATGGATCATGCGAGGTCATTTCGGACATCTACATTTCAAGAAATTTCCATTGATATAAATAACACCCGGATGCAAGGTGTTTTGACCCCTGCAATCAAACTCTGAGTTTTCGGGAGTCCCAAAGGACTCCAAGTCCCCACTTTCGGGAGTGTGAATCTCATCCTCACACTTAGCCCAAAGTGGGGTTGTGACATCTTTAGGGAACTTTAGAAGTTGTTGGAAAAATTCCAAGGCATAAAGGGGGATTAAGTCATTGTTCTATTAGGGAGCATATGTTTAACACACAAGGTTTATGTCCATGTTGCAGGACTCTTAGTAAATCATCCTACTAGGAAAAAACTAAAATAAATTGTTAAATTTAAGCTTTGGTTGATTTGGAAAAGATATGAAAAACACACATTTAAATACATTTAAAAAGTAACTATGCCAATTAAAAAAGATGGCGATAGAAATTTTGTGAAGACTACCATCTTTATAATTCATACACAAGATGAGATTATTTTCCTATGCCTTTAATTGATGATGTTTTGAACAAATTTGATATCTAGGAATGGTTTATGGCATTGAACTTTTAGTTAGGATTTTAGTAGATTCCCATGGCACTTAAATGCATTAAGAAAACTATTATCATCACCAAATCAAGTCTATACAAATGGCAATTTGGGTTGAAAAATGCCACAAATTTTTTTTTCTCAGGCCATGGCAAAAAACTTCAAGGAATGGGCCAATTAATTCTTAAATTTTTTTAGTAATGATGTCAATATCCATAACAAGAGATGGCAAGATGACTTGTAATACATTAAGATAGTATTTAAAAAATTAAAGGAAGTACATTTGAAACTAAATCTTGGTAAATGATGTGTTGGGTTAAAATAAAGGACATGTTGTGAATAGGGAAGGTTCACATTCTAATCTTAAAAAAGTTACAGTAATTGAAGGTTTTCCAATTTCAAAAACAATGATTAATGTGCAAGTGTTTTTGGGTTTGGTGGGATATTACAAGAAATTCATACTTGGATATGACAAGATTGTTGGGCCTTTGTTTGAGTTAACAAAGAAAGACCACAAGTTTAGTTAGACATCAATTTGCCACATAACCTTTGTTATTTTAAAAAAGAGGTTAGTTGAAACCTTTATTTTGGAAATACCAAATTTTAATCAATCTTTTATCTTAGATGTTAGTAATCTATCAAAGGAGTGGGTCTTATTTTGTCATAGAAATTTGGAAAACAAAAATAGGTTATTGCATGCGACAATAAAGGATTTTCACTAATATATAAATGAGATTTCACCCCATAGAGGGTGAATATTATGCCTTAATTTGACGCTTAATATATTTTGGCAACATCTATAGTAGGCATTTTTTCATTTAAGAATGTAGCACAAGCCATTCCAATGGCTTGTGATTATTTTTAATGCTTATGGAAGGAGAGGTCATTGGATTGCGATGTTGCATAACTTTTATTCCAAAATTATTCATCATTTTGGTGCCAAGCATGCCAACATTGATGCACTAAATAAGAATTTGGTAAATTTGTCCAAGGAAGATGAAGACTTTGGGAATAAAATTCAAGATTTAAAATGAATTGAAAGAAGCTTGTGGCAACAATTTAGATTATACATTGTGAAGGACAAGATAAATAAGTATATGGCAAGTGAGCTTGTCATTAACCTATTTACTTTATTATAGGAAGTTGTAGAAGAAGCTAACATCTTTAAAAATCAAGAAGGGAAAAAAAATGTATTTGCTAATGGAAACCAAGAGGAAATGAAAGTTATCAAATAGGAAAGTGGAAAAATGACTCAAGAGAAATGTTGGTAGTTAACTTATAATGCACAAAAATGAAGAATTGTGAAACATAAACATCTAGAAAAATGAGTTATTTATGACTTTACTAACTAGAGGTATGTTGAACCCTAATTTACATCCTTCTTCTAAGATTGAAAGGGCAAAGAAGTGTGTGATGAAGTATCATTGGCTAGTGGGCACATTGTATTTCTAGAATTTGGTTGTTCCCAAACTTGAGGAAAGAAAGGAGGTGATTGAAAAGATGCACAATGAAATTGGGCATTTTGGAAAATTAGAGACTTTAATTGAAGCAAAAAGGATTTTTTTTTGGTATGAAAAAATAAGACTATGAAAAAGTTGGTTAGAACTTGTGGTAAATGTCTAGTGGGTAAGTAATATGGTGATTTGTAATTTGGAGTTGAGGAAATGAAAATCATACTTGTATACAATTTATTTTATCATATTATTCTTGATATGACAAGCCCATTGCTAAAATCTATGGAAGGAAACAAGTATGTATTGGTTGCAATTGACCATTATTCTAGTATTCCAGATGGTGGGAAGCTTGTTTAGTGAAAGAACACAACACACTTACTATAACCAAGTTTTTAAAACAAGAGATCATTTGCAAGTTTGGTGTTCTTAAGCTTATCTTAATTGAAAGTGAAAGTGAACAAATGAAATAATTTGATGTAATGTATTAGAATTATGACATTACTCATCAATTTGTTAATGGGATGGTGGAATGTTTGATTTAGATGATCAAACATGTATTAATAATTTGTTAGCTTTTAACATTTAGGGATGGGATATACATCTACTTAGGATTCTTTTGAGGTACCACTATGGCATCCAAACAAGAACAACATTTTCCATTGTGTTGTTCAATGGGTGTACCCCACACTTTATTATTAACAACAATTGAATGGGTTCTATGATGTTTTTTATGAACATGAATTCATGGTAGAACATATGGTGTGTAAAATGCATTTTATTACAAATATTCGCAAGTCCTAACTATTTGAAAATGTAAAACAAACATAGATGAAACAACAACAACAAAATTGTGCAACTTGCAAGGGACTTCAAATGTTTGTTGAGTTTTTTTAATATAATATTAAGGTGAAAATGTGAAAACTTAGGAGGAAAAGATCATTGATTAGAAATTGGGAAAAACATTATGTTTTGTGGGGTAAAAAGATTGAAAAGGTTTTAGGGAACATGATGAAGGCAATAGGATTTGTGTGATCAAAGATTTGAATGAAAAACATTGGGAAAAAACCATGAGGGATTTTTAGGTTTACCATTTTGTGTTTTAAGGTGGAATTTATCGTGACATAATTTTTTTTAAAATGGAATGGTGACACATGTGATGTGGAATGGTGGTTGGGTAATTTTTAGCAAGTGAGAACAAGGTTTCAAGATTATTTAACTTAATTAGATGAAAAAAAAATGGAGACAATGAAAGGAGGAAAGTGAAAATGCTTTTAGTGGTTGGAATGATCAAGGTGTGTGGAAAGGATTAAGGAAAGATCCATGGAAATTAAGGTTTTTAGATTTTTTTCAAATTACATTTGGTGTGTTATTTGTTTGTAAGTGAATGCATGATGAAAATGTGTTGGTGTTTTTCTTAGATACTTTCATGTGCAATCACAATCAAATGAGCCAATAGTAACAAAAGACTCAACCATAAATGGGCCTTTTGTGATCATTTTGATTTTTTCATGGAAATGAATTTTTGAAAGATTTTTTTGCAACATGTTTTTAAAATATTAAAAATTTCCCCAATAAATTACAAGATTTTTGTTCACTAGTTTTGAATAAATAAGAATTATGTAAAAGTGTGAAAAATCTACCAGATTTTATGTTTCATTTTGAAAAATGATCATAATTTCAAATCATGTTAAAATATGTTAACTATTTTAAGCTTTAGTTTTTTGTATCATAAGCCACGACTTTGTTCATGTGTCATACAAATTATAACATTTGGCAAATGATTTTTGAAATTTGAGCATTCTAAATTATATTCTAAATTTTTAAAAAACTCAATACCATAATTTTTAAATTATGAGTGTTTTTCAAATGTGGTTGTTAGGTTATTATCATTTCAATTTTTTTCCCATCAAAATTTCTTTATTAAAAGATTCCTTAACCTAATGTTTTATAAAATTGACTTATTGATGTTAAAATTTAAAAGCCCTTTATTAAAACCAAAATTTAATTTATTAAATTAAATAATTAAAAAAATCTTCAACATTCATATAAATCATTTAGCACAAATTTCTTTGATCAACATGACATTAAAGTGACATTACATAAATATGTGTGACAAAATTGACAAATTTTTGGTCTTTTGACATGGTTTCTAGCTCGTTTGACTATGATTGCACCCTTTCAATGTTTTGTTTGTGAAATTAGTTATGTGTTGTGTTTTAGCAATGGATGGCTTGTTGGTTTTGTTGTGGAACTTTTTATGATGTTTGGCAAAGATGGCTATCAATTTACTACTAGGTTGTCACCTATTTTTTGTTATTTATGAAGGTGATGCACTTGGTGATGTGTTGAAGATAAATGGAAATCGAGAATTGGCAGAAAACAACAAGAAGAATTAAATATCCATGAACTTTTGCATTGTGTTTTTTAATTAAAGGTGTGATTGTTGAAAATAGAATGTTCACAACATGGTGTCTTTTGTAAATTTAAGTCATGAATTTTTAAGATTTCCACTATGTTGGGGAGCTCTAGGATAGAAAGGCAAAACATTCATGTGTATGATTAGGTTAAAAGCATGTTATGCAAATGATGAAAATCCATGGGCCCACCCAATTTTGGAGCTAGTATGTGATGACATTGTCATCTCAAGTTCATTATATATGCTTGAGATTTTATAAGGGATTTTGGGTATTTTAGTGATAGTTGAGTTATAAATATGGTAAGTGAATGCCTATACAAATGGGTGCTTTGACTGGGGTTTTGGTCAACTTCATGGGAATTTAAAATGGGCTACTAAGACAATTACAATAAGAGTTTTGAGAGATGCAACTATTTGTAAACCTAAGGGACACCACTTATCACTTGTTAAAACTTTGCGGATTGTGGGTATTTAAAGGAGGATTTATTGTGAGAATTGGGATTTGATATCAATATTTGTTTTGGGAAGGACATGTCAATGAAAATTGTGAGTCTTGGGTTTTGTCACTCAATAATGCCATGAAAAGATTCAATAGCTAATGAAAGTAGATCTCGAATGATTTGAACCATTAATTACATTTAGGTTTTAATACAAATGATTATGTTTAGGAATTCTTTAAGTTCAAATTATAATAAAGTTGAAGCAAAATGTTGGAATGTATGTTTTCTTTTTAGTAGATTCATAATGTGTTTAAGCATGATTATTGTTTTTGAATTTATGTAAGGATAGGTGGTTAAGCAAATCAAATCTTCTTACCCTTTCTTTTGGTGACAACATAGTTGAGCCAAGGGATAAGAACAAAGGGACAAAGTAGTATTTTAAGAAACCCTCATTCTTTATGAAGTTGCAACTTGGGGTAAGCCTTGATTCCCAAAAGGGTAATATTAGCACACATCTTGGTTCATACCCCACCCTTTAAGGGACACACATCCATCCCCTAGTTTTATCAATAGTTTGATGTTTCCCATACAAATGGAAGACAATAATTCAACAATGAGTTCTTGTTTTAGATAATATGAAAATTTTTGCTGTTTTTTTTTCGTTTGCCCTTTGGGTGCATTTTGGTTAAAATGAACCAAACACTACTTAATAAAGTTCTTTTAATTTAAATTTCTAAACTAAATTGGTGCTGAATTTGGTGAATGAACTTTCACAATGCTTTTTTTAATATATTATGAGAACATTTGGAAAAGTTTAAAATGAATCTCATGAGTATAAAATATCAAAAAGCACTTTTAAATGTGTGTAACGTACCACTTGGTTTCACTATTTAATGGACTCCTTGAAGGCCTTCAAATTTGTTTCCATAACATATTTGTGAGAATTTTTAAAAATACACCATTACATAATAATATAATGTAATGTCTTCTAAGTTCATAAATATTTTTTAAAATTTAAATTTGACATGAAAATTCTGATTTCAAAAATATTTTCTTTAAATGACCAATCATATTTGACCATTTCACTTTATTACATTACCCACTTCTTATAAAGATTGATCAAGTGGGCATTTTTGGTTTGTTTTAATTAAAATACACCCCTTTGTCCAATCCATCTTTTAAAAATGGATGATACCTAGACACAAGATTTGTGTCTAGGTAGCTTGAAGATTTGTCTGGTCATCACCATACACATCTTGTTGGGCAATTGGGTAGCTAGGGAAAAAAGAAGAAGCCAATGCTTTTGTGATGTTTGCAATAAGGACCTATTGCTCATTTAACATCCTCATGCAAATGAACCCATGGTATTACTATGCCATTTGAGCTTTGCACAAAGGAAGTTAATGTTTGCACTCATGATTTGGCATTGGCATTTCAATGAATGTTTGTGAGTTTCTCACTTCTCAGTCTCCAACAAGAAGAACTCTCATTAGGTGTAGTAATATTTGGGCCCCTTTACAATACAGATTAAACAGCCCATGACCATTGAAATAAAATGACCTCGATTGAAAGAAAAGGTTTGCCAAGGTACAAGTTCACTTTACACCAAGGTTGAATGTCTAAAGAACCAAAACAATGTGAATGACTGAAAAGTTGATATGGAATCATAAGTGGTTGAATATGAATAATGTTTCATGGTGTAACGGACTTCACAAATAGGTTTGCTTAGTGCAAAGTTTATTATACTACAATTCCAAAAAACCATGATTGGTCAGAAAAGATTTTAAAACGATTTTTATTCAAAAAATCAGTAAAATTTGAAGATTCGAAGAGGAAAACATCGGTGACTGCCCTTCAAATTGTTTTACCCTAATTTACACTCAATTGACCTAATCCTAATCCAAATCCAAATCTTTAAGCCGTAAGAGCCTTTGCCACTTTCCCCATCACCATGGCTTGCAATTCTTTCACCTTTGGGGAACAAGGTATGGGCTCAACACTAGATTTCTATATATAGTTTTTAGTCTGTAGCCAAAAATATAGAAAAATGATAAAGTTTTGTACTTCATATATGGTTTATAGCCAGATTTGGTTAAATCTTCCTATGGATGATCGCCACTTTGGCTTAAAAACAGAATTTCCTTAAATAATACTGCTCACCATAATGTGTAGAGAGGCCATTAAAACAATACTAAAACCTAAAATCTAGTAACACGAGTTCCATCTGCAGTCGTTCTTTTATACAGTCAGGCTCCCCTTAATCACCAAGCGCTCTCTCCAATAAATCTGGCAAGTTTTGGAGCTGAGAATGAGGTCCAGAGAATTCCGGACTTCACACAAACTGGCAACATTCAACTACCGCCAAGTGCATAAGTTGGTGACCACACTGACCATGTCTTCCAGCGTCAGTGGAAATTCGAATCTACTAAAGAGATGCATGTAAGTTATTACTCACTGCTCACCTATGCACTCACTGAACTGTTCATAATTCTACCTGCAACTACAAAGATGCTTGGACCTATGATGGATGGTAAGTGGTCAGGAAACAGTTTTCTTTTGGGTTCCAGTCCCCTATTAGCTAACTATGGTGGTTGGGTTGCTTTGTTTTACTACCTACCTATTAACAACCTACAAGTAGGTTGTTAGTAGATCGGTAGTAAAAACAGCCCTTACTTACCTATGTACAATCCATCTACTTATGTGGTAAAACCTATTTTCCAACCTATCTATCTATCTATATATATGAACGGCTACTACTTATTACAGAATGTGTTATAAAGGTGAAATCAAATTTTTACTCAGTTGAGGTTCTTTCACAACCAAGTAGTTGTAACGGGCATGATCCAGTGGATGGTGTGCTGGTGTGTGCCGGTTTACTCTGGCCCATTCAATCAATCAATGAACCATCTGAAGTTTCTAGTTGAGGTATTTGGAGCTCCTTGCTTTTGAACAACCAGGCCAGTAAAGTACTCTCTCTTTTTGCAAAGTGGACCACATAATTTACTTAGAAATGACACTGTTCACTCCGACTGCAAACTCAGAAGAGAGGGCAGGACAGATTGACTTAAAAGAGAGAAAGTGCCTGACTGAGCAAAGGGTTCCAACAAATAGAACATGCTTCACAGCTTTGATTTCACCTGGGCTGTGGGTGGTCTCTTTTGTACTAGGATTGACTTCACATCAGTGTTTTTTTTATAAAGAATTTTTTTTTGTAGCCAAAGTGGCATAGAAAAAAGTGGTGACCATCTTTGTGAAGATTTCGCCACATCTGGCTTAAACCATATATGACTTACAAATCTTTAATCATTCTTGTATATTTTGGCTACACACTGAAAACCAAGTATTAAAAATCTGACGATTGTTTACTACCTTTAACTTAATTCAGCTGCCAGCCACTACTTGATGCTGACAGAGGGATCAACTGGAAACACATTCAACTGCCCTTCCACTATAAAACCACGACATTTTGCCATGTCCCAAGTCCAGATTCTCAACCAATAGTGTACTGGTTTGGCATCAACTGTTAAAACAGTACCAGCTTGGTCCTGATATTCATATGACTTCTATAAACTTGCATAATTTTCAACCAGACATTCAGTTATCTGGGACTCAGGACGTGCACCGGAGAGGGATGAAACTGCCCATAAGGGAGTCCAATAGGGGTCCAAAATTTAGGTAGGTATTAAAATTTTACATTAATCTGCCTTGGGTGCTGCACTCAGGACCAAACTAGAGCTCCTCCTAGGTGGATGTGCTCCCACTAGTTAAGAGGTGCTCATACTAGGTTGGTCCCGACTCTGAAGCCCAAGGCAAATCTTGAGGTAGGCAGCCCTCCTCCATTTGCCAACACACTTTCAATAGTATCACATTCAATCATTTGATCATCTTCTCTTCAGACAAGGCCCATTGATAGGAATATTTGAATAGATCTAACAAAAGGCATCAAATTCAGAGTAAAAACTCCATGAAATTATACCATTTTGCACTTGGTTAACACTGATTCACTATGCAAACCACTAGTGCTCGGACATTTGGAGAGGTATCATTGTAGCAAAAAATGATTTTCCTTAATAGTGTGTGAGGGCCTGACTATCCAACTATAAGGGAAAAAGTTCTAGAATTTGGCATTAGTTGTGTATCACTATCTCCAGTTGTTATGTAATACATGAGACTATGCAAATTCAAAAGATGTGCAGGGCAAGGATCCATTTCATCTATGTCCCTATTGCAAAACCCAAGCCCAAGAATGATGGATTATGCAAAACAACGCCCACCATCAATGGGAATCCTATTATGACTGAGTTGTGGTTTAGAACTCAGCTACCAAAGTCTCCACCTTGGTCTTGGTACTATATCATGTAAACACTACAACTTCCCATTTCCCCTACTTAGGTGAAAGTATCATATATAAGTATGTAGGGAATATAAGAGGTTAGTATGTAAGTAGGCATCAAGACAAGGCACTTGGTGGCTACTAGATAGGTTGATAGGCAGCACTAAGCTAACCATCTTGCTTTAGCAATGGGACAGGAATATGGAGAAAAAAGTGTTTCCTGTCCACACACCACCTGTCCTGCTTGCTGTGTGGCAAGTGCTTGTTCACCTTGACCAAGAATGATCAACAATAATAGGGTAATTACGTCTATAATCAAACAATATCTTGTCATTCAACACTTATTTTATTTTCTTGGTTTCTTGTTTCTATTTTTTTGAGAGATCTTCATGCTCATGTGTGTGCCAAGTGAAGGTTTACAAAATATCTTTGACTTCTAAAAATAAGGGAGCAACAATGTTTTGTCCAAAGAAAAAATAATTAAATCTTTCTATTTTTAAATTTTATATCTTCCTCATTTTTTGTCCATTTTGAATGATTTATAGAGTTGTGTGTGTGAACTAAAACTTTACAAAACCTCTTTGAACTCCCTACATAATAAAACAATGTTCAAAGATCTTAAACACCAAAACATAAATTGTTTTAACTATTTTATCATCAAACATTTACCCCTTTCACTTTTAAAAGATGTATCTTGTTCATTTCTCGATAGATTTGAAAAAAAAATTGATGTTGAATGTGCCAAGCGAAGGTTACAACACCTCTTTGAGCTCCAAGGGCAATAGAGGGATATTTTATGAATTCAAGCTTCTTTGATATGCTATGTGTTCAATTGTAGGCTTGGTTATCTTAAGTACCCCCAAGTTATAATGGGGATATTAGCCAATGTTGGAAATAATGACAAACAATTTTGGAAATTCGAATTTCATGCAACAAATGGAAGGCTCAACATGCATTTGATGAGCTTAGTTTTTTTCTTTTGAATTTTGAGCGGGGAAGGGGTGTGATTTTTTTTTCTTATTTGTTCCCAATGTGTTCCCATTGAATCCCAAAAGAATTTCCATCAAGTTCCCAAAGGGTTGGTTTTTTGAAATGTTTTCATTTCAATTTTATCCCAATTCAATTTCCATGTATATAAAATGTAAAGGGTGCCAAAAGGAGGCAATTCTATGATCTTATTTTGGGAAATGAAACATTTTTCGGTTTCTATGTTGGGGGGATGCCCACTGTTTTAGAAAAATTCGTGATGGACCAATCAATCCGGCTTTAACACTTTCATTATAAACTATGGGTATTTATTGGGGATGAAGGTGAATAAGTATTTCAGAAGATGATTAGGGAATAATGGTATGATGTTGGTATCAATATTTTTTTAAGGTTTGTGAAATTTCGAACAAGTGGCTTCTATTATGCTCAAATTTGTGCATATTTGGTAATATTCAAATGCTCAAAAATGCAATTTATGGCAATCTAAAGATTTATTAAATTGAAAATTGACTATGTGCAAAAGAAACATTTCATAAAAAGTTGGTGAAATGTCTAATGTTGTAGTAGCAAAATTTGGTGTTAATTACAAAATGAAAATAAAACATATGGTTACACAACCTCTTACCCATGCTGCCATAAAAATTTCTCAAACATAGTTATTATGTGACCACTATTGTACACACAATAATAGCTTTGAGGCTTGGTCATTGCTAGGTGATTTTATTACAATCAAAGTCAAGACCACATAAGATTCTAGATAGTGACACACCCACAAACACACTAGCATACACATTATTAATTACAGACAAAACACACACACTCATACAACATAAACACATATACTAATAGAGAATCAAAACATAGACAAAATATCAATGAATCAAATAAAGATGGATAGACTCCAAATTTTAGAAATGTTGGAAGTTGGTAAACAAAGAATTGAAAGAAAACATAGACAAACAATGGGCATTGGACATAAAAATAATCAAAAGAAAATAGATATTAAACACTAGACTGTAGAGAACAAGGTGGACATTGGTGACTTGACAATGGATTACCACAAGATAGTGGATAGAAAATGAAAAGAACTTGGAGAATAAAAAATAAAATTAGAACTTAGAAATTCACATAACCACGAACTTAGAATTTAAAAGTAAATAGATTATAAAAAACAAATAAAATTAGACATAAACAAATAGTAGTAGACATGAACAGAGTCTAGATAGAGGCAGACAAAAGACAATAGAATCATAAGGAAACATTGAACAGAAGTAGAAGCAAAGAAAGGAAAATAAAAGTAAATAAAGGCTAGCAAAAATAGAGAGAGGTAACACAAAAGTAAACAAATGCAGAGAGAGGCAAACATAAACAAATATAAAATCAAGGAAGAAAAATAGAAAGATAGTGCTTGACACTAAACAAAGATTCAAAAGCAAAATTGAGAGTGGTCACACACAAAAAAATATTAAACAACCATCATAATTCTTGAATCTTAACTTCTAAATGATAGAATGACCCGACTTCAACCATTACTAAATGTCATCATTGAGAATGGCCCATTTATGATGGGATTAAACCAACAAACCCCACCCAAATCCTAGTAGAGGAGCTTAAACCATTGCTTGCCTAGACTTTTGCTCCTTCCAAGCTTCAAAACATGTGTCATATGGGAAAGTATTCAAATTACAAAAAGTTTGAGAATACATTCCCACAATAGTATTCAAGTGTTCATTGAAGTGGTTTTTCAATTTAGATTTCATGAAAAAAAAAAGTGGAAAATGTTTGTTCATCTTCCATTGAACCCAATACTTGTACTATTACATTGATTTCCACCAATTTGAAAAACTTAGGGAAATAATGCCATAGAATGTGAAAAGCCTCCAAAGTTTGCCAAAATCAAGTTAAGGGATTAACATGAAATTGTGCCTCCATAGCAAGAGTAGCATTAGATTGCATAATGATCTAAAAAGTACTAGACTACATGTCAAGAACACTTGCAAACAGAATTGTTGGGCAAATCTTAACAACAACAAGATGTGAACTTATGAAGTTTTGGCAAGTTCCAACAAATTTTTAGAACAATAATGTGCCTTAATCAATATTAAATGTCGATTAAAATTATTCTCAACATTGCCTTGAAACTAATATTATAAATAAAAAATGCCAATAATATCCATCAAATGAGATGTTGGAAACCTTGTAGTCAATTCACGAGTGAATGTTTCTACTAGAGCTACAAAATAAAAAATAAATAAAGGACCAAAAAAATAGTAAGAACAAATTCCAATCAAAAGATAAATAAACAAACAACACAGAAACATAAAGACTCAAGGAAAATGGCAGAAAAAAATCTTAACATGATGATTTTGCCTCCTCCATTAGTGAAGACCTCTTAGGTCACCTAAACCTTCTCACAAATGGCATTTATACATGTAGCCCAAAATGTGTAATTTGATGGATCAAAGGCCAAATACTTACCATTAGGGGTATTGAGGTGTAGTGAACCGGTCTTCCACTTCAAATGCACATTGCTATGATTTCAAGGAATCAAACCTTGGAAGTCTTTGAAAATATCATAAACATATTTTGTTGTTGGATCCACATAATAAAAATATAATTAACCCCAAGGCAAATATTTATGGTAGCAGCATAATCGCATACAAAGACATCTTTTTTCTATGCAAACTTGATCAATGCATGGATAATTTCTAGCATGGGTAGCAAACAAGAAAGATAGATGAAAAGGTTTACATCAAAAGAAAGCTCAAAATTCACTTTGGTAGACATGATTGATGGATTGCATTCAACCATATTTGCCAATAATGGCATATACATTATCATCACCATTTTTGCCAAACTAAACATGCCGATCCAATGTGTTATGATATTCCACAAAATTTTCTTCATTTCCCTTTCATTAATTCTGCCAACTTAAAAAACTCAAGATGTTTTTTTGGGCTATGAAAATAAAATAAAATGATTACAATAAATTTTATATAAATTTCACAATAGGGATTTGAAATAAAGTTTGCACAGTTAGATTGGTGCAATGCACCATGCAATGAATTGCTTCCAAATGGGGGGGAAACTTATTTTGCATTTGGCGAGTAACAACATTATGTACCCTCGAAAAACATTCACTCCATAAGCCCCAAATTAAATTAATTTTGCAAACAAGATCACCATGTTCTTTCAAAGCACCCATAATAACCTTAGATTATTTGCACGCCCTCTTTTAATAACATGTTCAAAAGAAATGAGTAGAAGTATGTGACACCAATTTTGAACAACATAGGAATGGATAGAAATCCACGATTGGTTATCAATCATGGTCACCTCATCGCAAGACAATGCAAGGTACTTTGAACTTGTAATAGTTTTTTTTACCCTCTTTATGATTTGCTTATGTATACATTCAACCATAACCCATCTTGTTGAATCATTTTAGTGATATTTTGGCAACAAAGGGACATTTAGGAAAGAAAAGAGAGACTTCAAAGCCTCAAATTCAAACATGAGCCAACTCAATTATAGTAAATCCAAAATTGTAACAAATTGTTGTTGTTTTTCACCCCACTCCTCTTTAACCCCTCCTTGAACTTGTTCAACAATTGTGAGGTGGTTCTTCTTAGAATAAGCAACCTCATTCTTTGCATGGTTGTAGTTCTTATTGACATACCATTCTCCTTATTCCTTGCCCAAGTGCGACATGTCTCAAACAACATTTGCTTTTCCCACATGTTTTTCAATAGTGTTAGACTTCGGCCCTAGATTCACATCCTTACCCTTCATAAATGAACATACCAGGCATTTCACATGGTGAACATCTCTAGTTTCACTTCTCAACATTTCTACCCATGGGAATTGAATAGCCCACACATTTCGACATTTTTGTGATATGTCATAATTATTTTTAGGTTTCTCAAGAGGGGGCAATTTTGATTCCTCTTCCTTTGAAATGACATGGATCACTAAGAAATTTGCCACAAAAGTAGCATAAGTGGGCAATCCACTAGGACAAACAAATTACACAATAGGATTATCATTTTTTTGATTGAAATCAAAATTTGGCTCAACCTTGTTGCCACTTGAACTTGTTACAAAAAATGGAATTGGTTTAGGTTTAGGAGGGATCACAAAAGGAGAATTATCCTCAAGAACCCCTATTGGATTTGAAAAAATCAAACATGATAATGTCTTTTTTTGTCCTTT
>Ga0116230_10003864_pt1 | contig 14655 bp, 16 predicted proteins | sample S1TSphfallax_3_FD_88678 | JGI IMG/M metagenome (GOLD analysis project Ga0116230, IMG submission 88678) | Host-associated microbial communities from peat moss isolated from Minnesota, USA - S1T2_Fd - Sphagnum fallax MG | ecosystem: Host-associated > Plants > Peat moss > Unclassified | place... | reverse complement strand
TTGACCCCTACGATCAAGCTCTAAATTTTCGGGAGTCCCGCAGGACTCCAAGTTCCCACTTTTGGGAGTGTGAGTTTCATCCTCACACTTAGTCCAAAGTGGGGTTGCGACAAAAGAGCCTACCTTGAAAATCGAAAGGCCTCGCCCCTCGAATTGTAGTATGGAGAAGCGTCCTCTACATCGGACTAGGCCCAAGTTCCCTAGAACGGGATGAGAGAAAAGGTGAAATCCCCGTCGAGCCCAAACCCTGATGCTCCACGAGGCACTGTCGACGAATCATGCTATTTGGGAATGCAGCCTTAAGCGAGTGGTAAATTCCATCCAAGGCTAAATACTGGCGAGAGACCAATAGTGAACAAGTACCGCGAGGGAAAGATGAAGAGGATTTTGAAAAGAGAGTTAAAGAGTGTTCGAAATTATTGGGAGGGAAGCGAATGGAAGCTGCATGTGTGCCGCGGTTTGATGTGGAACGGCGCTAGTTGGTCTGCCGTTCAATGCGGGGCGTTGGTCAACATGGGCCGTCACAGTGGGACAAGAGCCAGCTTTCGTTGCCGACCGATGAACGAAGCACGCCCCTTTCTCGGCGGCCCCTCGGGGCACTTGCGCACTCGGGATGCTGGCGCATCAAGCTCTCCATCCGGCCCATCTTAAAACACAAACCAAGGAGTCTAGAATGTATGTGAGCCGATCGGTAACAAACCCATTGAGGCGCAAGGAACTTGACAAGTGGGATCTCCTTTCCGAGGGAGCACCATCGAGCGATCGTGAAAGGTTTGAGTGCGAGCATTGCCATTGGGACCTGAAAGATGGTGAACCATGCATGAGCAAGGCGAAGCCAGAATTTCGATACTGACGTGCAAATCGTTCGTTAAACTTGGGTATAAGGGTGAAAGACTAATTAAACCATCTAGTAGATGGTTCTCTCCGAAGTTTCCCTCAGGATAGCTAGAGCTCGTGCACTAGTTTTATCAAGTCAAGCCAATGATTAGAGGCATTAGGGTGGTAACACCCTCGACCTATTCTCAAACTTCAAATACTTAAGATGCTTGGGTTGCTCGATTGAACCCTAGCGCAGAATGAGAGCTCCAAGTGGGCCATTTTTGGTAAGTAGAACTGGCGATGCAGGATGAACCAAAAGTCAGGTTACAGTGCCAAATTGCACGCTAACCTAGATCCCACAAAGGGTGTTGATCGATTAAGATAGCAAGACGGTGGTCATGGAAGTCGAAATCCACTAAGAAGTGTGTAACAACTCACCTGCCGAATCAACTAGCCCCGAAAATGGATGGCTCTGAAGCGCGCAACCTACACCCAACCACTGGGGTGAGCGAGAGGCCTCGATGAGTAGGAGGGCATGGCGGTTGTGGCGCAGCTTTGGGTGCAATCTTGAGTGAAATGGCAGCCAATGCAGATCTTGGTGGTAATAGCAAATATTCAAATGAGAACTTTGAAGACTAAAGTGGAGAAAGGTTCCATGTGAATAGCAATTGGACATGGGTTAGTCGATCCTAAGAGATGGGACAATCCTGTGTCAAGGGCGCAATGCGCGCCGTGCAATCGAAAGGGAATCAGGTCAATATTCCCAATTGGGACGTGGCCGAATCCTGAGACGCCGGCGAGGGCCCCGGGAAGAGTTCTCTTTTCTTTTTAACGGCTCGCCACCCTGGAATCGGATTGTCCGAAGATAGGGTCCAGAGGCCGGCAAAGCGTCGCACGTCTCGCGACGTCTGGTGCGCCCCCGGCGGCCCGTGAAAATCCGGAGGAGCGATTACCGATGACGCCCGGTCGTACTCATAAGCGCATCAGGTCTCTAAGGTGAACAGCCTCTAACGATAGAACAATGTAGGTAAGGGAAGTCGGCAAGACGGATCCGTAACGTTTCTGCATGAATTCTTTTATTTGTCGAGAGCAAGACGATGCATACTCGAAAACCCTAAGTGTTCCATTCAGTGGATTCTAATCGGTTTGCTCACTGATCCCTAGTAAAGGAATCAAGATGGCTTGATTGTTGGGCGTAATCTTATGTTGCATGCAACTCCAGGGCTTTGACTACAAGAGCACTTCCGCAATCAAAGTCTCCAGACAGAACGAAATGTTCATTTCCACTTGCATGTTCTGAGATGTTTCAGTGAAACAAGAGAGATAATAAGCAGACGCGAGAAGAGATGGCCTCGGCACATCACCTCCGACTATTCTCTGAGCGAGTCCCTGGACAGCGGCGGGTTTGCCGACGCTAGGCTTTCCAATGAGCACCGGAGTTTTCTTAGTTCCTCTGGAAAGGATACCCACAACTGTGCGAATCTCACCGTCTCTTCCAATCACTGGATCTAGCTTTCCAGCCTTGTGAACGAGTTTGAAGTTGAGGAAGGAGTTCCTGTAGGAGCTCCAGCCATTGCAGAACCTCGACATATCGCAGCAGCAACAAGGTTTATGGGAATTGCAAGATCAAGCTTTGGTGGGGAGTGCCGCATTACAACCTATAAGTCTTCTCTACATGTTGTATGGACCATTGGGTCTTTGTTGGAGGAGCTTTTGCTATTGCTGTCTGAGGACTGTGAGGAGAAGGTCACGAGGACATTCTGTTGTACTGTCTGCTTGCATCTACTGTAGACAATATCTAGGGTTCTCTTCTGCCACTGTTGGTTTGTTTGCATCTGCTACACAACAGTGTGTAGCATGAATGCATTAGGTGTCAGTTAGGTCACATGATCACTCACTAGCTTTCACAATGAGCTGGTTGCAGCAGCTCTTGTACAATCATCAAGCTTCTGATCAATGTTGCATGGGAGTTACAAGAACTTGGAATCTTGAACAATGTTTGAAGGTAGGTACTAGGTATACCGACTCATGAGTGTGGAAAAAGTCATAACACATGCTGGAGTTCTGCAAGAGCATTGAGAGGTGGAAGAGGAGGGGACAAAAAACTGAGAATATATAGCAAAGGGAGAGAAGACAGTTGAAGAAGTGTGAATGCAGCAAGATTTGTTGTTTTTCTTTTTGGGTTTGGATTTGTAAAAGAAGGAAGAGAATAAGAGATTGGGTATTGAGCTTCTTCAGCTACATTAATGGGTTGTAGCAATTTCTTGATGGAGTTATTGAACTTCATTACGTATGTGCTGTGACTCCCTATCATCAGAGTTGGGATTTGGCTGGCAAAGCAGTATGTTAGCATTGAGTACAAGTTGCAGGAGAAGAAGAAATTGAATATTCACAGAGTGCATTTAGAGTTCTTGAACAATCAACCCTTCTCCAAGAAGGTGAGTACAAATCTTGTGATGCAAATGAATGCTTGGATCCTCATTGGGAGGCCACCTACAGTGTTCTGCTTGCTGTCAGGTCCTCTGAAGACACATGACGAATTTTGTTTAGCATTTGTCTTGCGGACAAGTTTTGGGACCAGCCAAGGGAAGCTTATGTGAACAATCCTTCTTTTCAACATAGCAGGTAATTTGCAATTTCTTAACTCAAAGACAATGGATTGCATGACCTGTCAACTTCAATTCTATGAACACCATGGTCTTTCATGTTTGTATTTTGTTGGCTTGGGATTGATTGCAACAATTTATGCTTGATATAGGTTCTTGCTTTGTGTTAGGTGTCCAGGGTAACATTGTGTTCCAGCGTAATTAACCAGTCATTAGCCAATTGCACAAAGTCTGCTACTCACATGTGTAAGTAAAGTCTTGGAACTTGTGGATGGTTGGGAACTTGTGGGGGTATAGTGCAAGGCTTTGAAGACCCAACATGGAGTGAGTTCAAGTTGTTATTGAACTGCTCCTCAATAATCACTTCAACATTCTACCAGAGCTGCTAATTGAACTCCCAAATGTTGTCAACACCTTGCTTGTCACATTGGCTTGCCATACCATCTTTTTGCACTGAACCCTTCAGTATCCAGATTGTTGGCAAGGTGCATCTTGACAACCTTCCATTCAGTAATGAAAGCAGACCAAGACATGGAAAGATTCTACTCATAAGACTATGCTTGTCACAAGCCTTGTAGCAAATTAATGTTTGCCCAGTTGCATACATAGAGAGGCAGAGGAACCTATTTGGCACTTCTCTACCTGCTAGCTTGATGTTTGACGTGCCTATGTGAAATGGTAGACCACCATTTGATGTGATCATGTACTCCTCTTGATTATAACACATAGATGTTTGCTGCTTTGAGAAGACTAACTCAATGATCAGTGATGATATGGTAAGAGGAATAAGAATTCAGAATTTTCATGTCCTACCAATATGTTTGTTCTCAACATCCACATACATCAACTCTGTTTTTCAATCCCCTTGGTTAATTTCCTTTCATTAGAGAGAGGGGAGCAATCACAATCAGTGTCTCTTCAGGAAAAAAAATGAAAATTCTTCCAAGCACAGTGGTGTGCCTCAAGGATATTTCAAGAGTGGTGGAGGCCCAACCACTCCCTCTATGCCTCTTTGTGCCTTATGCTTAGATGCTTTCTTGGACAGGGGCAGTCAATGAAATGAAAATTTCACAGGTTGTCGCAGCTTGAATGAGGATGGAATGGATTTTCCTAACTAGCAAGTGCTCTCGAGTTCTAACCAACATCAAGACTGCAACTTGTTCCTTCAAAAAATTTGATAGAAGCTCAGAGAAAAAAGGTTTTTGTATGCATTTTTTGCCCTTAGTTTTCCAGTGGATCATTACGTACTTTCTACAACCAGTGTATGGAGCTGAAGAAGGCAGTAGGGAGTAGCGCCATCTTGACATATTAAATTGGTGCATGTAATTAGTCCAAAAATTCATATGGTAATTCATATTCATATGAAAAATTCAACAAGTTGCATCAATATAAATTAAGTTTCAGATTTTCACACAATAGTATGAGTATCATGCTATTAAAGCATGTGGTAGCAAAGGGGTGATGAGTATCAATATGTATATGTCCATTCCATGTGCCATGCCATAAATAAATCATGAATTTTTTTTGTGCAAGCCATAAAAATAGAAAATAATTTCATTAATTTAACAAGTAATCCACACAAACACAAAATCTATCAACATGAACAAATCATGAGGTATTGTGTTAGCAAAGTTTTTTTGGTTGTTCACCCTAAATCTTCTAGTTTTTATGCGCAACTCATACTAAACCAAAGAACCATGCACATTGAGGCATGTAGTGCAACTAGCTCTTATTTTGAACATTCAATTTCCAAGCCTAGATTTTGCAATGGGCCACCGACATTGAAGCATTGCTTTCAACTATAATGTAGAAGCTTCCCACCATGCCCAAGAACAATGAAACTCAATTCACTTCTTGTCAATCCAATTGCAAGAAGAGAACACCATGTTGCACAAATATGTGCACATGATAACAACTTAGCCTTCCATTTACATTATGTTTCTCCAAATGATCCAACTTAAATAAAAACACCAACAAATCATGATCTCGACACAAAACCATACAAAATGGGCAATAATGTGAACGTTCATTCACCATTTTAATGGTAGTTTCTCTACCCTCCTTAAAATTGATCCCCCCCCTTTTTGTAACTTAGCTTGTTGACCACATGCTTGCATCTAGAACAGTAATCAACATCATCACTTTGCATAGATAAAGAATTGAATGTGACATAAGATAATAGTTTGTCCTATTAAATAGATCTTTTACAAGGCTATCACATTCTTGCATCTACAATAGCAATCAACATCACTACTTTGCATAAATAAATAACTAGATGAGACATAAGATAATAGTTGTCCTATCAAATAGATCTTTTACATGATTATCACATGTTTGCATCTATAATAGTAATCAACATCATCGCTTTGTGTAGATAAAAAACTAGATTAGACATAAGATAATGGTTTGTCCTATCAAATAGATCTTTTATAGGACCACCACATACTTGCATCAACGATAGTAATCAACATCAGCACTTTGCATAGATAAAGAATTAAATGAGACAGAAAATAATAGTTTGTCCTATCAAACAGATATTTTACAAGACTACCAAAAAAACATTACATGGTTTTGGGTGAACATTTATCTTCCGTTTATTCAATGATAATGTTGGTTTTTACTTTAAATGTATTAGGGCAGGCCTTGAATTAATGGCAAGCTCTCATCATTAAAATCGCTTACAGAACCTACAATACCTTGTGCCATGTTTTGATCTTCATCATCAGAACATTCAACAAAGCTTGGTGTAGGTGGTGGGGTGATTTGTTGTTTCATCTCCATGTTTGGAAAACCCACATCTGCCACTAGTGGATCCATCTTTTGGCTATACATAAGTCAATGTGATTCATAAACATTGTTTTCTATGTTAGAACCAATTTTGGGCCACTTCTTTTGTAGGAAATTATCATCAAGGCGATATCTTCTCTCGTCATGAAACCCTAACAAATAATCACATTTCCTTTGGAACCGTGTTCTGAAATTTTGATGGGTGGGATGCATTGGCCATTCATTGTCTCTAGGAGGTTGTGGCAAGTTGTTCATGAACTTTGGTATGAACATCTGAATGACTATCCCAAATCTTGTAGTCCTATAGTCCATTTTTTTATGCCCAATATCCCACCTTTGCTTGGAACTCTACATCTACCTTCTTTAAATCACTCTTCTTCACAGTTGGCTACAAGTCCAAGTTCAATGGGGTTTAACAAGAATGTTTAGACATGTTTGCAAACGAAGAAAGAAAACTCAAAATTAACATCTTAGAGTTTTGCGATGAAACCTCACTAAAAATTACCCCAAATGATTTGGGAACATTGAACCATGTTAACCACACCTTATTAAATTATTGTTTCATTGTTGGTGCCACATATGGTACTTGCATTTATTGACATTTTTGAGAACCCAATGAATTTATTCTAAAACAACAATATTGGGACCGGCAAGTTTGTGATGTTAACAAAATTTATTCATTATGCACTTAGGACAACTATAAATCCATGTCATAAATCTAATGTTGGAGATTTGTTGGAGTGGGTTGTAAAATACTTCATCCCAACACCTCCATTCCATTCATGTCACAATCATTATACTCTCTAAGTTGATTCATGTTGCATGATATTGTTCTGTGTCAGAACTTGTTTGTGGTGACACATGTCAAATTTTCATTTTCAAATAGTTAGCCTACATATCATCAACAATTTATTTGGTAATGGGTGGCAACCATTAGAGCCATTGTAACTATGTAATGACCATTTTGATGCATCTACCTATCAATAACCAACAAAGGCCTTTCAAACATAAAATATGATAAATGTATCCAAATATCATGAAACATCGAAATCACACATGTTCCAATTTCATGATTCAATTTGTTATTTTTGAAAACTTCTATTGGATCATTTGAATTCCTTTTATGTATTCTTTTATCTTATGCATGTATTTCTTATTCCATTGTTGCCCAACCACTCACCCCTAAAACCTATAAGCAAAATCTAAAACCATAGCCTAAAACACACAAAGTTTAAATTACACAAGAAAATACAAATTTGGTGTGATATGTCTTTCAAGGGGAGGAAGCAAAATTGGGCCCATTCCATTTGGTCTAGTGTTACACCTAAACCCCTGGACCTTAGTCTGAAACAAATAAGAGTTTTAACATGTAAAACATTGGGAATTTTATAACTTATGTCCTTTGAAATACAATAATGACTATGGGGTTTGGTGTGTAGTTTTTGTGAAGTTTGGTGATGTTGCACATATAAAGTTTATAACATATTTTATACTTGAAATGGTCAATTTTGTTAGTTCATCAAAAATATTGTTTACAATCAATACAAGTAAAATAAAGTCTAGTCATTTCAAGATTTTTATGATATTTTTGCTTTAGGTAAAGTTTTGAGACAATCTTGATGACAAATATCATAGTTTTAGCAAAATGTTTCATGATTGTTTGCTCTAAATCAATGGAACTTATAATAAGGTTCATTATTCATAACTAGACAAGATTTTTTGTGTGCATGTATATGGATTTTTAAAAATGTGAACCACACTTCCATTAAAGCATCATTCATTACCCTAAAAAAATACAAAAAAATTATACTATAAATATTTTGAATCATATTGTTCGGGATTTAACTTATGATCAACTATCATTTGTTTATTATTTTTGGATGCAAGTTCAAAAACCTTGATCAATGAAGGATAACCATTACATGTCTTTGAAAATAAATTGCATTTCATGACAATTTTTAATACTACATGCCACGAAACATGTAATTCAATGGGTGGAAACCCTAACCCAATAATTAGAGTTGAAAATATAACACATGCCACAAAAATTTCACAACAACTCCTACAAATTGAAAACATTGTTGAAAATTCAATAACTCTTACATCATAACTCTAAACATTATGAACCCATATTGGTGCAACCTCACTCATCTAGGCTTCTCAAATGATATCAAGAACATGATGAATTTTTAAAAATATTTCAAACAACTATTTTTTTCACAAATTTTAATTCTTTGAATTTATTTTATTTAGGAATTCAAAAAAAATTATAAGAATTAATACAACCAATGTTGAAGTTGGCACAATATTATATTATTTTGCAAACACTTAATAGAATATATTTGTTTTCAAGAAATATATACCTTTTTTGCAAAAACCAAAAGTTTTTTTTTTAAAACCATAAAAATTAAGGAGCATAACCTATTTAATTTTTTTAATATATGTATTTTCCTTCTTTACAATAAGACTTTACTATTTTTCAAATTAAAAAAAGTCACTTAAATAAAAATTCAAAAGCTTTAAAAAATAGCATGACCATGAACTAAAACTTTGAGGGCATTCATTGGTGCAAACAATAGACATAACAAATTTAAAATATTATGTTTCATTATTTTTATGGTGGAAAAAATAATCAACTTTGGAAAAACAATTTGAAACTTGTTTAATTAGATTTTAGAGAAAGGGAACTAATAAAAACCATTGATTGTAATGTTAGAAACTATTGATTAACTACACGTTTTTAAATTATTCATAAAATAATCTAATTTGACAGAATTTTGTGGTGTGAAAAAATATGTTTATTAATCCATCCCTCATTTATAAGAAATAAAGGGGATCTATTGAGTTTCTTATGTCAAGCCTAATGAATCAGACATAGAAATTCACTTTTCATTTAGAATTGCATCACACATTATTCATCCCAATAGGTTTATGGAAATTATAAGGAAACCTGTATCTAAATTGGGTTATTTATCCCAAAATGACTGGTGCAAGTAGAATTTTTTATGACCCTAGGCCTCCCCAATCACTTGGATCTTACATCTGGTTTCAATTGTGCATCCATCCAAAGATATAGAATGTTGATTAAAATATTGTACTTTTTGTTCATTTTAGTCAATTTTGAATAAATTTTCAGAGAGAACATTGCCACGTTTTCTACATCTTCCCAAGGATGTTAGTCACTTTGGCCACATAATCAATCCTCATAGTGAGAATCAATCGACACTTTTACATGTGAGAACAGATTATGAAAATCGGTTCAAATTTATGCAGATATATATTTGTTGAAAGAACTGGGCAAGCTTTCTCATAGAACCTAGATCCGGTTCTCAAAAGTTCTATATCATTTATTGGCTCCTCTTGTTATTCTTCTCACGTGGGGCTGCTACCATTGGCTCTCTGGTTCTTCTCCTCACTTGGGGCGACTATTTTTCTCTTCTTATTGCTATTACTTTTCTCTCATTATTATTCTTCTCTTTTATTGTTATTACTATTCTCTTACTGCTATTACTTTTCTTTCATTATTAATTTATCTCTCCTTATTATTATTACTTTTTTCCCCATTGCTATTATTCTTTTCCTATTACTCTTCTCACACAGTGTTGTTTTTTTGGTGAGATGAAGTAATTAAGTTACTATTAAAACTGATTTTCATTAATGAATAATTAATAAATAGGTTGTGAAAACCAGCTATTGTTGTAATACATGAAAACCACATTATCTAATAACCGAGTGAGTTTGAAAAAATAAAAATTTGATAACGTGACCTATTCTCATAGGACTTTTAAAAGATCGTGTATTAGAGAAGCGATCAGGTTCTCAAAACATCATGAGAGAACAAGAATCGTTTGATTCTCGCAAGAAAAAAAGCGCAAGCCACCAAACATTGGTTTGTGAGAACAAATCTACATTTCCAATATTCTAGTTTTCATTTTGGTTCCCATTGGAACTCAAAGACTGCTTTCCAAGAAAACACATTCATGACAGTAATCAAACATTAATCCATGCATGTTGATAAAATCAAGCCAATTAATTTTCATAGAGTGAATGAAACAGTACCATCCTAGCCATGATGGGTGAAATGGCCTAGATATGATTAATAAAACATCCTTATCTCAAGGGGGTGGGGGTTTAGGGTTGTGGTGAAAAATAAATGTATATAAAATTGCTTTTGGATGGTTTGGGGTTGGGACTTACCATTGTTTTGGATTTTTGGAAGGTTGGGTTGACTACAACTTTTTTTTGTTTCCTTTTCTTTTGTGCATTGTTTTTTTTTTCTTTTTTTTTTTGGTTTTGTGGAGGATGGGTGCAAATTCACTTTTTTATATAGATTGTTGCATTGATTGTTACATCAGTTGCATTGTGTCAAGCAATTGTTCCATAGATTTTCGTCATAGATTGTTACATGGATTCTTGTCATAGATTGTTAAATAAATTGTTGTCATGGATTGTGTTATAAATTGTGTCATATATTTTTACACAAATTGTTGTCATAAATTGTGTGGTAGATTGTCACCATGTAGTTTGTTGGAATAGGGAAGATTATTGTCATGGATTCTAGGATAAATAAATTGATGTCATAGATTCAATGACAAATAAATTATTGACATTCTCACATAGTTTTGAGCCTATTCTTTTTTCGATCCATTGTAAATTAGACAATTGAGTTTTCTATTATGGACATGGAGAAGTTTTGCAAGTTTTTGTAAGGGATCTTAATGACATGAAAAAATGGATACCATTTTCCGACTCCATAGGTGGCTTCCAAAAGTTCAAAAGCCACATTCCTTTGTGGAACAACTTTTGATCATAAACTCACATACCTAAGAGCCATTTTCAAAAAAAAAGGGTGCCAATGTTGTGTACAATGAAGCAAAGGTTGATGACAAATTTTCTAAAATCCCTTCCAACATCAAATGTAATTTTGTTCTTGATGAAGTGAGTGCAAATGATCCCACCATCCTTTATCAATCTCTAAATATTATGTCTAATGTTGATAGTGGTGAACTTGAAATGACAAGTTGCGGAGTAATCAAAAGACATTAATTTTTATTATTGATCAATTATGAAGTTTTTTGGTAATGGTTGGTGTCATTTAAAAGTGAGTACTTACCCTTGGTGATGCTTATTAAAACAACTTGTTTGCTTTTAGCGTTATATATATTTTATGGTAAATACAAAATCTATGATCTTATATCCTAATATAAATCTAGACTTAAACATCATAAAATTAATACTAAAAAAATTTGTTCATTCAAATCTACTTGTATCTAGTTTCAAAATTAAAATCTAGTAATGAAAGTATGATTAAAAACATCAAAACAACAATTATGGCTATGGAAGTAAAGTTTTCTAGAAATCAAAGTGTTTTTCTCTCATGCTCGATCAAAATAATGTTCTGCAATCATTCAATCTCCTTTTCTTCTCCAAAGATATTCACAAAAAAAAATAGTCCTATGTTCTATTCAAATTCAAACGGTGATAAAAACTATGTAATCTAAATAGTAATTCCTAATACAATAACTTATCTTAAAAGTTGATTCAATTGTTTTGTCATGAAATCATTTTCTCTCAAATAACATTAGGTACTTTTGAAGAGAGAGCATGGCCCATGATTAATTACATTTTTACTCTTTGAATTCCAATTAAAAGAAAAGATGAGTCTGTAAAACCTTTAATCTTCAAAACGAGTCTCTCCAAAACATCTGGAATAATTATTTTATTTAGCGGAGGTAGGCCTAAGGGTTCAAAACGCAATCTAAAATGTGTCTTTTGGTTTATGTTCCATTACTTTTACAGTCATCAAGGCTCTTATGATTGTCTTTAGTCCCTTGCAGTGCTTCCTTGGGAAAGAATTTTATTGGCAAGTTGATATTGAAAATCTTGTGTTGATGAATTTGCCTCACTTTCTGAGTGTTTATTAGATCTATATGTGCACTAGTTGTTTGGGACTTTTCATATGTGATGGTGGTGGTTTGTTGTCTCATTTTTATAATTGTTCTTGTTGTCATTGTTGGAAGGAACATGGGTTTGTTGTTCAAGTTGGCCGAAGAAAGGCTTACAAAGGCACAAATTGAGTTGAAGCATACTTTTACATTGGCAGTTGTGAAAAAGCTGCTCACAGAAGTTGAACAGTTTTTGTGGGCAGGCCATGAGATGGACCCAACATTTTCCTTCACCTGGGCAGCTCAATTTGTTGTTAGTCCACCATTGTCACATGGGGTGCTAATGTTGACATGCTAGGATTCAAATTTCTATAATTGGAACTTTTGCATCCCTAAATTAGTTGATCTTTTGGAATCCTGTTCTTGGGATGGCCAGTGATGGGGCTACAAGCCTGGTCTTAGTAAGTGGTGCCAAAGCGATTATATGCATCTCGCTTTTTGAGATGAATGGCATTTTGGTTGTAGTTGACATTCAAGACATCCATGAGAGTAAAAATATGACTTGAAATTTGCAAAAAATCTTAGCAATTGTAGATGACTTGTTTGATCACAAATGATTAATTATATGGAATACTCATACAAACACTCACATTGTCCCCCTTTATGTGGTTAATTTCAAGTTTTTATCAAATCTTGTGGGTTTGTGAATCACTTTTAGTCTTTTGAACTAATCCAAGATTCGATTCAAGTCTTTTGATCAGTTGGGAGTTGATAGCAGTCTTATCCAACTTATTCTTGTGATGAGGTTTTTTCTACTTATTTTCCAAATAATATACCATCAGGAAGTTTGAAGGAAAATATTAGAATATTATTCCATCTTTGAATTAGATGGTACCTACAACAGTTGTAATGGTTGTTGCTGGAACCACACCTAGGCACTTCCTTTGATTCCATGCCATGGTAATCACTCAAAATTTTTATGCAACCATAATCACTTGATAGAACCACATACCAAATAATTGCCCCTTGAAAAAAAGCCTATCAATCAAGAATAGATTCTGGAAACCATAAAGTGAATTCTTGAATATGTTTGGACCACATTTAAAATTATATTATTAGTAGGTGGGAATATTGATTGCATTTCCTTTGTTTACAGTGGTAGTTGCCTCTTGGAAGGAAACCTACCATATAAGAACAGATTCTGAAAACTATAGAGTGAATTTTGGAAAAAAATTGGAGCACATTTAAGCTTATGTTATTGGTGGGTGGATAAATGGGTTTCCTTTTCATGGATGGGTAAGTTTCATTTATGTTCATTAAAAATTCCTTTCATATTGTGCTTTTTTTAATAATAAAAACATAACTAATTTTTTTAATTTTTTATAAAATTCTACTAGATTTTCCATAACACCAGACTTGAGAAAGAAAGAAGAAAAGTGGCTTTGAAAAGGGTTTTAAAAAACTTGAATTATTATACAAAATTGCCATATCATTATGTTGAACGTTTCAATTTTTAATACATTTGTAACTAAAATAATAACTTCATATTAAACCTTTGGAAATAAATTTCATAAATCAAAATATATATATTACAACATTGAATGACAAGGAATAAATGCAAGGAATAAAACTTAACATAATAAATTAAAAATTGATGTAAATTATATATATATATTTGAAACATATTTTGATTATTTCATATATGTAAAATAAAGATTTGAGATTGATAATAACAATAATAAATTTTTCATATAAAAAAAATTCTAAACATAAACATTCTAGACCTTAATATAATAAATCAAATTTTGATTTAAATTATATGTATACTTTTGGGATGAAATTTTATCATTTGAGACATGTATAATAAAAATGTGAAATTGATAACAATAATAATTTTTGTCATTTAAAAAATATTTTACATTCCAAATCTTAAAATTTGTAGAATTATAATGTAAATATATCACAATTTTCAGTAACTAAATAATTCAATTTCAAAATACATATAGTAAAAAAATTCAAATTGATGGAAAGAAAAAAATTTACGTGTATGAAACCTAATATGCATCATCATTATACATCTTCAAATATATTAAAATATGATCAATAATTTGTTGGAAAATAATAATTTTATAACACTCTTTATTGAATTGTGTGAACATAATTTTTCAATTTGTATTGTACAATTTATGGCATCATCATTTTTGATACAACACAAATTACTTTTTAGGGTTTACATATATATTTCAAATTGTAGCACATGGATTTGAACTTTGAACATAAAATAAATAATAATATATATAAACATCAAAATAAAATATGACAAAATCGATTGATTAAACATCATAATGTTTATATAAATATATTCAAATTAAATATATATTATAATGTTTTTTATTGAATTGCCTCAACACAAATTGTATTTGGAAAATTGATTATCTAATTTATGGCATCATCATTTTCAATATAACACAAGTTTTTATTTATGGTTTACATATATTTTCAAATTGTTGCACATGTGTTTGAACTTTGAACATAAAATCAATAAAAATAAAAATATA
>Ga0116230_10003862_pt1 | contig 14658 bp, 14 predicted proteins | sample S1TSphfallax_3_FD_88678 | JGI IMG/M metagenome (GOLD analysis project Ga0116230, IMG submission 88678) | Host-associated microbial communities from peat moss isolated from Minnesota, USA - S1T2_Fd - Sphagnum fallax MG | ecosystem: Host-associated > Plants > Peat moss > Unclassified | place... | reverse complement strand
TGTGACCTTAAGAATCTTTCCCATCTGTAAAAGGAGTCATCCACCCTAAACAACCTCACAAACAAGCGTTCAAGTTTCAAACATCCACCCCAACACCCCAAAACATTGGACATGTGAAAACTCAATTTTAGAAAGACTTGAAATTAGACGACGGAATGAAACTTCATAAATATTCACAAAGTGCGATGCTCTAAGGTAGATAGGTTAGTCATCAAACATTAAAGACTTAGAAAAGTGGGGTGTGTTGATTGTCATTTTTTTGAACACGGTGTTTTAAAAAAAATGTTGCCTATCCTTGGGCAAACAAAGTCATTTAAATTGTGGCATTTGGATGAAAAACAAATAATATATGCCTCCCCTAAGGAAGGGGGTCCACTTGTTGGGAAAAATCCTAAAGAAACATTTTGTTACCTTATGAGCAAACACACTGCACCCTATGAATACATTGTAAGCATTTGACAAATGATATAGACTTGACCCATGGTTCAACTGAATGAAAATGAAATCTGGTTGGTTTTTCATGTAAAGAAATTCGTTGTAGACCATTAGTCTAGATCTTTGTAAAAGAAAAGGTGAATTTTTTTACAACCATGGGTAATTTATTGTTTGTTTAACCCTAAAGTTATAAGTGGCATAGCCATGTTAAGGTTTTGGGTTTGGCTCTCCTACCCTTGGAATACAATAGTAGTATTCCGGCTCTTGTCACTTGTGTGCCCCATATTTGTTGTCCAAGTTTTTGCTTGTTAGTTGCAACTACAAGTGGTGTTCTTAAGTTGTCTATGTGTTGTTGTTCATCACTTTCCATGAAATCTTATTCCCACCTCTTCTTATAATGTTGGATGTAACTTCGTAACTTGGTGTGCATGGAAGGTTAAAACTTGAACTAGTTGGTTGTAAGGAAATGAAGCCACAATTATCTTTTTCCAATGTTCCACATGGCTCTTTTGATTATTGTCGTCTTATTATTTTGTTCAAATGGGCCTAACTCCTTTAATGAAATGATGATAATTTAAATTTTTTGTTTCAAAGAACTTGACCCCTCCTTTGACGATCCTTGTTGTCTTTTTATATTTGGAAGAATTTGACATTTCTTTTGATGATCCTTATTGTCTTCTTTTATTTTGAAAAACCCGACCTTGCTTTTGATGATCCGTATCATCGTCTTCTTTCAAAACTCAACCCCTCTTATGATGGTCCTCATTCTTTTCTTCTATTCTTAAAAACTCAACACCTCTTCTAATGGATTTCATTATCTTCTTATGTTTTTTAGAACCTAGCCTTTTGATGATCGCCATCATCTTCATTTTCTAAGTTTTGATTTTCACAATTCAACTTTTTTGATGATCACTATTGTCTTGCTTTTCTATTTTTTTAAACTTAATTCATGTTCCTTTAATCATCTTTGTCTAAATTGTATAGTCTAACCCCTCCCCTTCTTAAACATTGATTTTTTTTTAAAAGGGGTTTTACCTTGCTACAATATGTCCCTTCACTTTCATTCTAAAACCAAGATTGACACCTTTATAGAGTCAAGGATGGGCCCTTAAACTTGTTACAAAATTGTTTTGAAATATGTATCATGTTTCCTTTATTACAATGGTAAACTTAGTTTTTGTGAAATTTGCCCCTATATTGCTTCTTCACCAACCTTTGAACTATTTTAACCCCACTAAAAGAATTTGCAACTTGATGGACCTTCTTGTCCTTCCTTACCTTTCATTTCTCTTGTCAAAAAAAATTTATTATTTATTTGCTTAGCATTTTTCTCCACAATTTTTTTTAATATTATTAAGATGTTCTATATGTGATTGGTTGTAGTCTACATATGACTTTTTGCCCCTTTTTTCCTTACATGCAAATGTAATAAGAACAACAAATGTTTAAAAGATAAAGTTGTTTAGGTTGTTGCTTTTGGATTTTTGACTTGTTGCACTTAAATTGTAAGTTAACAATTACATTAGAAACAACTTTTGTTTGCCCAAGTTCATGTGTGGTGGTGAACTCCTAAGCTCTTCCACATAATATTTTATATTTGGCTACTTTTGTTCATTGTCATTTTCTATTCCAACATCTTGTATTGTTGATGTTATGTTTAACAAGTGTGTGGTAGTTCCATCTTCCCCTCATTGCTCTTATTCATTATTTATTCCATTATAATCATCATTGTTTTCATATGAGATGTTTATAGCTAGTATTACATATGTACATTAGATGGTCTAATCTTGTCATCTATGGCCCTAAAATTGAAAAGTTAGATTCTTATAACCTTGAATTCATTCTTGATGTTTTTCTTGGACAATGATTGGTCCAAATTATTGTCTATTTAACCAATTAGTGTGCATTTGTCTAGTTCATAATGATGTTTTTAAACCATTGCATTATTTTCCTCTTCTCTAAAACTAAATTTGAATGGCTTGAAGCAACTCTATCTAGGAATTGCAAGGCATGATATATGTGAACTAATAATGTGAAAATATTCAACCCAAATTATTACACTTGCCAAATTGCTTCTTAATGTAAAATGTGAACCATGTCCATCTAGAACTAGAAGGTGTTGATTTGATTTATTGAACCCACTTGGAACTAACATTTAGAAGAATAGTGGAAACTTTTGTAATAGAAAAGATCTCATCCATGCTTTGGTTTACATCACCATACATGTTATTGTTATGCATTATTTGATGTAATCATCGATAATTCACTTGCTATTTAAAAATGTAGAATCTAGGCAAATAACCTTTTTATTACATTTATGACATATTTTACTATTAACCATTCCTTGGATCTAGGAGTGGTGTTGTGAACCTATTATGAACCTTGCTTGTTAGGCCTTTGGTCTTTGATTAGCACCCTACTTGAATCCTTGTCTTGTCTAAAGTTCTAGATGTGATTTGTACTATACTTATGTTGAGTGTATATGGTTTGTAGGTTTTTGTAAAATGAATTGCATGATTGACTTATGAAACTTGTGCCTTATAAATGTCAAATCTTTTTACAATTCAAATACTTAGTTCTTAATGTCAATGCTTGAACTAATACCATTAGGAATTTTATTGTTAAAGAGGGTGGACCTAGTTTGAGTTAATTTTGCGACCTTCATTTTGAGGTACTATAAGGTAGTTGAGAATCCACATTCTTGCATAACCAAAATTTAAACAATGAGTGATTTGTCCTTTTCATTAGTTAACATGCCTTCGGGCTTATCTTCCTTGATCTTGTCCTACTATTCAAATGATTTGAAAGAAAGGTTAGTGGCATCTAACAAAACTTGTTTGTTTTTTTTAAAGAGGTTACAACCTTTTTTCTTACATCCATTTTTTCTTCCAAGGCCTCAATTGTCCATATTATTTGTTGGGTTAGGGTTAAAAACCTATTTGTTCTTATTGATTTGTTTATTTATGCTACACTTGTAGGGGGAATGTTTTTCATATTTATTGTTGATTTTGTTTGTAAACTATTTTGTCACCTACACAATATATTAAATATGATGGCAACCCTTTCTATCCCGGTCGTAACCTTCATACTACACCAAAATGTGGCATTATGACTTCATCCATGATTAAAAACCAACAATGCTAGCAAGTGAGTGAATGAGCAAGTGAACGTGAGTAGGAAGGAATCTCGAAAAATATTCCATGCCACATCATGGAATATTCCCAAAATATTTGTCTGTCACATGGAATTAATATGTGATGTGGCAAAATATTCCATGTTTTGTCATGAAATATTATGCCACCTCACATGTGTGATTTGTTCAAGAATCAACAATGATTTATTGACTCTAAACATATCATCATTCATGGTGCAACCAATGATCCAAGTATCTAAGGCTTTTATACAATATCTTCAATATTTTTTAAATTGTTGAAATGACGAGAAAATGCATGCCTAAGAAATATTTGATGAATTTAAACTAATAAATATATCAATTCTTCAACAAACATGTGCTACAATGGCAAGGTACTATGGTGTTCTACAAAATAAAACAATATACATGAAAGCACTTATGATTGTCAATGGGTTATTGCAAATAAAATGTATAAAATTTTATCAAGTCCCATACTTTGACGCTACACCATTAGTGTATAATCACCATAACAAAAGAACATATACACATCATAAGAAATATTGAAATAATACACAATGGAGAAAAAATTGTTTAGCCATAACTATAAAAAAAAACTTCCTACATAGTGGAGGCAACTGTAGCAAGCTTGATTTGAAACATATGCAATTGTTATGTATTATCACTAGAGTCCAAAGGCTTTAGAACATTTTAACAAACGTTGAACTTCATCCCAACTCCACGTGTAGTAATGAATGAACTTTTCTATGAGCCCATAAAACATAATTGTCTACAATATGTGATACACATGTTTACATTACACATATGCCCTTGTGGCCACCCAAAGAACCTACCAACATTCTAACAAAGTAAACACATGAACATATAGAGAAATTACCAATAATGATGTCATATCATTTGTCATTAGAAAGAACATTGTAAATTTGTCCATACCCAAATGGTGGGACATCAACAGTGGGGAAAATAATGCATTGGAGAAGTAACTTGCTAGCTTCCCAATTGTTGGTATGTTATGTTATTTTGAACATGGAAGGTCGTCTCACCTTCTCGTGACCACAAGTTGTAGGCCAATAACTTGCATCAAACGACCTCATGAGGTTATGACAATTCACAACAGGCACAAGGGAAGATTGGGAACCAAATAAACTTCAAGTATTGTTTTTATGCAGGTGATCAAAGGAAAACCTTGCCTCTTCTAAATTTGTTACCTCCTTTTGGGTCAAATTATTACCTTCTTGGATGGGCCATATGGTTGGAATTGCATGCCTAGCAATTGCAAATTTTTGGGTTGTCCCACCACACAACGATTAAAACCATTGAGACAAAACCAATGTTTATGGTGCTCAAGTGATTTTTTGTGATATTCAACCTATAAACTTAAATAACATGGAGCAGGAGTTCCATTTATTGATTTGTAAAGGTTGATCCTTGCTTTGCATTTGAACATTGTGGTTTTTTGGAATCTGAAACATTGAATTGCATGTTTGGGTGCGCAACATTCAATGCATTATTAGCCATCAAGAAAAATATTTTCCTTCAATTCCAAGCCACTTCAAAATAGCAAAGGTAGCAAATCACTAGAACCAGATGGCAATTACTAAACATGTACATCCTCCACAATATCGGGTTCAAAACTAGAACAGATACCCATGCACGAGAAAAATTCACATGGTGAGGATGATGGGAATCTTCCTTTGCGCCTGGAAGATAATCAATAGGTCACTTGGCAAACCCAAACACCTTTTCTCCCTTGAGGTGCGAAAGGCAATTTGTGAAAGATGACCTAGATGTGTAATTTGCCACAATGACCACAAGTTTGGCAAGATCATTTGATCCTTATGCCCTCCTCAACAATAATTCATTTTTAACGACTCCATGACCAACTAGAACACCTCGCAAATATTGTCTATACGATGTAAATTCTTTGAAAACATGAATATAGTCATCAGACGTCATTGTGTATAAATAAGTGCCACATTTTCCCGACTACTGCAACTAAATGTTATGCATAGTTTTTATTAGATTACAAGTGGGCATGTCCTCCCACTCCTCATCATTGAGCTTCTATAGGTCAAAGGAAAAAAACATCAATAAAATCTAGAATGTCACAATGAAGTTGGAGTGTGAATGCAAATGGAATTGGAAAGCAAATGGAATTCTTGTTTTAAATGTAAACAAAAAAGAAAAAGTCATATAAAGCTTAGAGACAAAATACTCACATGGAACATGAGCCCTCCCCATTATTTAACACGGAAATGTTAAAAGTTAAGCCAAATACCAAGCTCATGGACACCTACCGTAGAAGCAACCCCAAATTAGAACCACCAACAACAAATTAAAACATACATATTATTAACCTCCCCAAGGGATTGTGTGCCCTTGTACTAATGGCAAAGAGAAATGCATTGATCTTGAAATTTAGGTTTAATAAGTTGTTTGGTGTGTTTATCGATTAATTGAATATTGTGGAATAAACATGTGCGATCCTTATCAATCATCTTCACATAGGGTTCCCTCGATCCATAAATAATTATGATTGCATTCCAATAGGTTTGTGCACTATTAGCCATGAATATCTTGAAATTGGGTTTTGGAAAGTCATGCTTCTGCATCATGTCATTGAGTTTTGTCCACATTATTTATTGAGCCTCCATTTCCTCAAATTGCATGTCACAAACTACAATGTTCATCACTTTGCAATAGGTCGAATCGTACACATGACAAGCCATAGTTATCCAACTTATAACCACATGCTTCACATGATCAAACATTATCCAAGCATTCTACAAATCCCCTACAAGCTACATTCATGGGGCAAGTTTGCTCCACTCCCCACACCATTTATGGACATCTTGAAAATGAACACCTTTGGTCAAAAAATTTGTACAAAGAAGCATCGTTCTTGGATCTAATCATATCGACTCTTGAACTTCAATTCAAGGATGTTATCAATGTAACCACCACCTAAATGATGCTTGAGATAAGCAACAAGGTTACGAATGTTGGGAGGGTTCAGTTCACAAAACTTGTCATGGATTTGTTCCAATTGTTGACCTTTGAGAAGCTTCACTTTACCATTGTTATAATCATCAAGCAGATGCCCAACTAAATGGGTCTTACTAGCATTGAGGGAAATCACAAACATCTTTGCATAAGGTGTGCAAACGACCTCCTTTGTAATCAACCTTCTAGTCTCCTCTAAAGATTCCTTGCACTTCCCATTTGCAACATGATAGTTGTGTACCCCAAGATAAATCATCACTCTTGACAAAAACTGGAGTTTATGCTTGACATAATAGATTCTCCCACTACAACCAACAATGCAAAGGGGAGGAGCATGGAAAATTTTGCATCAAATTAAGGAAGCAAATGGAATCAGTTGCATCTGGCCTACTATTGGAACATGAATGCTCTCATCACACCAAAAGGTTTCATTGCAAGAGGCAAAGTGAACAAAGTTCTCACAATCATCTTACACACAACGTAGGTGACCCAAGCAATGAGTCTTCCTGAAATTCAACCCAAAACTATTTTTAATATCAGTGGTGATCACCTTACACCAAGCATGGCCATTATTCTTTTTGTCCATGCTTTACATTTTAAAAAAGTCGTGAACATTGGGAAGTAGAGGCGGCAATTCAAATAAGATATCCCCATAAAAAAACAATCAGCAAGAATTTGAAGGGGTATCTTGTCAGAATCCAAATTTTGCAACTCATTAGAGCTTCACCCTAGAAGTGCCATTAAACACATGCAAGAAACCATTGACTAAATAATTCCTAAAGAGGATGAAGGCTATGATGACAAGGTGAAAAACAATCGTGATGGAAATTATGGCTACAAGGAACTAGATTGAGAAATCAAATTTGGTGATATCATGGATGAAAAATGAAGTGTGAAGTCATCACTCGAGGAAAAATCAAACAACTCAATGAAAACAAATGAAGAAGGTTTGATTGAAGATGGAGGTTGAATGTTGTTAACTTCATGTTGCTTCAAAACCTTGACCACAAACCCTATTATTTTCTAGTGTCAATATTGTTTCTTGAAACTTATGAATAAGACTATTGTAATAACACCCACAACCAACCACCCACTGTCTCTTTTGAAAAGAGGTCATAGGAATCTAGTACATTGAATTCAAGACCAAGTTATTAAAATCATATTAAACATCCTTGGACATATGCAAGGATCCTAGCTAAAACAAAAACATAACGCAAAGACATTGTTCAAGGACCAAGGTCATCTTTAAATCGTTGACCATGATGGTTAACATGAAATGTCGCCATGTTACCAAGGATACACAAATAGTAATGAAGAAGGAAAAAAAACAACAAATAATGAAATGCAATCAAACACAAAGCACAAATTTGAATGCTCCAAAAAACAATGAGTGGGGAGGATGGTGAATGGAATGCCTATCAAGATAAACTTGATAATATGTGTAAAAAATAAAGCAAGATGAATATGGAATCAAACAAAGAATAATGTTGATTTGACACACATAAAAATCACCAAAAGATTATTAGAACCAAAGATTATGGGATCCGAGGCATAATATTGAAAGTGAAACAAGGTGATTAAATTAAAATCGCCATAATAAAATGCCTTATTTAGACTCCATTCCTTAAATTCCATAATTGTTCATGAGGCTAGGAAAGAAATGATAAATGAAATGAATTATTGAAAGGAGTTAAAAAGTGGGGAACAATCGAGAAGATTTGGCATTTAATTGATTCCATGATCACCAGTAACCACAATTTGATGGATTTGCATCTAAAAAAACAAATGAAACAAAAAAGTAATATACCATCACCACAAGAATTGAGTTTGGCGATACAACATTAAAAATAGGGTTGATCCTACATGAATTGCCATTTACATAATGATGAATCAATTTGGCTTCATTTAAAATCTCAAAGGAAATAGAAAAATGGGGAGATGGGTTGAAGACCACATAAAAAAAATGTAAAGGAACGACATTTAATACAAAAGACAACAATGATTTCTAAAGTCATAATTCCACAATAGATTGATCAAATTGTGTGAACTGTTACTAGCATGATTATGATGGAACAAGATATGATTGGAAAAGAACATGTCGCAAATAAAAAGTAACAAGCATGTCGTTAACTAGATCCCAACAAGGCCAAGATATTTCTTTCAAAACTAGATGTTCTAAATCAACATAAATAAAATGATATATCCTAAACAAATCACAACCCGTTGGGATTCCAACACATGTAATGTGACAACCTTCCAACATATATAATAGATTTTGTGCATTTGATAATGTTGATGTGTTTGAGGAGATTGAGGAAAATTACCCAATATCATTTGAGTATGCAAAGGCATAGGTGAATGCGTTGGATGAAGTACCATAATCGTACTCACATCAAGGGAATCTAGAGTTGGATCAAACAACGCACACAACCGAAATACAAGATCATGAATATGTGGATCTGGAAATGATCGGATTACTTTTAAAGGTTTGTGCATTATGTGAGGAAGAAGGACATGTAATCATGGATTGTCCTTTTGTGACTTTTCACATCAAAACATGTATTGCTAGGCATGTGGAGTTATAGAATGTGGCAGGAGCATTAATGGATCAACCATAGGAACATGAATCAAAAATCATGTAGTCCATAACATATTTAAAGGCATGGTGTTGGGAAGCCAATTGGGACCACAAAGTCGACAAATTTGTTCATCTATTTTGACTAGGAGTAGAGAACTAGAAGGGTATTCACATCCACATACTACACCATAGTGGATACCAATGGGTAATCGCACAATGGAACATCGTCAATCTTGCATCAACATAGCTCCACCAATAATGTAAAAAACGGTAGTTGTTGAAACTTGGAAACAAGCTAAAGTAAGAGTTACTCAATTATTTGGTGCATGTATAACAACCATAGGAGTGGAAATGGTTGTTGCATTCAACATAAATGTTGTCAAAAGGGAAATATTAATTGGATCAGCAACAAAATTGGGTAGCAAATCCAGTGGAGTCTCGGAAGTAAGGAATTTGAGTCAAAGTTCGACACTACTAATAGGTACTATTGGAGTTTTTGGCATATTTCAAATGGTGTTTACTAATCCAATAACGACTACTCATGTGAACAAGTTTGCAGATCGACCATTGATGAACTCAATGGCTGTTAGAAGGTGTAGAAGTACAAATGCCATGCATCCAATAGGAGGATACCAATAACCAATTGTTGTAACTATACCAATTCTTGATCATAGAGAGGGCCATTATGTCAAGCCAAACATGGTAGCTCTTAAGTATCTTGATTTCAAAAAAGATGTTGATCCGAATGTTCATGTCAGAATGTTCAATTTTGTAATAAAAGAAAATGCAAAAACTTTTGAAGAATATATCATCAATGCATTTAACTATACATTAAGAGATATGACATTAGATTGGTGCCATAATTACATGTCAGAATTTCCCAGCTGTATTTTTTCAAAACTTACACATGCATTTTGCAAATGTCATTCGAAGACTTAAAATGATGAGCAAATATACATGGAGCTGAAAAACATGAAGTAAGAGGAGGTTGAGAGGGTGGAGGTTTATTATGAACAAATTTATAAGTTGGTTCATGATTTACAAGTACTAACACAAACAATTTTCTAACTTATATGTTTAGAGTGAATTTGGAATCATACCTTAGAATTGTGACTGCATGGATGAAGCAGTCAACACTACAACAACATAAGGAGGTGGTTATGTTATGTATGACACCAACATAAGCAAGGAGTGCATTGTTAGTACCACAAAATATCAAACAAGCAATACCAGCAAAAACACAAAGTAATACATGGAAGATTGACAAACATTGCACAAATTGTGGCATGACAAATCACAACGTGGAGACATGCAGAAAGAAGAAAGAGAAGACCATGGTGGAAACCACAAAGGTGGCACAACCAATTCAAAAAACACAAAGACATCTTCATATGCATGACACATATGTGGTTTGAATGGACATAAAATGACAAATTGTCCAAAGTTTGCTAAGATGCATAAAATGTTTCATGGGATATTTATGACAATATTAAAGGTTCAACCTATTTTTGACACACAAACAATCATTACAAATGTGAATGTGGTGGATGTTAATGTTACCACAAGAAGTAAAGTAATTGAAGAACATGTGTCCAAGGATAAAGAGCCAAGAAAAGAAATGAATGTTATTGATTAGGAGAAATAAAAGTTGTTGAAGGGATCAATGGTGGTGACAATTCAATAGATTCAGAAAACACAAACCCAAACAGAATTGGCCAACCACATCCATGGAAGGATGGAACATAACATGGCGGGGTATGCCAAATACTACTCCTATGGACACACAAAAATCTCGAGAAATAGTGAATTCACAAGGGAAACTAATCATAGTAGAAGAGTTTTTTTGGACATTGGTAAGCAAATGCTAGAAACGAATTATACTTTGAACTTAAGATAATTACTTAAAATAACTCCTAAACTAAAGAGATGTTTTTAGTAAAATCTAAAACCAGAGAAAACTTATAGTGTAAGTAAAATAACCATAGATAAACAAATTGGTTCTTTAATACCAAAAGTAGGGATAAGTATTATAACAATAGATAATCATATGGCAGTTATCCAAGTACATATTAGAAAAAATATATTAAAACATGTATTGTTGGATGGAAGTTTTGGAGTTAATGTTATCCCATAATAGTTTAGATTGAGGTTGGGGCTTCCAAAGCTTAAACATGCACCATATAATCTGAGGATGGCAAATTAAACAACCACAAAACCAGTGGAGTTGATAAAAGATCTGAAGATATATGTTCATGGCATTCCTTACATAACTGCATTCACTGTATTTTGGAATAATGTGGTAGATTCTAGTTATTCCATGTTGTTGGGGAGACCATGGTTGAAGGATGTTGAAGTGGCACATGATTGGGGAAGTATCATTGTTACCATACAAGGGAATGGGATGGTCAGAACAATTATAGTTACCAAGCATTTGGGAGGTGAAGTTAGAAGACCAAAAGTGTTATTGTGTTATGATTATCAAGATGTTATCACAAATGAAAAAAAAAAATCATCTTTATTATAGAGCCAAAATTGTTCTCCATAAGAATAATCAATTTACCTAAGATAATTCAATCTATGAAAACAACATATGTGGGGATCATGGATACATATGTGAAGACTAGTATTTTAAAATAGGGATCAAAAGTATAGAGCACAAAGAAAAAGATACCTAGCAACATATTTGAGTCAAAAGTACCTCTGGAGGATAAGGTGTATCCATAGACATACTATAAACATCAATTAGGGAATGTTATAGTGGATGAAACTCTAGCAAACATCAAAGCGTAAGGATTGCAAATAGCTAAATGGATGTTAACTAAAGATCAACAATTGATGAAGCTCAATTTGGGAACTGATGCAAGACCACATATGGTGAAGATTAATACATAGTTGGAAACATGCAAGGTGTTGGAAGTGGAGTAGTTGTTGAAGGAATTCAAAGATGTTTTTGCATGGACATATAAGATTTAAAAAGGATTCCACTAGAGCTAGCACAACACAGAATTGAGTTGGACACTACTATATTGTTGGCACATCAAGCCAAGTATAGATTAAATATAAACTATGCTACAACGGTCAAATAAGATATAGATAAATTGTTAGTAGTTGGATCCATTGAATTTGTAAAGGAAGTTACATGGTTGTCACCCATAGTAGTAGTACCCAAGAAAAATGGCAAGTTGAGAATTTGTATAGATTTCAAAAAAAACTAAATGCAGCCACAAAGAAAAATCCATACCCATTACCTTTCATAGACGAAGTGCTAAACATAGTAGCAAGGTATGAAGCATATTCCTTTTTAGATGGATATTCAAGATATCATTAAATATGTATAGTTCTAAAGGACAGATACAAGATTGCATTTGTTATAGATTGGGGGGTTTTATATGAAGGTGATGTTGTTTGGAGTTTAAAATGGACCTCTAACATATTGAAGAGCCGTTAATAAAACATTCAGAGAATATTTGGATAGTTTTATGAAGATATTTTTGGATGATTGTACAGTGTATAGTGACATGGAAAGTCATTTGCAAAAGCTCATACTCTGTTTTCAAAAGTGCAAAGAATATGGCATTATTTTGAATCCAAACAAATGTGCATTTATGGTGTTTTCAAGGATGATCTTGGGTTTTATTGTTTCCAAAAAAAGGAAACTACCATGTCCAAAAAATATATAAGCAATAGTAAACATGCCATCACCTAATAATCATTATGGAACATTTTGGAGTCAACAAAAGAATTTGGAAAAACAATTTAGTTTTAGTGATTATGTTTTGTGGTTTCCAAAGGGCAATAAGTCACACCTAGGGAAATTTACTAGGAAATGGTTTGGATTGTATAGAATTAGTATTTTTTGTCGAATAACATTGTGTTATTGGTGACCATTAAGAAGTTTGAAACTAACCCTATGTTGGTCAACATGAATAAGCTCAAACCTTATAAATACATGGAATTTTAAGTTTAGAAAAAAAGAACAATAGATGCTAGTATATTGGGAATAGAGCACAAGTGTAGTTCAAGAGGCAAATTTTTATGTAGAAGAGGACGATGAAGGATGTGAAATATAGAAACCACAAATGAAGAATGCTGAAAATAAAGAACAAATCACAAATCCAATGGTGAAAACAATTATTATTTTTGATTTACAAATGAACAATAATTATAATAATGCGAGATTTGCGATACATATATTTAAAGATGATATGTTAGGTGTATTGATTGAATCAACAAGAATATTCGTTCAGTCATCATGAGTATTCGCACAATCATCAAAATTATGGGCATAGTCAACATAGATTTGGTATAGTCACTAGATGTGTTATCACAATCAATAGATAAATGGGCATAGTTAACAAAAGGTGTATAGGGCGAATGAAGTGGAGTTAATACATATAATGTAAGGAGATTACAAATGTGGAGTAATTAGAAGATGAAATTTGCGATGTTCATTCATAATGACGATGTTAAGTGTTTCCACGTGGTCGTACAAGGGACACATAAACTTGTAGTGATGGGCGGTATTAATTTTGAGGATCATGTGTTAATTAGAAAATGATGGGTAAATGAAAAAATGAATGTGATGGGAAAGATGTTCAAGGATAAAAAAAAGGGGTAACCATTGAAAGCAATTTGCGTTTGTTGTTGGAAGTTGTGCACGTTTTCAAAGTTTTGGAGTTCATAGCAATATGAGTGTAGAGAGTGCATTTGAAAAATTACAGCAAATAGCAAGGAAAAAAGAAGCGTAGAAGAGTGAGCACAGACAAAGGCATGAGGAGGAAGCGGAATTTTTGAGAAGAACAAAAGTAGAAGAGCAATTGATAAGAGCAAAGAAAGGAGTGTTGAATATTTAGTTGTTGGTTGTAAAGTCATTGCCACATTCATGATCATTTTCGGAATGTGTAGAAAGGAAGATGTATAATGAGGAGATACAATTTATGTAGATGATAATTCAAGACATAAATAGAATTAGAACATTTGTAGTTGAGTTTTTACACATAAGCAAATGATGTTAACATGCAAGAAAGAAGACAGGACCATGAGCTACATCAATAGATTCGGTGTGGATTGAAGAGTTGAAGGAAGACAAAACTAAGGAACATCATTTTGTGGAGGCATAGATAGTGCAAAAGGACACAAGGGAGGATAATGTTGTTGCGTGAGGAGAACAACTATTCATAGAAATGCAATTGAAAGAACAACAAACCATAGACATGCAAACAATGGCAAAAGCACAATGAAGGGTAATGGAGATGGAGAAACATGAAGTGGAAGTGGTAATGAAGAGAAGATGCGCAATCTTGGACACATCTACACTTATGGAGAAAGGTATTAAAATTCCAGACCCTAAGCGATTCCTGTGGACACAAATGAAACAGAACTATGACAAACATGTAGAATGGATGGAGAACTATAAGGATATTGTTGCGAAAGAAGATTGGGCTTCTAAAGTACGACTCGTTACTTTGTTTTTTATGGGGTGGGAAGCACC
>Ga0116230_10003861_pt1 | contig 14662 bp, 14 predicted proteins | sample S1TSphfallax_3_FD_88678 | JGI IMG/M metagenome (GOLD analysis project Ga0116230, IMG submission 88678) | Host-associated microbial communities from peat moss isolated from Minnesota, USA - S1T2_Fd - Sphagnum fallax MG | ecosystem: Host-associated > Plants > Peat moss > Unclassified | place... | reverse complement strand
TTATCCAGAAACTTTGAAATGGAGATAGTGCAGAAGGGATGGAGTGAGAGCAATGACTAATTCTGAACTGATAGTAATCTTCTACTTTAGATATGAAATCGTGCAATCAAACCTAACACAATTCTCTAAACTCTTAACAGATTCGTTTTCATCATTTGAACCTCACCTCATTCAAGGAAAATTTTATCTCGATAAGCAGGTGTGGAAGTGGAAGATTCTGATGACTTCAATCATGTGAAACTGGAAAGGGCCTCTTGAAATGTACTGCTCATCTTTATAATAACGACGACCAGTAAATTTATAAAGAGCATATCGTTCTCAGGTGAACCCCGTAGTACCGCCAAGGCAGTGTGCAGTAGCCCCATAACTTATATATTCGTTGGTTTTCCTATCCCTGTATCCTCCACTTTCCAGAAACATTTGTTCTTATCTTATTTATTCAAATCTAACATACTCACTACCTTAGATTAGTTTTTATACAATTAACTGGCTCGTACTTTCTTACAAAACTACCTAACTATTTAGAAGAAGCATGGAAATTAGAATGATATTGGCAATAAATTAATGTATTGCAAATGTGCAGAAGTGCAATATTTGCCTGGCACCCTCCTACCTACCCCCAAAGTAATGATGGTGGCAATGACAAATGAGGATATTGATGGTGCCAATGACAGATGAGCATTACATAACTGTTTTCATCAATTTCTACAATTTTATGAAAATGTATGATAGAATATATGTAATGGACATTGGATCTAATAGGCCAATCATGATGAAATGGTTAAATGAGAATGGACCAAAATTTTGCAATACTTTCATATGTGCCTATGATAATATAAAGAACATGCAACAAAACTTTCATAAAAAGAAAATATGATGAAGCTTTTGCAATTCTCACATGTTGGGTGGGAAATAAAAGAACATCAATGATTTTAAGGGAATGAATGTGGGTAATGCACAAATGGGTGTATGAAAGGAAGGGGGAGGGGACTACTTTCAAGAAAAAACAAAAATACCACTATAGCTGGATGATGGCAAAAAAAACAGAGGTAATCAACAAAAGAACTACTGCCACATAACTGTCATTGGTTTTTTGCATAAAAAGCATGTAGGTACTAATAGTTGTCATTTGTTTATATAATTCTTATACACTACATTGGCTTCTACACATTGGAAAATATGAAAAAACAAAAGATGTGCAAGGCACAAGGATATGTCTGGGTGTAGTTAATCTTAGGCAATGGAAGAATAGATTCTTTTTCATCTTCCCTTTGCTCTGCAGCAAAAAATACCCCAAACAAAACAAAGAAGAGGAAAGAACAGGTACCTTTCTTTTTTTTCAATACTGATGGTAACTTTCAAAGCTAAGAAAGAAAACAAAAAACAATGAGGAGAACAGTAAGAAGCTTGGAGAGAGTTAGAAAGTTTGGAGCATTGAAAACTTCAAGAGAAAAAACAAAAGAAAAAATGGGGAGTGGGGGCAAGAGGGATGTAACTAGGCTAGAAGGATGTGAGGCATCATGAACAAAATTTGCTACTTTGAAATTTATTTTTTTATTTTTTATTTTTTGACGAGAAATAAACCTAGCCACCTTAATAGGGTTTCATCCCAAAATTTAAAAATCCCAACTGGTGCAATCATGGGGTCAGGTATGCTAGTTGTTTGTTCAAATGATGTATTATAATTCATCTTTCAATGACTATGAGATTGTGGTGTTCTAATCTGGTAATGTATCAGAAGACTTTTAAAGGTAAAACAATAAGATAGTAACTATCAAGTAACGCTAGCTTACAAATTTTACCACCTTTTACATTATGATGGGTCTATGGTTATAATTAACAGAGGATAATCAAGTCCTTGAATGAATGGCCTATCTAATTACCATGAGAGTTGCTACAATGATTTGCAAATAAAAGTGCTTCAACAAACTTGTATTTAGAAAATATAATTGCTGAGATATGGGCACTAAATAAGGGAATTGTGAAAGGTTTACTAAGCCAAACTAAACACCAAACCTCCAATATTGAGTATTGAATGTTTCCCTTTGTTGAGTATTGTAACACTACATATTAAAATAATCAAGTTAGTCACCAAACACAACCAGAGACAAGCAAGGACCTCATAAAATAGGCACATTTCATAATCAAGTTATATTAACAAATCTCACAAGTATGATTACCCAGGCAAATGCAAACCAAATGTACTTTTATCTTATGGGTTTCAAGATCTTGCAGTATGTTTGTTTAATGGGAGGAGCTCCTCAAATAAATTCTGTTAGCAACTACAAGAATCACGTAATAATTTTATTTTTAAATATATAATTTATATCCTCTTGTTTGTCTATTTTTTTCTTGGGACAATAGTCCATGCATGGCATTAATCATAATCAACCTTCCATTTTTGCCAATTCAATCTATACACATCAAAAAGTCTTTAAAAAGTTTTTTGGCAATGTCTTCACAAAAATTGCAAAAAGAAATTTGACCAATGATCCAAGTTGAGATAATGTATTCTAACAAATAAATCTTTAGTGGAATGCCACCTTCTATAAGTCAGATGAAGGTTTATTAACACAAGAAAATACATTTTCTCACTCTAGAAAAACCCTATATGCCTTTTGAAAGACACATCACCACATTAAAAAGCCACAATTTTCTACCCTTTTGCTCAATTCTTCTAAGATGCCTGGTAGAAGCATAGCCTTCTAATGCTATCTATTCAAACACAAAATCCCATCAAAAGTTGAAAGAATTGAAGGAGGCTAATGTGTAGCTTTGCATTTGGCACATTTGGTAATAAAGTTTTCATGTTTTTATCCAAGGCTTGTGAGCCAATTAACTAAACAATGGTAAAATTACCAAACCATATGAATTTTCAAAGTTGGAGTTTATAGCAAAATTAATTTGTTATGTTATGGCAATAAAACCTTCTATTGAGTAATTAGATGGATTAGTGGAGTGAACTGTAAGTGCATCACAAGTGCATTAATTCGACTCCATGCCATGTCTTGCTCCATTTGATGAAAAATCTTCTTCAACCTCATACCTTGTTCATGAGCCATGAAGAACAATTTTGAAACATGCATCAAGATGACATTTTTTTTTTTGCCAAGTTTCACTTACTAGATGTAGTTCAATATTATTATTATCATTATTATTATACAGCATGATTTAACAATTTGAAGGCTTTTTACATTCATAGATGTAACGAACAAAATACATGCACAATTTAAAGGCACGTAAAGTTTGCATTCCCAATTTTGAAAATGAAGGCATGGCTTTCATAAATAGGGTTACAAGATGAAATGGTTTACCATATTTTCCCCAAATTATCAAAAAACCGCCTCCTAACACAAATCCCCCTAAAAAAGTCCCAACCTTTCAAATCATAATTTGGAAAGGAAATTTGTTTTTTACTTGGGACCTTGATATGACTTCAAAAAAACAAAATTAATGAAAATTTCTTGTAGCCTAAGGAGGGACTATCCATAGGAATATGTAAATAAAGTGATGGTCATCCTTTTTCATTTTGGCTACTTACTAGGAGAACAAAACATAGGAATATGGTGATTTTTCCTTTTTCTTCAAACTTCCAACAATTGAAAACCTTGAATATCATTTCATTTTCAAAAAAATTATTTAAGTTTCGTCTTTTGGTCAATTTTTGGCAATATAATAAAGGTTATTTAGAAATGTCTTGACAAGGTTCTATATTAAAAATGGATTTGTATGTCCCAAATGGTTGTGTTTCTTGGGAGTTATGAAATTTCAAAAGTTAAAACCTTTGTTGTGTGCACCATTATCAACACCTACAACTATCAATGTCATCACACTCAAAACACATAACACACTAACACCTTAAATCGTAGACCACATCCAAATCGTTCCCCTGTTTAGGGCTAAAGTCCCTTTAAACCAGATAACATTATAGAATTACTTGGGCAATTCACCATGGATGAATCCTTCGGTTCCAATGTAAAAGGATCATTAGGTCAGGTGCAATGTGAGCCCCATTGTTAATTACCTAGATATGAAATCTTTCAATTTTTTAGCCAAAGGTGAGACATCATGGGAAAGAACTTTGGACTGGTCTTACTATGTGATTGTGGGAACCACATCTACTGGGTGCACCAAGTGCAAAACCATTTGCCAACCAATACCTAATCCAAGGGCGGTGTCAAACATGCCATGTGCCATTCTTTTGAACACTAGTCACAAACCAACATAATGGCAACTCCTATGGACTACCCACACAACATACACCATAAACCAACAAGTATAACAACCAAAGATGGGTCAATTTAGCCATCCACATTTGTGAAAATTACATGGCGCACAATTACACACATGGTCCTTCCATGTCTACCAATCTCATCCCTCCAACAATAATACTCCAAAAGGTAGGACCTTCCAAACACACAAAATCACACGACATGCAATCACATCCAATGTGGTGGGGTTGTATGTTGTAAGTAAACATAAGCCCTTGGCTTAAACATACAAATTTGAAGTCAATAACCTCTTCCACGAATTGTGGCATATTGAAGAATATTTCGGTGTTGAACAATTGCAAGATTTTCCATAACCATGGGCATCACATGCCTAAACAAAGTAACCCATTGTTCACGTGCCTGAATCCACACTAAAGGATCATTGAGACTAATCACAATCATAACATCACATCAAATGGAGGCTAGTAGCTCAAAATCTTAGCCAAATACTAAAAAATATGGTGAAAAAGATGTTAATGAGGCTTGCTAACTAAACCTATATCCCATGGCCAACCATGGTAACTACAAGTCCCAATATTGAGTGTGCCTTTCTAAAGTTGTTGCTCACAATTTTGTTATTCATCTACAGATCAAAAGTCAATATTGTGTTCATCATAGGATCTTTGATCTATTCTTCATCTTCAACATTCTTTATTTGTGGTTTCTATATCTCATAATCTTCATCCTTCTCCCCTGTATCAAAAAATTTCACTTGAACTCCACCTGCATTTTATTCCCAATATATTGGCATATGTTGTTCTTATTTCTAAATTTCAAATTCCATGTACTTATAAGGTTTAAGCTTATTGACATTGACCAACATAGGGTTAACTTTAAACTTCTCAATGGTCAACAATAACACAATGCTACTTGGCAACACATCTTGTACTCTATACAGTCCAAACCATTTCCTAGATAAACTTTCCTAGGTGTGACTTATTGCCTTTTGGAAACCACATAAAATAATCACCAAAACTAAATTATTTTTTTGGATTATTTTGTTGATTCCATAATGTTTTATTCCATTGCTAAATTTTTGTAATTTTTGTAACTAACATTTTAACTTCCTACAACTTCTCTAGCTCTATAATTATGTTAGTTAAAACTTTCACTAGAATACTCTCTCTCATTTCCATCAACAATTGGAACTATGTATTCTATGGGCATAAATGGATGTAATCAATACACTAATTGATATGGTGTATACCTTGTTGTTACTTTGTCTACAATTTTGTATGAAAATAACATTGTAGATAGATGTTCATCCCAATTTGTTCTATTTTCATTAATTAACTTGGTCAACGTGCCCCAAGTACTTTGTTAGTAAACTCAACTTGCCCATTCCCTTGAGGATAATAAGTTGTTGAACTCACATGCTTCAACACAAAATGATTTGTCAAATACTTGATGGCATCATTAATGAAATGAACTCCTTAATCTATGACTACATTCAAAGGACATCCAAACCTGGTTAATATGCATTCATATGAAAATTTTATTATGACTGTTGTAATATTTGTTTTCAATGTCCTTATTTCCACACATTTGGTAATATAATTTGTGGCAACAAGAATATATTTGTTCCCAATATATCTTCTTGATGGTTTAATTAGCCCCACAAAATCAAGTCCCGATTTCATAAATGGTTCCTCTGGAAAACTTGTCACTAACTTTGTAAGAGTTTGAATTGTTAATCCTCCTATTCTTTGACATGCATCACAAGATCTGCAGTAATCATGCATATCTTTGTACATAATTGGCCACCAATATCCAACATCCAATATCTTCCTCTACGTTATTTTAGTTACAAAATTGCCACAATGTAGTTCTTTCATCACCATTTGTGTTTTGATACTTGTCAAACATCTTCATAGTTTGTTGTCTTGGCCCATTTTGCACAATTCCCCATTCTTTAGTGTGAAAGCCTTTACCTTCCTAATTAATTTCAGCTTTTGTTGTAGCAATAACATGCCTTCAATCTGTCATATTCTCAAAAACTCTTTTACATCATTCAACCATTCGGGCTCTATGTAAAATAAACTTGCATCTATTGTTTGATCAAGCAGACCTCTGGGTTCTATAATATTTGGTAGTCTTAACAATGCATTTGCAACTACATGAGTGTTGCTTAACTTATACACTATTGAGAAATCATATTCTAAGAATAATAACAACCATCTAGCTATTCTCCTTCAAACTTGTGGTTTGTTGACCAAATAGACCAATGGCATATAATCTATAACAAAAAAAATTGCATAGCAAATAATGTTTGAACTTATGCAAAGCAAAAACCATTATTAAACCTTTTCTTTTTGTTATGCTATAATTTTGTTTTGTTTTGTTCCAAAGCCTATAATCATACATTATTAGTTGATCATTCTTCCTTGTTACATTATGAATAATATCACCCCCATAACTAACAAAAATGCATATGTATGAACATGAAACTCCACCTGTTAGTTTGGTGATATCAATATCAATGTTACAATATACTTCTCTCTTATCAATTCCCAAGCCTTTTGACATTCTTTTATCCAAAGAAAAGTCTATGTCTTTCTGGTCAGTTTAGTGATAGGTGCCATATAACAACAAAGTTTTTGATAAAACATTTGTAAAATTGTGCCATCCCATTGAATACTTGAATTTGGTGTGGATTCTTGGGTGGTGGCATGTTTATTATTTCTTGTATCTTCTATAGATCTAGTAGTTTTCCTTTTTTGGAAATAATAAATCCCAATATCATCCCAAAAAATACCATAAATGCACATTGTCTAAATTATGCCATTTTTTAACACTTTTGAACACATAATCTGAGCTTTTGTATATGTCTTTCCATGTCACTATACATTGTAAAATCATCTAGAAATATCTTCATAAAATTGTCCAAATATTTTTTGAATGTTTTGGTAATAACTTTATGATATGTTGGAGGTCCATTTTTCACTCCAAATGACATCACCTTCCATATAAAAGCCCCCTAGTTTGTACAAATGCAATCTTGTACCTATCCTTTGGAGCTATAGAAATTTCATGATATCCCAAATATCCATCTAAGAAAGAATATGTCTCACACATTGCTATTGTGTTCAGCACTTCATCTGTGAAAGGTAATAGGTGTGGATCCTTTTTTGCAGTTGCATTTAGTTTTCTGAAATCTATATAAATTTTCAATTTGCCATTTTTCTTGGGTACTATTATTACAAGTGACAACCATGTAACCTCTTCTACATATTGAATAAATTTAATTGTTAACAACTTGTCTATATCTTATTTGACTACCATAACATAATTTGGATTTAATATGTACTTGGTTTGGTGTGCTGATGGTATAGTAATGTCCAATTCAATTATGTGTTATGCCAATTTTGGTGGGGACCCTTTCAAATCTTTGTATGTTCGTTCAAAAACATCTTTGAATTCCTTCAACAATTGTTCTGGTTCCAACACCTTACTTATTTTTAACTATGCATTAATCTTCACCATTTGTGGTTTTGCATCAATTCCCAAATTGAGCTTCACCAATTGTTGATCTTTAGTTAGCGTCCATCCATCAATCTACAATTCATGTGCCTTGGTTTTTGTCAAAGCTTCATCCATTGCAACACTCCTTGGTTGATGATTGTAGTATGTTTTTGGATATGCTTTATCTTCTAGAGCTACTTTTAACTCATGTCTATTTCCAACTATCTTTTTTTTTGTGCTTTGTACTTCAAATTCCTACTTTGAAATAATAGTTCTCACAATTATATCCATGATTTCCACATCTATGGTTTTCACAGATTGAATTGTTTTAGGTAAATTGATTATTCCTATGAAAACAATTTTAGCTTTGTAGCAAAGATGATATCTTCTTCTTCATTTATGATGCCATTCTGATAATTGTAACACAATAACAATTTTAGTTTTCTTACTTCACCTCCCAAATGTTTGGTGATTTTAATTGTTTTGATTGTCCCATTCCCTTGTATGGTACAATGTTACTCCCCCAATCATGTGCCACTTTAGCATCCCTTAACCATGGTCTCCCCAACAACATGGAATAATTAGAATCTACCACACTATTTAAAAGTATAATAAATGTAATTATGTAAGGAACGCCATGAACATATATCTTTAGATCTTTGATGAACCCCATTGGTTTTGTGGTTGTTTGATCTGCCATCCTCATATTATATGGTGTATGTTTAGGCTTTGGAAGCCCCAACCTAAATCTCAACTATTATGTGATAATATTAACTCCAAAACCTCCATCCAACAACACATCTTGTATTGTATTTTTCCCAATCTGTATTTAGATAACTACCATATGATTATTTATTGCTACAATAGTTGTCCTTACCTCTAGTACCAAAGAACCAACTTGGTTCTCTATGGTTGATTTACTTACATTTTGAATTTTCTCTAGTTTTAGCTTTGGCCAAAGTTATTTATTTAACTTAAGAACTATTTCAAGCATTTGTCCCAAGCTCAAAGTATAACTTGTTTCTAGCATTTGCTTACCAATGTCCAGAAAAATCTCTTTTATTGTGATTAATTTTTCTTGTGAATTCACTAATTCCTGATATTTATGCGATTCCATAGGAGTAGTATTTGGCATATTTGGCCAAGTTGTGTTCCATCCCTCCATGGATGCGGATGGCCCTTCTGTTTGGGTATTTGTTTTCTAAATTTGTTGAATTGTTTCCACCATTGATTTCTTCGACCATTTTTTTTCTCCCAGCTAACACCACTCTTTGTTTTTATTGGTTTTCTATCCTTGAACACCTATTCTCCAACTACTTTACTTCTTGTGGTAACATTAACATCCACCACATTCACATCTGTAGTGATTATTTGTGTTTTAACAACGAGTTGAACCTCTGCTACTGCCACAAATTTCCCATGAAACATATTATGCATTTCAACAAACTTTGGACAATATGTCATTTTATGTCCTTTCAAACCACATATGTGGCATGCACATGAAAATTTCTTTTGTGGTTTTTGACTTGGTTGTGTTGCCTCTTTGGTTACCACCATGGTTTTTAAAAAAATATATATGTCTCCACATTGTGATTTGTCATCCCACAAATTGTGTAATGTTTGTTAGTTTTCCTTGCATTATCATGTGTTTTCAACAATGTTGCCTATTTGGGACTCTATGGTATTAAAAGGGCACTCCTTATTTATGCAATAGTCATGTTTTCTTCACATAACATTTTCGTCTCCTTATGTTGTAGTGTCGACCACTTCATCCCTATAGTTGCAATTATGAAGTATGATTACAAACTTGCTTTAAATACAACAGTCATAAAATTGTGTGTGGTTAGCACTTTTAAACCATGAGCCAGCTTTTGAATCCATTCATAGTAAACCTCTACCCTTTCAATCTCCTTTGTATATTTGCCTATCATTCTCATTCTTCCTATGACATTTGCAAAATGCTTTTGTAAGCTTTGAAAAATAACAATAAGGGAATTCTGACATGTAATTATGACATTAATGTGATGTTATATTTCTTAGCATATAGCTAAACGCATTGATGATGTACTCTTCAGAAGTTTTTGCATTTACTTTTACTATAAAATTTAACAATTTGACATGAACATTAAAATCAACATTCTTTTTATAATTGGAACATTTAAGAGCTACCATGTTTGGTTTAACATAATGGCCATCTTTGTGATCAAGAATTGGTACAGTTACAATACATGGTTCTCGATATCCTCCTTTTAAATTCGTCGCATCTACATTTATGTACCCTCCAACAACCATTGAATTCATCGATGGTCAATCTATAATCATGTTCACATGAATAGTTATTATCAGATTGGTAAACACCATTTGAGGTGTCCCAACAACTTGAATAGTTATTATTGATAATGTTGAACTTTGACTTAGATTCCTTCTTGTTAAGACTCTATTGATAGAATGCATAGACCCTTGAAAGTAATTTGACCATCTCTAAATCCACATATTCATGATCCCATGTTTCAATTGTGTACCTTGTTTGATCCAACTCTAGATTCCCTTGATGTGAATATGACTATGGTAATTCATCCAACAAATTCACATGTGCCTCTACATACTTAAATGATCATAGGTAATTTTCCTCGGTCTCCTCAACCACATTGACATTGGTGTTTTCTTCCACCTCCGAGTCTTCCAATAGTTCATATAATCTAGAGTTGGAGATTGATACACAAACATGGGTTGTATACCTCCTATAACAACCCTTCCTTGGTTAGTCAATAATTCTAGACTTGAAATTTCCTACAGTTGATTAGGTATTGTAGAAATCCTTGCTTTGTTTGAACTTTTCACCTCTGGACCATAGATTACGGTTGAGAAGTATATTGCCCACACACATTTGGGTGAGTAGTCAACTTCATCTCTTTTCATGGATATTGTCATTTATAACTATACCTTTTTTGAAAACCCCAATCCATACTTCACATCATATCACCTCTTGTGGTAGAAACGACTTGTGCCCTATAACCTTTCCTTTATTCTTAAAACTTGTTTGTCCAACATCAAATTTCGATATGGGGTTTCTATAAGCTCTTTCCATTTTCAAGATTGTCTTTTGTTTGTCTTTCAATAATTTGACAATTTGCCTCCAAATCCAATTGTCATTGTAAACTCCAGGTCACCATTTGGTTCATCTTGTTTCACAATTTTTTCTCTTCAAAGTCTATAGATTGTTCTACAATCCTTACGGGGTTAATCACTAAAACTTCATATACTTTCTAACAAACCCCTTTAAATATTGAATTGAAAAAAAAACATTATTTGTCTAAACATTATCATCTATAATATAATAATAAAAATTGTAAAAAACCTTTTCATAGTTATAAATAAATAAATAAAATCCCCACAAGATGGTCGTCGAATCGTAAAAATGAAATGAAATTTTTATAAAATATTCCACAATATTGTAATAACATATTTGCACTTCACATGCATAATTCACTATTTTTGCTTTAATTCTCAACATGCTTAACCCTACCATTCATTAAAACACCAAACTCATGGTTATTTCATATAGTTAGATTATGTATTTCAAACATTACAATAAAAGGTGTCCATGTATGCTAAGTGATTTCACTAGATTTTGAGTGAATTCATTAGTTGTAATGAACGAAGACTAGTGGGGAAGCAATGAATTCAATGGTCTACTAAACAAAGACTAATGAATTGCACCCACATTTTGTAGTAGTGAGAATACATTGTAAAAAAAACTCCATAAATAATATTACAATTCATTTCATCATATTTTGATACTACATAAAATTCTCACAATAATATTCACTATAAAAGTTTGGGCTTCTCTATATTACTGGAAACATGAATCAAAATTACAATAGAATCCCATGTTTTGTTGAAAAAATCAAAACAACAATCAAAATATATGGTTAATCAAAAACAAAATCTAGGTTTTCTACTACAATTACCTATAGTTCTTCTTATTTTTCCCAAAAATTTGTGTCTAAAATTGTCCCCTATTTTCTAAAACTCTCCATTTTTGGACTATCCCAAGTCATATCTAACACACCCCCAAGTTGCTTGATAGACTCAATTACAAGTCCAAGGTGAAAACAATGGAAGGATAAGGAATTGGGGTACACACCTTGGCTCGTAGCACTTTGGGGGTAGAGAGGCATGTTGAAGCTCTGGGATGGGGATTAGGACGAATGATAAGCAAGTTAATTATTCATATGGACTTGCACATATAAAACAACAAATTGGTTAATGCATAGTTGGAGTGTCGCAACCCTAACCTTGGGCTTGCGACCAAAGCAAGGGCTTGCAAGGTTTTGGGCCAAGAGAGGAAGCCTAGGAGTGAAAGAAAGTGTGAGGGAATGAACCATCACACTCCCAAGGGAGCTTTCACCTTGGGAGTTGGAATCTCGGTGGACTCCTGAATGTTCAAAAAGTGATTGCAAGGGTCAAAACCCAATGGATTAAAGAGTTATTTATATCATTGAAAAGATATTAAAATTTAGATGTCTAAAATGGGATCGCATCACCCATTTGGACATCTAAAACACAAGTTATGGCCAAAAGAAGGGTCGGGAGTCAAATTGGTAGTTCAAGTCCCGACCACTAAAAGTCAAAAATTGACCCGATTTCCTTGTGTGCAGGTGATGTGCTATATATTGTTGAAAAGATTTTGACAAGGGCTACAACTTTGCTTTAGACTTCAACTCAATTGGAGGTCTACACATAAAGTTATGAGGCTCCAAAATCACAAGAATCCCAACTTTGGGAATTTTGGGACTCCCATTTGTGAGTCTCAAGACAAAATGCCATTTGGATGTGGGCCTTGTGGAGAGGCATAGAGTATACTATAAGGGGGAAGGTGATGGCTTCCCCCAAGTCCGGGTCATGGTGAATCTTGTAAGTCTTGTGAGTCCGAGTTTGCCCGTTGCTCATCTTAGCACCAAAAATGCTCCAACTATGCACTAACCACCTTATGGTTGGTTTTGTGCAAGTCCATGTGAGTAGTTAATGCTTGTAACTTTTCCTAGTCCCATCCCCTCTACCCCCAAAATGTTACGAACCAAGGAGTGTGCCCTGACTCCTTGCACTTCCGCTATTTTCACTTCAGACTCATATTTGAGTTTTTCAAGGAGCTTGAAAGCACATCATGGAACACTTTTGGTGCATGGACGAATCACGAGCAAACATAGACTCACAAGACTCACCGTGGCCCGTAATTAAGGGAAGCCACCACCTTTTCGTTTATAGTATTATTTGTGCTTAGCCATAGGTCCTACACCCAAATGTCATTTTGTCCCGAGACTTTTAAGTTGTAAGTCCTGAAATTCCCAAAATGGGTACCCTTGCAACTTTGGAGGCCCATAACTTTTTATGAAGACCTCCAATTGAAATGAGATTTAAATCATAGTTGTGGCCCTCATCAAGACATTTCCAATGATATGTTGCACGTCACCTAAATGCAAGTAAATCATGGAAATTCCCGACTTTTAGTGGTCGGGAATCAAATTGGCAGTTTAACCTTGGACCTTTCTTTTAGCCATAATTTATGTTTTAAGTACCTAAATGGATCAGCCCATTTTAGACATCTAAGTCTTAAGAACTTATTCCAATGGTATAAAAAACTCTTCAATCCAATGAGTTTTGACCCGTGCAATTGCATGTTAAAGATTTAGGACTCCATCAAGACTCCAACTCCCAAAGTGGGAGTGGGAGCTCACTTGGGAGTGTGTGAGTTCATTCCCTTACACTTTCTTACACTCCCGGGAGCATAAAATGTGACTCTTGGGCTTCACTCTTAGCCCAGACCTTTGCAAGCCCTTGCCTTGGTTGTAAGCCTAAAGCAAAAGTTACGACAACATCACCTTGATTCAAAACCAAGAAAAATTCAAAATTCAAACTAACAAGGTTCCCTAATTAAGCCTTATCCTAAATTCCTTATTCATCCAAATTCATGCACTTGTTTTACCCCCTTAACAACCAACTTTAACCACTTGGAAAAATGTTTGATCATAACTAAAACATATTGGTTATGTCAAGGTGTCAAATTCAACGGCTCGGCAAAATCTAAGTTCCATCAATAACCTAGCCCCACAATCGGTAAAGGTTGTAGTTGGGGTGTTGGTGTGTTGAATGATGCCCATAATTGATCACACACCACACACTAAAAAATAAATTGCTGAACTTGTAGTTGCATCCCATGCCACTAGTACTATGCATGGTGTCGCAACCCCACTTTGGCCAAGTGTGGGGGTGAAGCCCAACACTTGGAAAAGTTGGGGATTTAGAGTCCTCCGGGACTCCCGAATGTTTAGAGCTCGACAACAAAGGGCAAAAAACCTCGCACTGGGGTGTTCTTGGTGTCGTTGGAAAGGTCTTGAAACGTAGATATCGAAAATGCCCTCGCATTGGCAATTCAGACATCTGCAGCCCAAGTTATGGGCAAAAGAAGGGCGGGGAGTCAAACTGGCAGTTTGACTCCTTACCACTAAAAGTCGGGAATCGATGCCTTCCCGACATCCGATCTGAGTGTGCGACATGGCGTTGGAAAGATCTCGACGAGGGCTACAACTTCGGTTCAGACCTCGTTGCGATCCAAGTCTTCAGTCGAGAGTTATGGCGGTTCAAAGTTCCGGAAGTCCCGCCGGAATAATTTCGGGACTCCATTTCGGGAGTCCCGGGAATTTGTGCCACTTAGATGTAGGTGCGGCGGAGTGTCGCAGAGTATACTATATGGGGGATGGTGGTGGCATCCCCCGAGTTCGGGCCGTGGTGAGTCTTGTAGTCCGAAGTGCCCGTGGCTTGTCCCAACACCAAAGGGTGTCCCGCAAAGTGAACTAACCACTTGGGTGGTTTGTTTTGGTGCAGATTCAAGCTTGATCAACTAATACCTCTTCCTAGTCTAATCCCGG
>Ga0116230_10003859_pt1 | contig 14665 bp, 6 predicted proteins | sample S1TSphfallax_3_FD_88678 | JGI IMG/M metagenome (GOLD analysis project Ga0116230, IMG submission 88678) | Host-associated microbial communities from peat moss isolated from Minnesota, USA - S1T2_Fd - Sphagnum fallax MG | ecosystem: Host-associated > Plants > Peat moss > Unclassified | place: USA... | reverse complement strand
TCACAATAACAAATACCATAAGAAGTGTAACACTTGCTTGGTTTTTTCATGTTTTAAAGTCATAATTTAATTTGATGTTGAAATTGTAATATTTATTTATATAGTTATATTTTTAGTATATCATGGGAACATGTGAATTAATTTGAAATTAATCCAATGAATAAAATTAACAAAAACACTCATTAAATACTATAATGTTTATTTTTAAGTAGTAAAAGGACTAATTGTTGAATATGCTCAGTGGGCAAAATTCTTGGCTTGGAGTTTTTGAAAACAATTTGGTAACTCAATGTACTTTAATAAGTCTCAACATTCATGCCCTTGTCCTCTTTGTTGAAACTTGTGTAATACAAAACCCAATCTCATGCCAAATGAAGTGGGGAGTTACATCCATAATTCCCAAAAGGAACATTCAATGCCAACAACAATGGAAAACAAATAATTGTAGGCAATGAGGGCATTGAAGCAATTAAAGGAACTACACAATTCTTGGAAGTAGTATTTGATTTCAACCTTAAACCCTAAAACAACTTTATAGGCATTAACAAAAAAATGAGGAGTTGCAACCAAAGTTGGTCCTAGGATTATTCAATTTGAACAACCTTAAAACAAATTCTTGTGGATATTAACAAACATTCATGTCCTCAATTCAATTGTCACAAAATTAATTAAAGAAAGTTTATACCCTCATTCAAGTTGCAACAAACTTACTAATGGTAGGTCAAAAAATGCAAGATGAAGTACCTCATATTCACCATACAAAGGACAAAGAAACATGCTTCAACTTTTTGAAAGATTTGTCACTACAACCAGTAGCATTGAAGGTAGCAAAGTAAAGTCCAATGGAGTTAGCAAAAGAAGGTGAGTAAGGAATTAGTTGACATAACAACGCATTTGAGGCACCTTGCAAAAGAACTAATATGCATAACAATGCAATTGAGGCACCCTAGTGATTTTCCTCCAATCCCTAGAAATGAAGCTATCCAATTCTCCTTTGATCCTAGCAAATGAATTTGTGCAACTTTGGCAATAACTAGGTTCATTTCAACAAGGGGGAATGAGACCTTCGACAATTACATTCCTTGTCTAAAGCTTGTGGGGGCATCACTAGTCACAAAAGAGAAAATGATGTTGTGAAGTTTTGAATGTGGTCTAAATGCACCTTTCAAAGTTTGGACCCCGTTCACAACCTCTCGCCTTTCATATTGCACTCCTTCATCCAACAACCACTACCATCAACAAAAAATTAAATAGAAAATCAAATGTGGTTGAGTCAAAATTTGGATGTATTTTCTTCATTCCAAAATACTTGCACCTTACTTGATACTTTGCTTCCTTTGCCCTTTAGCCTAGGCCTTAGAGAATCCAAAGGCTGTGAATTGGAAAATGAATAGTCATGAGGCTTGCAAGCCCTAGTTGGCCATTTCTTGCAACTTAAACCATTAATCTTTAAGAATGACAAACATTCCAAAAATATGTTTTCATTCTGTTATGTCTTTAGGTATTCAAAAGATACTTTTCTTTATGCACATAAATTGTAATTAAATTTTGTAAATTGGTAATGGATACCCTTAACTACTTCCTAATGCATATTTGGCCTAGAATTATTGAATTTCAATTCCTAAATGTAGAAAACCAATACTTTATAACAAATGTGACAACAACATAACGTTTGCAAAGTATCATGAAAATACATTAAAAATATATATATACAAAATTATAAACTTTTAAAAACATGCCCATGTCAAATTTCATACATTGATATAATTTTTAAATTCAATATCCAAAGATTTGATGTACTTTCAAGCTTGCCTTTTATGAATGTCCAATTTTTGCATGCTTAGGACTACTTTTTTGGCATACTTTACCATGCTTGAACCCAATGGTAAAGAAAACACAAGGTAAGTAGCAAGTTGAACAACCATTTGTTGGGCATTAAAAAAAACATAACCTCACTTTTGAATCCTTGTATTTGCATCTATATTATTTGCGATGCATTTTTTATGATAAAATGTAGTTATGATGTTATTGTTTTATCTACTTTTGTGATATATGATGTGCAATATGTTGCAACTACATATGGGTCCAAAATAAATTGAATATATGTATTTTCAAATCATAAATGAACATCACTTATATTAAATGCATTATATTTTATGTTTTAAGGAAAATGTTGGAGGACCAAGTTGTTGAATCATTACAAATATTTTTTTCTATAACCTTTTAAAATAATCAAGTGAATTACACAAACCTTTCAAATCATAGAACCTAAATATGATTTGAAAATATTATTTAAATTTGGGTTTATTTCATACTTGATAAACTTTTAAAGTTATACCATATAGTTCTTATTTTCGCATTTACACCTAACCATAACCTATGACTTTTTAGATGAAAAATTTTAACTTAAAAAAAGGTTAAAAATATTTGTTGAAAAATCCCCAAATTTATGAAGTAATTCCCATTGAACTATTTGTTGATATGAAAAAGTTTTAAAAAATTGTCAAGGTTGCCCATAAAATAGTGTTGGAAAATTTAGCTCCTTTGATTGTTTATCTTTAAAAAAACTTAAAGGGTGAAAATTTTGACTTGGAACAATAGAATATATAGTATTTTCATAATCCATTATTTTTAGAGCATTTAAAAAATAATGTATCATTGAATCCGTTGGTGTATAATGTATTTTTTCATTATTAAAATTAGAGTTATTAGATAATGCATTATCATAAGCAGGAATTTTGATATTTTGAATTTATATGCAAAACAAACAAACTTGGGCGAAAACATCCTTGGGTGGTACCATTAAGAACCACTTCAAGGAATGGTTAAAGAATTAAAAATGACCAAATCATTTTCATGGTCATTTACTTTAAATATTTTCACAACTATAAATTATTTTTTCCTCATGTTTATCAATTGTGTGCACTAATATATGGCTTGAAAATTATTTTGGAATAAAATAAATATTAAAAATTTGTATTCCTAATTAAAATGGCCCATTAAAAAATTAATAGCCTTAACTTTTGAAATTCATAAAAAAACTATACTTATTATTTGATGCCTTGTCATTGATTCTCAAGTTTTTGTTCTTTTACAGCCCTACAATTCCACTACAGTTACATTAGTTACACCTTCATTATTTGATTATTGAGTGTAAGATTCAATTTAAGTCAGAAGAGGTTTGTTGTTTTTGGGCACCTTCAAATAACACATGGTGCATGATTAATCCAAAAAAACACCATACAGTAAAGCCCCAAGGTAGAGGCATTCCCACAATAAAGGCACTTGGATGAGGCAATAGCAGAGTCCAACCCCACATTTTGGGTATGTCCTTCACACCCATCATATAGCATGAGGTGAGCATTAACATGAACTTAAACAAATGTAGATCACAAGACATAGGAGGGGGAGGGTTCTTACACTACTCCTTAAGAGTGGGAGGGAAATTATGCTTACTTATAATTTCCCTCCCACCCGTAAGGAGTAGGTGTAAAATGCATCCTCTTTTCTAGGAGGGATTTTCATGGATATAAGATGCCTTCCAAATACACTAGGAAATATCTCTAAGTGCTTTATGCTTTAGTGCGTGTTTGCACAACTTGAAATGAATGATAACTACCCACACACCATGCTATGATAAATTTTCCATGTACATGTGTCATCAAACTTTGAATAAAAAATAATGAGCTCTATATTCAAATCATGTTTCAAATTTGTGTTCTTAATAAAAGAATTCAAGGAAAGGAACCACTGCTACATTCTTGAAGTTTTTTTCTAAATGCAATGATTAAAAATATCAAAATACATATTATTTTTGATATTATTGAAATTTCAAAATCTATGGAACCTAATAAATGTACTCTATAAAAATAATAATGAAAAAATTCATTTAAGTGTTTCCTATGAATTTTCAAAGTTCAATGAATTTAAGAAAATCAAGGTGTGATGTTTTTAGTGGTACCACCCAAGAATGTTTTTGCTAGTTTGCCCATTGATGATGAATGGTAACATTCAAATCTTTGTATAATGGTGTTTCAATTAAATTTTTTAAAGTGACCATCACCATATTTGAATAATGTTTTTTTGACAAATAAAGTGATTTGTATTCAAAATGTCATTTAAAGAAACACACCTATTGTTGCACTATCATGTGGTAATTGTGGTAATATTTGATTGAGTTTGATCAACATTTGCAAGGACATTAATAACACTACCATGCATTTTATATTACCCATACCCTTGGAGTTAATAAATTTGAACAAAAGTAAGATATGGTGAAATAAGACGTTTTTGTAATTGTGCTAATTTTTTGATTCATGGAATGATTTTGTTTTTAAATTTTTTATTTCATACTTGATATAAGGGTGGTTTATTTTCATTAATATTATGTAAACAAATTTTACATATGTATGATGTTGAACTAGGTTTTATTTGAATTTGAAAGTATGGATAATATTTTTTTGATAATTGATTTGAAAACATTCAAATTGTTTTTAAAAAAAAAACTTTCACAATTAAAACATGGAATTATGGGAACATCTTTGATTTGTTTATTATAAGTTTTAATGTATATTGAATTATATTTATTTTCCTTTATATTAACATTATGTTCTTTTATTTAATTGAACATCATATATGTGTTGAAGTTGTGTGGGAATTTGTTCTTTAATTTCTTCTAAAATGCATTGAACATATGATGATTGAGCTTTGTAATTTATGAAAGATTCTTGTGATTCTTTTGTATATATATATATATTCATGTGATTCATAATTTGTGATTTGGTTCTTTTAATATTTGGAAACATTTTAATGAAGTTAGATGTTTTTGTGTAATAAATTAGATTTGGACAAACTTTGAATAATTCAAAAATATTATTGTCATAAAGTGCCCAATCAACACATTATATAATTACATTAAGCCCAACAATCAAATGGGAATGTTCCATTTGAATTTGAATTTTTTTGAAAACTTTGGTAAGGGAAATTGAAGTGAATAGATTAGACAAAATCTCATTGATAAGAACATTTGTGTTATTCTTCAAATTTTTTTTATAAGTATTGAATACAATTTCTATTTTTTAAAAGTAATATTTGTATTACAAGAAGTGTTGAATAATGAAACAACATATTCAAATTGACGCACTCCCAAGCTCTTGAATAGACTCAAAAGTGAGTATAAAGTGGAAATAATGAAAGAGTCACAAGTTTGGGGCACATTCCCTGGCTTGCAACACTTTCGAGGGTAGAGGGGTGTCCAGGAGCTCCGGGATGGGACTAGGAAGAAGGAAAAACACTTATTCACTCACATGAACCTGCACAAAACCAAATAACAAGTTGGTTAGTGCCTTGTTGGAGCACTTTTGGTGCTAGGACAAGCCACGGGCAACCTCAGATTCACAAGACTCACCACGGCACAGACTTGGGGGAAGCCACCACCTTCCCCCTTATAGTATACTCTGCGCCTCTCCACGAGCCCCACATCCAAATGACTTTTTGTCTTGGGACTTCCAAATGAAAGTCTTGAAATTGTCAAAGTTGGAACTCTCACGACTTTGCGAGGTTATAACTTCTTGTGCATACCTCCGATCGGGACGAGGTCTAAACCAAAGTTGTAGCCCTCGTTGAGAGCTTTCCAACGACATGTCACACATCACCTGCACGCAAAGAAATTGGGTCGATTCCCGACTATTAGTGTTTGGGAGTCAAATTGTCAATTTGACTTCCGGCCTTTCTTTTGGCCATAACTTGTGTTTCAGATGTTTAAATGGGTCATGTGATCTCACTTTAGACATCTACGTTCCAAGAGCTTTCCAATGATATAAGGAACTCCCAAATCCGATGGGTTTTAACCTTTGCAATCACTCTCTGAACATTTGGGAGTCCATCAAGACTCCAGTTCCCAAAATGGGAGTTCACTTGGGAATGTGAGTGTTCATTCTCACACTCTCCCACACTCCTGGACTTCCCTTTTGGCCCGCGCCCTTGTAAGCCCTTGCTTTGGTCGCGAGCTTGAGGTTAGGGTTGCGACACAAATGGTGAATCCCAATTATTTTTCAAAATGTCCATTAATGTACAATCAAATTCCTCATTCTAATAAAAATGCAATACTTGTTGCAATAATTGAATAGGAGGTTATTGCACCATTAAATTCAAAAGAGATGGAAAATCATTTAAATTTATGAGAATTTTGGGATCATTAATTTGAAAAGTAAGTAAGTACCTAGAAAGACCATTAAAATGTTGAATTGGTTCAAAATGTTGATAAATGTACATTATATGCAAGGGGATAAATTGAAAATCCATGCCACATTGAGACATAATGCATTTTGATATTTTATTTCAAATGTAAATTAACCTTCAATGTAAATATTCAATTATCCAAAATATTGCAGTGAAATCTCTTCACAAACCTCCCATACCAACACTTGATGCCATTTTGGTCACATATCAATGTTCATTTATGACCATGCTTTGATGCAAATCAAATAAAAAACTTGGAATTAATTCTCAAATATGAAAATTTTGGGTTTTTTTATATTCAATAATAAATATTGATTTAAATGTGCCATGCTATTTTGCTTCAATTAAAAAGATGATAAATTATTATCTAATAAATAAGATACAAGATCAAATAGGCAATTGCCTATTTGATATTTGTAAGTTGAAACTATATGAAGGCCATATCAATGCAATTCATGTTCAAATTATGAATCGATAAGTTTTAATAAAAATGTTTCCATTATTATGAACTTCAATTTAATGGATATTTATATAACCACATTCAAAAAAAATAAAATCAATGATTCATTCAAGATTATTTACATTTTTTTTGGAAAAACATTTACATTGAAAAACTCTTTATATTGGAGAATTGCTTGGACGAAAAAATTACTTGAATTGAAAAATTGTTAACATTGAAAAAAAAATTTAAAAAACATATTTGTATTAAATAATTTTCTTACATTAAAAAAATATTTCCATTGAAAAATTGCTTATATTGAAATATTACTTGCATTGAAAAAAATTAAAGTAAAAAAATATTTTCATTCAAAATTTTCCTACATTAAAAAATTATTTACATTGAAAATCACTTGCATTGAAAAACTACTTTCATTGAAAAAACTGCTTGCATTAAAAAATTTCTTTCATTGAAAAACTATTGAAGAACTAATTGCATTGAGAAATTGTTTTCATTAAAAAAAAATTTGATCGAAAAATTATTTCACATACAAAAATGTTGCATTTAATTTAATTTTTTGGGCACTTGATGTAAAATTGATGTATGAAAACTTTCCTTTTCCTTTAGGAAAAAAACTATGAAAATGATTATATAATAAGAATTATTGAATAAAAAATAATAATATAAAAAGTTTCCACACACAAAAAAATTTGTATATTAAAAGTAACTATAGAAAGGTAAACCCTAAACCTTATCTACAACCTTAATGTTTAAGAGGTTTTTTGTTTAAAAATTTACTTTAATTCATCAAAATCAAGTTTGTAGTTCACACTACATTAATCATTATCGCTAAGAATAATTGCCAAAGGAACAATTAAACTCTCGCCCTTCAAACTAGTTTTTGCTTGTGGGATAAATTGTTGGATGCCTTCTTGAAAGCCAACATTAGAATAAACACCACCCGTTGGAGAAATGATGACATTCACTACATGACAATTTCCACATATTTTTTGAAATGGAGGTGTAACCGGACTATCTATGGACAACACCTCGGTCACATAGAAAAAAAGACAATATGTTAAAACAAAAAGGTAAATGAAGATGAACATAAACAAAAGGTAAATGTGGAAAAAAGGTGGATCAATCAAGAAAGAAATAAAATCATGCATACATTGTATACACATGATACATAAACAAAAAGAATGAAATGCATAAGTGCATAACAAAAGACCTTTTGGAAATATAATAATTAAACAAAGTAATACCTAAAAAAAGACAAAGAACAAGATAAAAAATTAATAACAAAAAATATATATAAGAGGAAAAAAAAATTCAAGCATGAAAAAAAAAAAACATTACACCCCCTTACTTCAAACCATATATCTTTTTCATTTCTTATTAATTGTGAGTGATTTAAAAAGCTACAGGTGTGAAATCTGAAGCTTTAAAAATGATGTTTTAAGTGCAAAAACATTAGACCAATGTATATACATTTTAAGCTTTAAAACATAAACCATTTTTTTGTGTGCTTAAACTTTACATTCACCCCCTTCATTTCCCTTCATTTCCTGAAGCCATATCTTGTTCATTTAAAAACCAATTTTTAATGATTGTTATGACAATAGATGTGCCAAGAAAGGGGCTATAAAATCCTTTCAATGTTCAAAGGCCATGACCAGTGTGGAGAAAACTATAAAATTTTATTTACAAAGGTTTTTCACATATTTTTGTACCTTACCATATTAAAACTACAGTATGTGCTTCTTTGAACAAACACACTCCAAACATTGTATCACATATTCTTTACTCAAAGAAGAATTCCAATGAACTATATAAAAACAACTTTTTCGCTCTTAATATCAACATTGTACTCTATGTCTAATATGCAATGGAACATGGATTTTTGTTATTTAAACAATTACAATGATAAAAAATCATCTCAATGTAGTTGTACTTTCTATAGGCCATTCAAGGTTAAAAAATTATGTGGCTACCTGGTTCTTTGTTCCAATGAGAGAATAATCAAATGGTTGTTTGTATTTTTTGTTTCATTAAAATTAGGTGGCCATTTGATTGCCCTTTTTTAAAATGGAAGAGTCTCTTCCTTGGGAAGAGGAGAATTGGGTGGCCATTTGATCCTCCTTAGTGCTTGCCATGTACATGTGTTCCTAAATTAACACATGCATTAATCACTAGAACAAAAGTGAATTTTCCATGAGCCATTCCTTCTTGTTGCATTTGTTAGGAAAGCTATATCACTTTCTTAGGTTGCCCATCCCTAACATATTTTGTAAGGTTCTTACTCCATGGAAAAATGTGCAATTGCACTATGCTTGGTGCCATTGTAGCTATCTTTATTGCCATCCATGGTGGGTTTTGTCAATTCTCAAGCCAAAGTGCTTCCATTGTCTTCTTATGCATGAAATCCAAATATCTTCCATTTGTCTACAACAAAGATCCAATTAAGCTAATCAGCCATGCATTCTCATGTTGTATGCACATGCACATGTTTGTATATACCTCTCACATGTTGTATGGACATGCACATGTTTGTAAGTTTAGGGTGATGATTCATAGGAAGAGAGCTGTAATTTGTCCTCACTTTTAGTAGAGAACAATGGTTTCATTTCCTTTGTTGATCTCAGCATCATTGGAACTTTGGTGGGATGCATGATGTTTAAGTACATGACTACTTTCTTGAGTATTTTGGAGTGGGTTTGCTTTGAAAGATAAAGCACATCTCTTGTATGGATGGGACAGTTGTTGGAAATGAAAGCCGCTGGTTCTTTCCCCACTTTCGAAACATATTCTCTTATGAGGGGCTTCTTCTCAACATGGTAATGTACCATTAAAAAGTGGGTGTGAGAATCTCTGGCATTCTGGGCACTGTGGCTTCATGTGCAGTCCAATTGTTTGGAGACCTAGTGCTGCTCAAGGACCTCAAAACTAAGGTATGCAAAGGGCTTGAACTCTTAAAAGTGCAATATGATCTAATAAAATGTCAAGCACAAATAGAAACAGGGTGATCAACCTAGTCTGGTGAAAAAAATCTTAGTTACATGTGTCAAAAAAAAAGGATTTCAGAGGGAAATGACATGATGACATGCTAAATAGAAATGCAGTTTGACTACTTCACTGCTTCCAAACACCGAACAGGTGGACACTGTGATCAGTCATTGAGTGCTTATCATTGATGTGTTGCTTTCTATTATTTGTCTTCTTCTTTACCTCTCTATCATTGAATGTCTACATTTTCTCTAGTAGAATTGATGGCTTTTCTTTACCTGGAATGTTTTTGCAAAATTTGGACCTCAAAATAACGAAAAAAAATTGTTCTGTTTCAAATCTCTGTTTTTGGAGAAAAAAGCACCAATTTTTTGGGAAAATATAAAAATTTGAGGGAAATTTAGAGGGATTTTCACACAGTTTTTAGTTTGGGGACAGCTTTTTGTCAGTTTTCTACAGTTTGGACAGGTTTTCTACAAATGTGTTGCTAATGAATGCTAAAGCTTTTTTTGAATGATTACGATTGATGTTGCATCAGAAAGCTGGAAAATAATAATACTTAGTAATACTTAATAATGAGAGTGAAATAACCATATTGAATTTCATGTTTGGTTTCATTGATTGGTGTTTATTGCAATTGGATTCTTGCTTAGCCATTGTCATTTTGATGCATTTTGGATGTTGCCGAGTCTGAGGTTTATTCTTTGCATTGGAATTGTGTAATTGGGAATGGATACTTTGTATGTAAGTTTATTGATTGTTTTGATTTTTGAAAACTAAGTTTTGTTTTCTAGAAAAATGTTTTGGATAAATTTGTCTTCTAATTAAAATTAAATCAGTGTTTTTTAAAACAAATTTGTCGCATAGCTAAGGTGGCTATCATTACTAAAAAAGTTTAGCCAAACGTAGCTATAAATGAATTATGAAAGTTGAACAATCTAAGCATCCTGATTACTTCCATATTGTTGACTACCTACTTGAACATGATACGCATAGAAATCTGGCAAAAAATTCTGATTTTTAAAAAAATATGGCGATTGAGAAAAGGAAAGAAAAAATTCATCAAGTTTCGAAAATTCGCCAATGAAGAATGCAGCCTGGTTTTCTTCTTCATAGTGGATAAACAAAAAAAAAAAAAAGCTCGCGGAATTCAAGGATGGTGAATATTCGCCGAAAAAGGAAGTTTCCCGAAATTGGGGGAAATCGCGAAGTTTTGACGCCGTAGAAGTGCGAAGTTCGGGGATTTGCGGAGAAGATGGATGTCGTGGTACGGCAAGCGGCTCCACGTTTTCCGTCTCGTTGTCTTGGTCAATGACGAACAGTTTCCGCAAGACACGAGTGAATGACTACTATTCGGTAACAAAGAAAGTACTACGAGACCCAAAAAAGGTGTAAGCGGTTTCCGTCAAGCTGTCATAGCTACGTAGAGACATGCAAAAGACTTTCCATCTTTTTCTTTTCTATCTCGATTTTTCTTTCCTTTTGAACAAGTCTCATCTGATCGATTTGGTGTTCTGCAAATGATTTCGTCAGTCGCCTCGGTTGTTGGGTTGGTGCGAAAACTCCCTCTTTGTGATGTAAGGTACTAAGTATCGAAATTGTCTGCGCCAAAATTTCCGCCGTTTCTTGTTTCTTGCTTGATGGGTGTTTCTAACAAACCTTTTGCCAAAAAAAAAAACCAAAACAGAATTTTGATCGACACATGCGCCTTTCGACTAATTTCTTGCTGTAGGGCTGTTTTCCAGAGTTCGAAGGTGCTCAGGTTTGATGATACTAGTGAAATTGTAGAGAGAGAGAGAGAGAGAGAGAGAATCAGTTTCCAATCAAAAGTAGTGTGTGCACTTTTCAAGTTTCATGGCGGGTTTATGGTTTTACGGAATGCTTGAAAGCTTGAGAAGAATGCAACGGAAAAGCGAGCAGAGTATGTGATGGATGCATGGAGGTGTTGGCAGTTTACATCTCTACTTTGTGGGCTCTTCAAGAGCGCCGCTATGCAGTTGTGTATTTTACGGTCAGAAGGTTCATGAGGACTATGCTTCGGTTACTCTTGCGTGCTACGGCAAGATACTTCATTTGACGCCTAGAAGGTATTGTGGGTTTTTGCGCCTTCTCTTCCAGTTTCTTTGGCAATTATTTTCAGCCGCTGAATTTTTACATTTGCCGTGGATCCCATTTTTTTGTCAATTTTGTACCCAATTTTCCTCCAGTCCTGTTGGTGAAATCTTCGAGCCATGGTTGTGAGGATGGCGTTTCGTCAAAGTCTTCCTCATTTGTCAAATTAAGAGAAATTGCTCATGACACTTCCTGCCCGAAATTCAGAGAGATGAAAACCTAATAAGCTTCCAAGTTGTTTTTCATTGTGGTGTCCTTTGCACAGGAGGTCTCAGTGTTAGCTTTTGGGGGTTGCACGAAACTTGGTGGTCAAAGAAGTTTTGCCTCTCAGGGTTTGGTAGTTTCAAGTTTGCATGTCAAAATGTGCACATGCATTTTGAGGAGATTGTATGAGGAAGACAAGGCATCTCTGTGTGGGACCCTTGCCTGAAAAGATGCCCTTCTCCCAGAGAAACAAGATGCCACCAAAGTTTTCCCCTGAATTTTTTATGTTGAAGGCAAAAATCCAGCCTTCTCTTATATGGATTTGTCTTGCATTCTGTTTTCAGGTTTTGGGATGAAGGCTGTTGTTGATTATGGAGATATCTGCATAGACTTCAATTGTGGGCCTGTTCAAGAAGTGTAGGACAATGGTGATGATGGTGAAGATGGTAAAAAGTCTTCATTGACTGGCTTTTCTGGCTTCGACTTCATGAAGGGTGAACATTGTTTGGTGTTGGTTTGGTTTCCCATGAGGTTTCTCTTGGTCAGTTGCTAGATCAATATCTCACTAGCTTGACAGAGAGAATTCCACACGTGTTATCATGGTGAAACTTGTCAATTGGTACTGGTAATACCGTTGGGGCATAGGCGAATACCCGCAACTTGGTCACCTTCATCGATTCTTTGTGGTGATGGCAATGTGCCAGCGACTGACCCTTGAGTCATGCTGCTCTGAACTGATAGCAAGTTGGGGTCACAGAGCCCTAGTCTCTTCTTGGAGTGGACATGTTGGACAAGCAGCATCAGGCCACAGAGAAAAAGTTTGGCAGGAGTTTTTTTCCGACCCTTCACAATGGTGGGATTGTAGGCTGGAGAAGGTAAATGCCAGGTATCCAGATTTCAAACATAAGAAGACACAGGATGCACTATGGCTTGGGGATTGCAGAAATCCACTGTGGGTGGCAGCAGAGGTGGCTGCAATGGCACCAGGGACAGTGCAAATGGGCAGTTTTTCATGGAACAGAAGGCTTGCAAAACATGTCAAGGCTGGGGAGTATGAGAAGACAATGGAGCTTTTCAAACAAATGCAAAAAAAAGGCATGAGACCTGATAGGTTCACTTTTCTCCCAGTGCTCAATGCATGTGCTGGTTTACGAGCACTTGAAGAGGGCAGACGGGCGCATGAGCTGATCATGCAAACTGGTTGTGAGGCTGATATCTTTGTGGGGAGTAGCCTGGTTGATATGTATGCCAAATGTGGACACATGGAGGATGCTCTGAGAGTGTTCAACAAGATGCCATCTCGAGATGTGGTCACGTGGTCTGCATTGATATTAGGGCATGTGAAGTATGGGCAAGGGCAGAAGGCACTGGAATTATTTCGACAAATGCAACAGGAAGGTGTGCACCCAGATGGTGTCACTTATGTGGGGGTGCTGAATGCATGTGCAAGCACAATGGCACTTGAAGAGGGCAGGTGTGCTCATGAACAGATCATTCAAAGTGGCTATGAATTAGATCCTTTTGTGGGAAATAGCCTTGTCGACATGTATGTCAAATGTGGAAGTATGGAGGATGCTTGGAGCGTGTTCAACAAGATGCCGTCCCGTGATGCAGTCACTTGGACAGCCATGATATTGGGACATGTGAATTGTGGGCAGGGCCAGAAGGCACTGGACATATTTCAACAAATGAAAGAAGAAGGTGTGCAGCCAGACGCTGTCTGGACTGTGGTCTGTTGGAATGCTATGATTTTTGGACATGTGAAGCGTGGGGAAGGGCACAAGGCACTGGAACTATTTCAAAAGATGCTACAGGAAGGTGTGCAGCCAGATGCTGTCACTTATGTGGGGGTGCTGAATGCATGTGCCAGCATAATGGCACTTGAAGAGGGCAGGCGTGCTCATGAACATATCATTCAAAGTGGCTGTGAATCAAATTCTTTTGTGGGGAGTAGCCTGATTGACATGTATGCCAAATGTGGGAGCATGGAGGAGGCTTCCAGAGTGTTTAACAAGCTGCCCTCTCGAGCTGTGGTCTGTTGGACTGCTATGATTTTTGGACATGTGAAGCGTGGGGAAGGGCACAAGGCACTGGAACTATTTCAAAAGATGCAACAGGAAGGTGTGCAGCCAGACACTGTCACTTATGTGGGGGTGCTGAATGCATGTGCCAGCATAATAGCACTTGAAGAGGGCAGGCATGCTCATGAACAGATCATTCAAAGTGGCTGTGAATCAAATGCTTTTGTGGGGAGTAGCCTGATTGACATGTATGCCAAATGTGGGAGCATGGAGGAGGCTTCCAGAGTGTTTAACAAGCTGCCCTCTCAGGCTGTAGTCTGTTGGACTGCTATGATTTTTGGACATATGAAGCATGGGGAAGGGCACAAGGCACTGGAACTATTTCAAAAGATGCTACAGGAAGGTGTGCAGCCAGATGCTGTTACTTATGTGGGGGTGCTCAATGCATGTGCCAGCATAACGGCACTTGAAGAGGGCAGGCGTGCTCATGAACACATCATTCAAAGTGGTTGTGAAGCAAATGTTTTTGTGGGGAGTAGCCTGGTTGACATGTATGCAAAATGTGGAAGCATGGAGGATGCTTGCAGAGTGTTCAACAGTATGCCTTCACATGATGTGTTCTCTTGGAATGCCCTACTTGGAG
>Ga0116230_10003855_pt1 | contig 14672 bp, 14 predicted proteins | sample S1TSphfallax_3_FD_88678 | JGI IMG/M metagenome (GOLD analysis project Ga0116230, IMG submission 88678) | Host-associated microbial communities from peat moss isolated from Minnesota, USA - S1T2_Fd - Sphagnum fallax MG | ecosystem: Host-associated > Plants > Peat moss > Unclassified | place... | reverse complement strand
TTAACTACATATTAACTAAGTTAATTATAAATTAATTGCATGTTTTCAAAGAACTATGGTTGGTTTCAACAACTTGTCATACTCCTACTAGCTTTGTTCACCTTTGCATCCAAATAACCTTTGAAAAGGTTTGTCTTAAAATCAACTAATCTCTCCCACATGCATTGCCCTCCTTTCTAGGAATCCTCTAGTGCAAGTGGCTTGCAAATTTGACCTTGCATGAGACCATAAGGAAATTCAAAATTAAATTCAAATCCAAATTTGTTCATCCTCACCATGTCCAATTACCAATATGGATGGAATACAAACAACATCCAAATTTCCCTTTTGTATAGGTATATGAAAATTGAAAACAAACAAATAACAATAACCTTCTATTCAACGAAGAGCCTAATTACCAAACTGTGAGAACCTTTGCTACTACAAGATTCAAAAGAAACCTCTATGGGTGAGAGTGATGGTAATGAGCATTGTCAATGCCCACCATAAGCTCTTGCACACAAAGCTTTTACACCCACCACTCAAATGCAACTCCTCCAACTCTGAGAAAATGCCTAACTCTTGTGAAACTTGAACACCAAGTCTATTAAACCAAGCCTTGAAGCTCATGCTCAAGCTTGAAAGTCTAGAGCAATGGCATGCCAAGTTACAAATTTCCACCATCCACTCTTTGCAACTCTACAACATTGAACACCAATGTCATCACCCACCTTCTTCTACGAGTAATCTTTTATAAAATGTTCTAATTTTTAACCTTTTTTTAAAACTCAAACTTGACCACCTATTATTAGTGTTTTTCCATACCTTGATGCTCATGTCAAAACAAAAACAACCAGCCATTAGGTTCCCAGTTCCCCCTCTGGTGGTGGGACAAGTCCTATAGATGACATTGTCAATTTAGGTTCGTTTCCATGATCTCCCAATCACCCATTATATGTACTATCCCTTAATTATGTGTAGGGTAAAGCCCTAGGAGTAGGGCTTTATGGAAATTAAGGACCTGAATGCAAGAGCCAAGGGAATTTCCTTAGAACCTTGCTCTGTGGGCTTTACTTGGCATAAAAACTAAAAACCATTGTCAATTTTTTATATAAAAAAGAATCTTGTGACACTTGGCATGTACTTGTTACATATCACCACCCAAAAAAAAAATTAACCCCCAAGATTTTCAAAAACTAAAACATGGGCATTACACTTTTCAAAAAGCCTTTTCACAAATTGTGTGACAAGTAGTGCATGTAAGATTTAAGGTTTAAGGGTTAATATGCTCTTATTCATAAACTACATCAAATTTTTCATTGAATTCTTTTCTACCAAACTAGTTAGTAAACCCATTTTGCAAGCAAACTAATTAGGAGAAAGGAATGACAAAAGTATTATTAGCATCACAAAAAAGAAAACCCTAACTCTATGTGGTTACAATCCAGAAGCAAAAAAAAAACCCCTAACTAAATGTGGTTAAGCAAATTGATGAGTGAGTTGGGGTCCGTGTGGACTCCCCATCACCAACGGGCGACTAGGTGAAAGCAAACTCACCACCGATGAGTGGGTGAGTGTGTAGCCAAACCACCTCCAACAAGGGACCGAACTCACCACCTTTAGCGCATAGAGTTGGAGAGTTTTGTGGCATCACATGAAACAATAACACCATCTCGTTCTTTTCCACTTGTGGCTTCATTGCCATTCGCTTTGGCTAGGGGCTCTCAAGGGACGCGGCGTTGGGGGGAGGGGGTTCTAGTCTAGCCAATCACGAATTACTAAATCAAAAATTTGCAGACAAACACCAATTATTAATGTATTACGACCTAGCACAACAACGACGCCTACCCATATGTGCAAACTTGTGGATACCTTCTACAACAACTAGTTTGTTGTTCAAGCTTGAAATTTTATGTTGCCCCAGTAAAATGGTTTTGGCCCAAAATTTTGGCACAATTTGTTGAGGTAGTAAAATTGTGCACCAATGAAAGAAGAGTGTAATTATTAATATGATCTAACTATTGTTCTGTGTTTCTGGTTGGCCAATCATAATGATTGTCCAGGTGGTTTGTTAGTAGTAGTCTTCCACTCATTTACAGTCTCAGTTTCAATTTTTTAGGGTGGGGTTGCAAAAAATGTAAATAACTAAATTTAGATGTGAGAAATTTTTTTGGCTGCGAGCTCTCAAGAGACGAGGGGAAGGCTCCAACCAATCACAAATTACCGAATCAAAAATTTACAAACATACACCAATTATTTACAGAATGTAGATAAATATCACAAAATTAACATTTAAAAATTTAAGATAATGATGTCATTCATTAAGTTCATCAAATTTGTAATTGAATTCTCTTCTACCATCACTGAAGTTTTAGGATTTGAAGATTTAATACACTGATATCGATAAGCTTCATCAATTACCTTAAATTTAAGATTGAGTGTAATGTCATTCATAAAAGTTCATCATATTTCTGATTGAATTCTCTTGTACCAAACAAGGGGTGGACGTTAATTCTCAAGTACGAACAATAATATTTAAGATTGAGGGTTTAAGAGTTAGAATTTGAGGCATTTTCACAACACCCAAAAGGCTAAGAAGCAGTTAAATTAGGGTTTAACATTTCAGAGACCATCAACCCACAAGAATGAAGTTACCCAAGTAGTGTGTCCTCCATTCTCTCTCTCTCTCTCTCTCTCTCTCTCTCAATTCCCAGGTGCAATTCCAACTCCGGTAGTTGTTGCGATAAACCTGGAATTTTTGTCAGAGCCGGAGAGTAGAAAACAAGCACCCCATCACACACAATCTATGTTTTGTTGCTGCGGTGTGTAAGGGCAACTGAAGGATCTGGCGTGGGAGGAGTTTGGAGAGCGATAACCAGGATGATGGTGATGAGGATCGTTGTTTTGTCACCACATCAGCAGCAGCTGCAATGGGTGGCGCATTTCTCATCCTTTTCTCCAACTGGGGTTTTCTCCTCACCTCCTCAGCAAGGCCACATCTCGGAAGGTAAGAGCGTCGTCGCCACCCTCTCTGTGAGTAGCCTGGTTTACTCACAGAACCCAAACCATAAACCCTTGTTCAGCTTTCTGATGGCTTGTGAATCCACCACAAGAAGTGGTCATGAGGGCCAAGGTCTGCACAGCATTGCTGCAGGCCTTCTGCTGAGTTTTGAAATTTACAAATTAGGGTTTCTGATGCGCGGACCAGAACTGTGCCAAACAAACAGGCTCTAAAATGAGTCATTGCATTTCAGGTCCACAGAGGGTGTTATACAGGACTGTAAGATGTAGGCAAAGTAGAGATTCATGGCAAAAGGATACTGCTCCAACACGAAGGTCTGTGGGAAATGGACAAAGGGACCACCGGATGCTGACACAAACAGGGAGGATAGTTACTCGCCCTTATGAGCAAAGAGAGCCCCGAAGACAACATGTCAGATTAGAGCCTGACATATCTCCTCATCGAGCAGGTTACTCTGAAGCCCTATGCAAGTTATTCCACATTCTGTTTTGGAGAGAGTTTGTGAACCAGCCAGTACAGTCAGCATGTAAACGTTTGAAGAGTGAGGTTAAGGTGTCCCATCATGTTTGGTGAATTGTTTGGCAAGAACCTCTGCTTATTCCTAAGCCTTAGATCCTGAAGAAGACCGTGTGTTTGTAGCAATTAACATGTTGATCAAGCCTGCCATTTTCAAAGATGTCCAATTTGAGTGTATCACCAGGTTTTCAACAAAGTACTAATGCACTTAGGGTTTGGAGATGAAGGCTTCCACTTTCAGTCTGTGTCAGTTTCTTAAACAGTGGATATATTGACTTTAAAACGTAAAAAGTGAAATTTGTTGTGCTGCAGTGGCAGTAGTTAGGCTTTTGCGGATTGAAGAGGGAGGAGCTTATGCTGATGTGCTGAGTGGAGAGGGGGAGAAATCTTGGGAAGATGAGATGGCATACCTGGGAAGGACCCTAGGTTTCTGCACATCAGAGCTTGATCTTCGGGGCCGAAGATTGGTAAAACTTGGATTGTCTTTTCCATGCATTGTTTCTGTCATACTGTATCCAATCCAATCTTGTTCAATGAACACCACTTCTGCTAAATTTCTGTGTGTACAGGTGACAGATGAGGTGGCAGGAGTTGTACGATGGAAGCGATACCTTGACTTCCTCATCCTTTCTTTCTTCAAACGAGACCTCCAAGACTATGAACGCATGGAACCGCTACTTCGTCAGGTATGTCTTCTTTCTTTATTTCAGCTTGTGGATCTGTCTGCTTTCTTTACTTCAGCTCATGGATCTGTCATATTTGTGTTTTTATCTAAGGGTGTAAGCTAAATTTGTCATACTATAGGTCATCTTTACAGCATCCTGCCAGAGTGATTCACCATGGAAAGTGTTCAATACCATCTTTTGTGTAGATATTAGGTTTTTTTCATTCCTTTTCCTGGTTTGTTTCTCCAGATTCTTCGAGTTGGGATATATGAGTTAGTGAAGCTGGAGATGGCACCCCATGCAGTTTTGAATGAGGCCAGTACCCATTTGTCCTTGCAAGTGGAAGGAACATGTCAAGAGCCTACATGACTGTTTTTTTGGATTTTTTTGGATGACATGGCTTTGGTTTTCTTTCAACTGGAATCATTTTCTATGGGTTACACAAAAAAATCTGGATTACATGCCTCTGATTTTTCCTCAACTGGAATCATCTTTGACTTGAGTCACTAAAAAATTGAGATGGCTGGGTAGTATGCAGACAGTGAAACTGGCAAAAGTTGCTTTGAGGCCAGGGGCAGGAAACATGGTCAATGGTCTTCTGAGATCAGTCCTTGCTTATCAGGTTTGTATGGATGCAAGGTTTTTGATGGAAGGTGCAGGAATTAGGGTTTTCCCCATGTTAGTACGTGGTCTTTCATTCCCACCCATAGATGACTCAAGAGTGGACTGCTCACATGCAGGAGATGGGTAAACTTCCCTTTCCCTCTTTGGAAGGGGGTGATGAACGATCACGAGCAAGAGCTCTGGCCACAATTCACTCCCATCCTGTTGTAAGTTCTGTCTTTGAGATTAACTTCTTGTCTATTGCTGAATTGCATGCAAAAATTCTGTTTCTGACCTTTTGGGTATCTCAGTGGATGGTGAGGCGGTGGATGGCCCAGTTTGGAGAGGGCAATACTGTTCGATTGATGGAGTGCAACAACCGGCGCCCCATTTTTGCTCTGAGGTGTCAAATCTCTTGCATAATACTTTTACTTTGAAAAATTCTGAAGCTTAGACATGGGCATCCCAGCAACAATGATTTGCTTCACTAGCTGCTTCTGATCATACCATGCATTAACAGAGCATAATATTTTCTGAATGTTGTTACCCTTTCATGTACCAACAGGGCAAATTCTGCACAGGGAGTGTCAAGAACAGATCTTATTTCAGAGCTGGAGAAGCTTGAGGTGGGCTTAGCAATTGATCATTTGTTTTAGCACAGTTTTTAAGCATAACTGAATGTGTTCCATGGTTTAATTCCTCAACTTCTGTCAAGGCTTGAATGAGGCTCCCCCATTTTGCCACAATCAAAGAAGGTCTGGTCTGTGTACTACAGCCACTAAGGCACTGGGGAGGTGATTGACAGGTGGCCCATGTGGAGTCACCTTATCTACAAGACTTCATAAGGGTGTCTATAGGTATGCAGGTGGGAACCTCTTTAGCAATGTTATTGTAAATTTTATCTGCTGCCACAAGCATAATTCAGTGGAGTAGTATCCATTGTGTCCCAGAAAATTCTTCGTTTATTATATTGAATAGGCATCAAACTAGGTGATTCATGTGCGTACAGGATGTTTTGCGCTCTGGGCTTCTCCAAAATGGAAGTTGTGCTGTCCAGGATGAGAGTGCAGGTAATGGAAGCCTTGTTCTCAAACTGCAACTTAAGGCAATTTGCTGAAGATGTTTCATCATGTTATTCAGTGGAAGAAAATGAGTTCTGAACAAAGATAAGATGTATGAAGCAGGGCTTGTGGTGGGAGTTGTGGATGCGCAGCCTGGAGACACTGTCATTGACTGCTGTGCAGCACCTGGTGGCAAGGCACTTTTTCTGGCATCTAAAATGAAGGGCCAAGGTAGTTTACCATTGGATTTGTTTTTGCTAGTTCTGCAAGTTTCTTCTATATCTCTTATGAAAAATTGGTGATTTTGGTGGGACCAAAGAAATATAAACTTGACTTTAAAGAAATGTTTGAGGCCGGAATGTAACTAACAAGCTAAGTGTGAGCTAAAGTTAGCTTTGTTGAGAAATTTGTGTGGTTGGGCAGGCAAGGTAGTGGCAGTGGATGTGAATGAGGGGAGACTCCGAATGCTTACAGAGGCTGCAAAGGTGCAAGGTGTTAGCGACATTGTCATCTCATGCCACTATGACCTTCGTGATTATGCAGTATGTGTGTATTACATCTTTTCTAAGTTTTTCTTTTGCATTGAAGACACATCAGAAGTTTTCCAAGTGGAATTGAATTCTGGCCTAGCTGCTAGTGAGTATACTGGGTTTGTGTCTAGTCCTTGAAATGCTGTTGATGTCATCCATGCATTTTGGGCAATTCTTAATGATTTGGAGAGCATGTTCATGTCATATAAATTGCCTTTTGATAAGCATTTGCAGTTCTTGACATAGGAGATTGCCCTTGATAAGCATCACCAGTGAAAGATGGCAAGCCACCAGAAAGATGATGATTTTGCAAGCAGTTTACAAGTTGTATGTTTTCTTTCTTTGGTGGAGCATTAGAAAACATACGCAATTTTGTGATGGGGAGGATGCAGGCAAAGGCGGCCAGATCTGCAGACCGTGTGCTACTAGATGCTCCATGCAGTGGACTTGGTGTTCTTTCCAAGGTAGAAAATCTTACCAGTAAAATAGCACTTTCCTCAGCACTGAATTAGAGCCTATTCACAAGCAATAAACTGTCCAAGTGATAGCATCCAATCTCAAGTCTGTCTTTGGTTTTTCCAAGAGAGATGCTCCAATTGTTATCAATATTGCTCTTGAGGTTGAGAGGTGCAACTTTTGTGGCTCTTCCATTTTTGCATGAAGCTGGATGTATGTTTTGCCATTTTCCAGAGGGCAGATCTGCGATGGAGGAGGACGCCTGAAGACTTGCAGCAACTGACAAACTTACAAGATGACCTGCTGGAGGCTGCAGCATCGTTACATTTCAGACCCTGCTTCTGTCTGCATTCCAGTACTCCATTACCATAGTTTTTATTGCTCTAGTCATGTATTATGAATAGTTTGGCATTGACTGATCGCAGGATTGTTCTATGCAGGTTGGTAAGGTCAGGTGGGGTGCTAGTATACAGCACTTGCTCCATAGAGCCTGCTGAGAATTCAGACCGTATAGGCTTTTTCCTTTCCAAGCATCCTGTATAGTCCTCTGGTGCCCTCACATCTTCTACATATGACTGTCTGGTTAAGTGTATGTACAATAAAACTGGATATTTGCTGCTGTAACGTAAGCATACTGTTTCCAAACCTAAATTGATGAATCTGAAAAGGGATTGCCTTTTGAGAACTATCTTACATGCTTATTGCTGCAGTTTATGCAGCTTCTTAAATGATGCCCTATGTGTATAGAGAAAATAGTTGCAGAGTTTTTTCATAGCTCTCATTGCAGGAAGTTGTAACATAAAAAGTACAATGCTGATTGTGGGTTAGGATGGAGAATAGTTTTGACATGATCCTGTTGCTTTGGTCACCTTTGTTTAAATTTAGCTTGTTCTTGGTTTTGGTTTTGCAGGAGTTCACCATCGAGACAGTGGAAAGTTTTGTGCCAGCAACAATGGTTTCAGAAGAGGGGTTTTTTTGTTCATATCCACATGAACATCAAATGGATGGTGCATTTGCTGCTAGGATGCGCCGGGCAACCTAGCCCTAAGTAGGAATGTGATTTGGCAGATTCTGTATTTTAACTCTGCTCTTTCCATGGTAACATTAATCCCCATGGCTAGTTCTGGTGTTAGCATAATGTCAATCATAAACTTTGGAGGCTCCTTTCTTGGCAGCTTTTCTTCAGAATTGTGTACAATGGTTGGCAGAAAGCTATTTTTCTATGAATTGTTTGCACTAAATGATGATGAGGTATTTGCATAGCAAAGAATGTATCAATGTGGATACCATCATGTCCTGTGTATCTTATCTATATTTGAGGACCCATATGATCAGAAATGTAGCTCATATGAACAGATCTGGATTTTTGTGTGCAGTCCCAATGCAGACTTAGTCTGGAGCACATGCTTGGGAATGAAAGGTGGAATTTGCTGAAAATGTGATCAAAATGGTACTTAAAATGCAGATGGTCATCTATGGTGATAGCATCAACTTCAGAGAGTAGTGATAATAACTCAGTTAATTCTATAAACCATTTGAGGTGGGTAGTTGAGTGATGGAATTGCAGCTTTTAAGAAAATGCTTTAGAGTAGTGGGAGTGCCAGCAACTGTGGCAGTATATGAAGGGGAAGCAGGCTGCATGTGATGTATGGAGATCTGGAGAGCAAGCTGAGATGTCATTGTGCACCCAAAGCCCCATGACAAAGTGTACAGTGCAAATGACATATTGATGCAGTGGTGCAAACATTCCACTGTCATCTGACCTTTGACAGCACATACCATGGTGATGTGGTGAGCAATTTTTTCATCAAAGTTTTTGCACATGATATGAGAGCGCAATACTGGTTCTTGTTGCCATGAATTAGCAAATGAAAGAACAACAATTCTGTAATCAAATGTATCTACTGACATCTCTGTCAATGAGTTAGAAAGTGATAAACGATCACTGCGACTCTCTATTTCTTTGGTGCCAGTGGACAATGTGGCATTGTGTTTTCTGTGGAATTTTATCCAGGAAGGACAAGAAACTGTACTCCTGAGTATCTTGGCAGGTCGGGTCTTGGCTGAGATTGACTATGTGACTTGGGAGTTTTTGTTTACAGATACATGCCTCAAGGTGTTAAATGTCTAATGAAAAGTCTACAGATCAGTTTGCAATTAGTCTGGATTGATGGGAAGTAGTGTAGCAGGCTACTTTCTCCTGGTTATAACAGTAGCTACACATGCAACTTGAGAATCTTTTGTTTGTTTTGTAACTCTAGTTTTGTGAGTGTGAAAGAAGCCCATAGACTTATCAAATTAAGTGCAACATGTTGCAAGATTAGCTTGGACGAGTGATAAAGCAGTGTAACTTCCTTTACTGAAGTTCACAAAATCCTTAGTGTACTCTGGTAACTCCTGCTGTGATACCCCCCCCAAACAAGTCACATCCAGCTACTAACCTCCATGTGACATCCTACAACTCACTGTATTTCAACTACAATCCTCTAGCCACCCTGAGCTTAATCAGCTCCTACCAATCATCTCACTTATGACTATCAATGTTTCCCACAAACCCATTTGGGCCAAATTAGGCTTCATATATATTGCCATTGAAGCAAAATGCTCATGTGATATGGTAACAGAATCCTCACCTTCTATTCAAAATCCAAATAACACTTCTATGCACTACAATAACACAATTGGTTTGAAATCCAACATTGTGTGCACCAACTCATGTGCATACAATTCACTTCAATTGGAAATCCCAAACCTTGCTCTACAATGTTAATTTTAATCCTGCAACCTTATTTACAATCAAGTCCTAATAACCTTGTTTTGAACTTGTTTCCTTCCCTGGATCTCAATGCATGATGGGATCAACCTAGTCACATGTCTTGCTGTCCTTCAGTCATAGTTCATAATTGATGTCACCTGTGCCATTTTGACATGAAATCTAGCTTATGCATTTTTCCATATGCCAAATTTCCAGCATTTTTTATCTATGTTGCAAAAGGGTTGATGAAATGCATATTTAATTTGACATTAAGATGTTAAGTTTCTCCATAATTTGATCCTGTCAATTCAATTTCAATCACTGCTCTCTCAACACACACTTGTTACAAAGAAATAGCAACATAATTTCTACTACTATTTTACACCACACACATAACTGACCTTCCTGTGCTTTACTTTCATACAAAATGAACGACAAAATGTTTGTTATGCGACAAACAAGTTCAAATTTCCCTCCCGTAATTGATTTTTCATCCATTAAGAATTTGCATACTATAATTAGGTATTTGTTTGAAATCCATAAATTTCAATGTATTGGAAAAAATATTTCTAGAAGTGTAATGCCCTTGGCTTTAAGTGCAAGGTGCCAAACTGCACAAAATACCCCTCCTCCCTCACCCTCCCCCACTTCTCTTTCTCTCTTATGGAACCCTTATGGTTCCCATATAGTTCGTCATTATTTGTCCCAAATTTCAAAATTATTCCTTTTCATGTCCATGTGAGTGGGTAGGGGAAAGGGGTTAGATTATTAGGCTTGAGGTAGGCTACATATAGCAACTTCAAGTTTCATAAGTTGTCTTTTTGGATGATAATTCCAAATTGTTGGGTAATCCATCATGGTGAGGGATGCCAATCGCTTTCAAGATGGTGTATGTTCTTGCATGGACTATTGGTGATGCCAGTAGTCTGGCTTCTCAATCACTAAATCAATTTGACGTTGTTTATAGTAGCTTATCTAGTGGTCTTTTAACATGATCAAAGTACAACATTGTTATCAGATGTGGTACCACTGAAAACCATGGAGCTGCCTCCCAGATTTTTGGTTTCATACCTCTGTCATCTGTAGCATTTAGGACTGCCTCTTTCCTCTCATGTACATACAGAGTTATTTTGGAAACTGAGTGAATGTTGAGACTATTGAAATTCATGACCAGTTTTAAGCGTGGACCAATACTGTGGCTCAAATCCAGCAAGTGTTAGCAGAGACAATTTGAAAAGTGATGGACATTTAGGAAATTTCTTGCACTTATGTGCCTCTTCAGTTTCTTCCAGGCCAACAAAAGCTCTTTGTACAGCAGGTGATGTGGCTTGAGGTGGTTTTGACAAACCATTGCACCAATTCCAAATGTCTTCTATTGTTGAGTTGTGCTATCTCTGGCAGTTTGAGGAAGGCTTTGATTGGTGAAGCAGGGGGCATTGTAGGACTATTAGGCATGCTGCTAAGGAGATGATCATAGAACCCATCATGCTGTTCAAGCTCTTGAACTTCAACTTCTGCCAACTGCAAAATTATAAATTGACAATTCAACCCTGTTCAAATTTTGATTCAACCAGAGTTGTATTACGTTCTGAAGTCACAATACAATTTTAAATATAAATAGTAAAGAACAGAAAAATGGTTAAACAATGCAAATTCATGGGTATTATCAACATCTAGATGTAATCATGATGTCAAATTCATAGTAGTTTTTGAAAAAGACAATAAATCATTGATTTATTTCATCACAAAAACATCAATTTACATAGCACACATGTATTCTCTATTACAAATTGCAGTAAAAAAACACAAAGAATTAATAAAGACAAACTCATATGATGTTATAGACAAAAGTCATCATTTGATCATATGATGTTTGAATACGATTGGAAGTCAACAAGAAATATTGGTCACTAAAGCAATTAGTTATTTGTTAAATTTGTCAAATCATTTAACCAATTATAATTTCACATTCATACCTTGGTATAGTTTATCATCAAACATGAAATCAAAGAAGTTAATAATTAAAAAAAGATTGTGGTGACACTTTTGAAACATTCACAATTGACAAAAACTTAGAAATTTCAAAATACATAATTCATAATTTTCGAATTGACTATGAACAAAGACCCAAAAAGTTTGAATATTTTTCTGCATATGAATTTTCAAGCAAAGCAAATAAAGTTAACAATGCTCAAAATCATAAACTTAACCATGATCACCCTCAATATAACATGCATAGTTTATATGAATATAAAATACCTAAAGTACCAATCCTTAAAAGTTATACAATACCATCACAAAAAATGATCCCGGAAATTATGTTTGAACAATTTTTATTTTTATTTTTCATGGTGAATTTTCTCTGATTTAAAAAATAGATCTATCTATGTCATGGGAGAGAACATTAAATAAACAAGGTATGAAATTTTTCAATTTCACAAAAATGGTGATAAAAAATGTCAACATGTTGCATGAATGCAAAAAATCTAAAGATGCTAATAGACTATTGAGAGTTTCAATGATGGGTGAATTTGTTAATGATGAAAATGAAAATTCGATAAGAAACCCCTTAATTGAGAAAATCTACAAAACACAACTAAAGAAAAGATTGAGGAAATTACATTTCAAATTTACACCACACAACACAAACAAAAACCTATACAACTAGAAATTCATACAAATATTAACACATGTGTCATTGAAATAACAAAAAAATTAGAATCAATGAAAAATATGAAACAAATATAACCAAATCAAACAAATGAGATGAAATCATAAATGAGATTCAAAATAATACAAAACAATGGAATCATGATTTAAATCATTTACAAAATCAAACACTCACCGAAACAATAGAATAATATAATCATATACAAATACAAATCATAAACACCTTGATCACAATTCACAACAACCTAAACTACAAAACATATTGTTGGTTGACAAAAATCAATCAAATGATTCACATGTCAATGTGGAAAATACAACATTTTTTATGAAGACATTAATTCACCCATATCAATTAAAAGATCAATAAAAGAAGGAAAATTCTATTTTCACACCTTTTTTGGTTAGATTCACACCTTTTTTGCCGGTCCGATTTCGTGACCCCATGATTTTGTGAACCCCGCAGTGCATGGCTGCTCCCCATGCACTCAAATTTATTCTGTTTAAAATCTGACTGGCAAAAAAGGTGTGAATCTAGCCAAAAAAGGTGTGAAAATAGAATTTTCCTAAAAGAAATATATAAATTGAATGAATTACAAATTCATGCATTTTGAAACATTCACACAATTATTACAATATGTTGGTGGTGTTGCAAGTACATGAAAGACACAAATCCTCAAAGTCATCCAAAAATATTTTTTAAAATAAAGAGTGAAATTTTTTTTTGCATTGCAACATTCATTAAAATGTATAAAAGGATGAAAATTATAGAAACTAAAAACCTATATCCAAAAATTGGGATTGTTAATGGAACAATTGGTTATGTCCAAAACAATTCAATAAAAAAAAATGGATTCATTATGATGAATTGATTTACCTACGAAGATTTTGGTCGATTTTAACAAGTTCATAGAAAAAAATGGTACATTACAAAACATAACTTTCCAAGGTTTATGAAAAAATGTGGTGCCTATAGCCCCCATTACTAGAAACTTCCAATATCATCATTATAGACAAGAATCAAACACTTCCAAATCTTTTAATACTAGTAGATATCAAGTGCCATTGGCCCCATCATTCTATTTAATTGACTTGAAATCCCAAGGACAAACATTTGATCACTCGATAATAGACCTTTGTCAACCACCAAACATGTGCAATTAAATATGGACAACATTTATGTAACATTATCACATTTACATTCTTTAGATAGGCTTGTGGTTTTACAAGATATTACTATACAAGACATACATAAAACTAGTTTCAAAAAAAGATTATTGAAAATGACAAAACCTATTTTGGAACCAAATGTTGACCAAATAAACACACCCATCCATCATGATAATTTAGTTCAAAAATTGCACATGTTCAACATTAGTTGTTTGAAAACAAAATTGAAAAAAATATCAAAATAAATGATGAATTGGATGATGCTACAAATGACAAGAATGTCATGCATTATTGGCACGAAGAATTTCAATTGACAGAAGAAGATGAAACCATTATACTTCATCCAAATGGATGGTTTAATGATCAACACATGAGAGCTACTATGCAAATGTTATATATTAACAAACTACAATCAATAAAATATGAACATACCTATGCAATCATAGGAAAAATCAATAGAATTATAAATATAGCCCTCAACACATTTTCAGTAACAATAATCATTAGATATTGGTTGAAATACACTCATCCACACCTTGTTCATATTGCACAATATATGATTGAAAATCCCCAATCATAACAACATTACCCAATGACACCATATAATTATTCCAAAAATTAACATGTGTTCAAAATCTGTTATACAAATACGCAAATGTCATGCAACAAACACATAATTCATCATGTGGTCTTTTCACAATAGCATATGCAATAGATATAACATTTGGAATTAAACCAGGTCAATCAAGTTATATTGTACCACAAATGTGATTACATCTACAAAACACTATAAACAATAGATGCATTTGTTTATTCCCAAAGTACCCATGCCAAGTTCCAAACATTCATCCTATTCAAATAACACCATGTTAATATTTAGTGCATTTATAGCCCTATGGAGATTGACAAGAGCCAACATTTCCAAACATCAACCTTTTACTTGGCAACCTCATGATGTCCATTTGCACCTTGCAACTTTTAAAAAAAAGTTTAACACAATCCATATGGTTTTGCAAACATTATCAGTAGTATGTCACACATTTTAAATATCATGGTGCCACACCTACACTTTCTTACACATTTTGATTGTAAACCCAATACCCAATTTGGAAACACATCAAATAGTGAAAGAAAGAAAGTGTGCGTATGTGTTTGGGGATGGGGTGGCTTGGGAAATTGTAGATAAAAATAATTTCCAATCTTGTTTAAATTTTCTTAATAAAGGGTGAATGAAAAAATAAAATTTTA
>Ga0116230_10003853_pt1 | contig 14674 bp, 10 predicted proteins | sample S1TSphfallax_3_FD_88678 | JGI IMG/M metagenome (GOLD analysis project Ga0116230, IMG submission 88678) | Host-associated microbial communities from peat moss isolated from Minnesota, USA - S1T2_Fd - Sphagnum fallax MG | ecosystem: Host-associated > Plants > Peat moss > Unclassified | place... | reverse complement strand
CGACGATGCAGTGGCTGCTGCTGATCGACGGCAGCGGTTCGATGGCCGGTGAGCCGTGGAAGATCCAGGTCGATGCATTGACCCGGTTGCTGCCGCAATTACCGGCCGCCGACGGTGTCAGCATCGGCAGCTTTGCTCAATCGCTTTCATGGTGGTCGACCGGTAAATCGGCGGCGGAAACCAGCCGGTTGCGGTTTCCCCCGGCGAATGTCGGTCCGCACGGGCCGACAAATCTCGCCGCCACGCTCGATCAAATCGCCGACCAAACGGATGGTTCAGTGCCGGCGGAATTATTGCTGATGACCGACGCCGATGCCGAACTGCCCCACCCGGCGGAATTGGCGGCGGCGATGAAAGCCAGGAAAATCCACCTGCATCTTCTGGCCCTCGGGCAGGGCAGTGCGCTGGAAGCGCTTCGCTCGGTTGCCGATGCCACCGGCGGGTCGGTGCTGGTCGAATTGAATCCCCAGCAGTGGATCAGCAGCGCGAACCTGCTGCTGCGCTCGGCGATGCCGGACCATTATCAGCACCGAAAAATCACGCCGACGCCCGCGCCTCCCGCCAGCATTTCGCAATGGAATCAAACCTGGCTGAAGACCGATGCGACCGCCATCCAAACCTCGCCGGAAGCACCGATTGTCGCCCGCTGGCGGCGGGGATTGGGTCAGGTGACCGCCATCGCGTACCCGGCGGATCAGGCACAGATCGAGCGGTTTGCCGAGCAGATCCAGCAACCGCCGGGCGATCCGCGCTTTGCCGTCAGTTGCGAAACCGGACCAACCTTGCGGATCAAGGTCGACGCGATCGATCACGACCGGTTTATGAATGGGTTGCCGATCACGCTGGACCTGTTCGACCCGCGCGGAACCGCTGCCGCAGCGACGGCAATGAACATCCCGCAAACCGGCCCCGGCGAATATCAGCTGTCGCTGCCCGCTCCAAGGTCCCCCCGGCTCATGACCGTCCGCACCGGTGATCACATCCTGAGCCGATTCTCGGTTGCCGGGCGATACGCGCCGGAGTTCGACGCGATTGGGAACAACATGGAAAACCTGCGGCTGCTCGCCGATCGCACCGGCGGCACGGTCATCCCCCCCGGCCCGGTGAAGCCGCTGAAGTTCACCGGGCCAATCACGCGCTTCAGTCTGACGGCGGCGTTTGCGTTCGCCGGATTTATCGCCATCGCCGGGGGACTGGTGGTGCACCAAAAACTGAGGTGATTTTATCCTGTATCACGGGGTCTCGCCGGCGTCCAGCGCGTCCCGCACGTGGTTTTCGTTAGTAGCGAAAACAGCCATGGGCGGGACGCCCATGATACGTTTTCAAAGGCCTCTATTCAGCGAAGTGCCTCGGTCTTTCCGATGACACGGTCCTCCGGACGTCCGGAGGACCGTGTCCCGATGGAATTTATGGTCGAAATCCATGCGTCCGAGCGCTCCCCGGAATTCCGGGCATGCCCGTCCATATCAGGAATCCAGGCATCGACTTGCCGCACCTCCCGCCCCGACTTACCATCGACTGCAATGCGTTTTATCGCCACGGGGCTGCTCCTGTTGTTGATTCCGACTGCCGTTTTTGCCCAGGTGAGAGGGCAGGTGGAAAGCATTGGGTTTGAGGATCGGTATCGGCCCGACTGCTGGACTCCGATGCGGATTCGCCTTTCGCCCAATGGCACGGATACCGCCAACTATGTGATTGCCGTCTATCAGCATGATCTGGATGGCGATCGGCCAATCTATACCCGGTCGATTGTGCTGAACGGCGGAATTGGTTCAAGCCGCGGGGAGGATCAGCGCTTCTGGGTTTATTTTCTGCCGCAGCCGATCCAGAAGGGCCTTCCTGACAAATCCGACAGCACGCTGCACGCGTTGGAGCGGGATCTACAGGTGTTTTTGTGCAAACCGGGAAATCCGCCCAAACCGATTATTCAGTTGCCCCTCACCTCGCAGCTGCAGAACATCGATCCGTTTCGAGACAGCTACACCAGCAAACCGCGCAGCTCGAAGCTGATCCTCGCGGTGAGCCAGCGATCGGCCAAACCAACACTGAACGCTAACGACGATTACAACCGAACCTATGGCCTGCTGCAGGATGTCGAGGTGGTGAGCATCCGGCAGGAGCAGCTGCCGGAAGATCCGATTGGATACCAAGCCGTGGATGCGATCATCTGGCTGGACGGGAACCCCGGCGATCTCAAGGGTGGCGCGCTCGATACGTTTGCCGCATTGAAAGATTACATCCGCTTCGGCGGGCAGCTGGTCATTTGCCAGTCGACCATTAACTGGCAGGAGGACCAGGCATTTGCCGACCTGCTGCCGGTGGATATCACCGGAATCGAAGACCGCAGCGACTTTGAACCGCTCGATGCGATGGCTCAGCCCAGAAACGGGTTCGATCCGCTGCATCCGAACGGATCGCCGTGGCAGAAAGATTCGATCCAGCCAAAATACCAGGTCGGTCGGGCGATCGCCCGTCCGGGCGCGGTCGTCGACCAGTGGATCGAATGGAAAAATAAGGACGGCAAGTACAAGGACACCACCCCCTATGTTGCGCGAAAGGCGTTTGGGCTTGGTCAGGTGACCTGGGTTGCCCAGCAGCTGACCGCCGGCGCTGCCCCGGCAAACGCGGTGGGCTGGCCCTATGTGTGGGACAAGGTGATGGGCTGGAAAAACGACAGCTATTCCGCCGCTCCCGATGCCAGGCAAAGCGACCCAACCTTGATCCGTTTAACCAAACCCTACGGTCAAGGGGGTGTCAGCGATCTGGGATATTCACTCACCCGCGGATTGGACCTGTCCAGCAAAGCCAACTGGTTGATCCTGCTGGCCGTCTTCTTTTTCGTCGCCTACTGGCTGGTGGCCGGACCGGGAAGCTATCTCTATCTGGTGACTAAAAAGCGGCAGGCGATGAGCTGGTTTGTATTCGGTGTTGCCGCATTGGCGGCAACCGGGGTGACGGTCATCGTGGTGAAACTGGTCCTGCGCGGCCCGCCGGAGATCCGGCATATCAGCTTCGTTCGAATCGCACCGGGCCAGCCGGCATTTGTGGAGACACGCTTCGGGCTGTACATCCCGCGCGATGGCAGCCAGAAGATCACCTTGTCCGACACCTCACCGACCAGCGTGAGTTACCTTGCCCCGTATGCCGAGCATCCGCAGCAGCTTGGCGGCGATGCCACCGAGTTCCCCTCACCGACCGATTACTACGTTCCGGTTCGCGACCTCAAATCCGATACACCGCCCGAGCTGAATGTCGATTACCGCAGCAGCTCCAAAAAGTTTCAGGCCCGCTGGGTGGGTGACTGGACCAATCGCATCATCGGGTCGGTGCGATTGAATCCCGATGACCACAGCCTGCACCTGGCCGGGTCGCTCACCAATGCCACGGGCGTGGATCTGAAGGATGTCTTTCTCGCCTTCAATGGACCCGAAGCCCGGGATTACATGATCTATGTCCCGGATTGGCCCAACAGCAAAACCTACGACATCGCCCGCGATTTTGCCAAACCGCTTTTTGCCGGCAAGGGAACGTCAAAGGATGATTCGCTCGAAGCCGCACCCGGTGAAGGCAAAATCATCTGCGATGAAATCGCGCCCCTCCAGAGCACCACCGGTTGGGCCAGTCTCTGGCACAATCACTTCCGCCGAAGCGGCGGGGGTGACGACCCCAACATCAGCGACGAGAACATGAATTACATCTACCCGCTGCTGAGCGTGTTCGACCGCGTGCCCGCCATTCCAAACGTCAAACCCACCAGCGGCTATCAGGCCGAGTGGAGCAACGACCGCGTCGAACTGTACAACCGCGGCGCGCGAATGCTCAACGCCTCCGACAGCATCGCCTGCGGGCAGCTGCTCATCCTGGCCAGCACGCATGACAGCCCCGTGCCCATCCCGCTCAATGTCGACGACAGCAAAATGACCGGACAAGGCTCGGTGTTCTACCAGTTCATCCTCCCGATCGACCGCGGGAAAATGGACATACCGGCAACGCAGCCGGCGGCCGCGAAATGACCCGTGACGAAACTCGAATCACGAAACTCGAATGACGAAACTCGAATGACGAAACTCGAATGACGAATCAGTGACAAATGTCGAATACCGAATCACGAAACAAACTCCACTCGATCCAGTCTTGATTCTGAGTTCTGCATTCTGAGTTCTGCATTGGATACCTATGGCTGCTGTAATCAAAACCGTCAACCTCACCAAGCGCTATGGCACGCTCGTCGCGCTTTCCAACCTCAATCTCGAAATAAACGAAGGCGACTGCTTCGGTTTCATCGGGCCCAACGGTGCCGGCAAAACCACCACCATCAAAATCCTCGGCACGCTGCTCCAGCCCACCTGGGGCGAGGCGCGCGTCTGCGATTACGTGGTGGGCTACCAGTCCCGTCAGATCCGCCCGCTGATCGGCTACGTTCCGGATTATTTCGGTGCGTATGAGGACATGGTGGTTCAGGAATACATGGAATTTTTCGCCGCCGCTTACAACATCAACGGGTCGGCCCGGACCAAGATCGTCAACGATGTTCTCGAGCTGACCGACCTGGCCTACAAGCGAGACGCCCCGGTGGACGGCCTGTCCCGCGGCATGAAACAGCGCCTCAGCATCGCCCGTGTTCTGGTACACGATCCCAAGCTGCTATTGCTGGATGAACCGGCGGGCAACCTCGATCCCCGCGCGCGAATCGAAATGCGCGAGCTGCTGAAGGAACTCCGCCGGATGGGCAAGACGATCCTGATCAGCAGCCACATCCTGCCGGAGCTGCAGGACCTGTGCAACACGGTCGGGATCATCGAGCGGGGCGAGCTGATTTACTCGGGCCCGTGGACCGACATCGTGAAAAAGGCCCGCGGCGGGCTGATGCTGCACGTCGCGGTTGCCGAAAACGCCGCCGGCGCTGCCGCGTTTCTTTCGCAGCAGGAAGGCATCGAATCCGCCAATCCCGGCGAAGACAAAATCGAAGTCACCCTGAAAGACGGCGTGAACGATTACAGCTTCGTCCCCGCCCGGCTGATCGCCGCCGGATTTCGGCTGACCCTGCTGAAAGAAGAAGAAGCGAATCTGGAAACGGCGTTTATGCGCTTGACCAAAGGCATGGTGCAATAGCAACTCGAATGACGAATGACGAAATTCGAATGGCGAATGCCGAAATAATGACGAAACCCGAATCCCCGAATGAATGACCAAACCCGAAACCAGAATGCCGAGGCAGCAAAAGCTCTACAATCTCGAGGACCGCACCGCCGCTTTTGGCGAGTCAGTCATTGCGTTTGCCAAGCGAATCCCAATTTCGGGGGTTACACTTCCGTTGATTGACCAGCTTGTAAGGTCCGCAACCAGCATTGGTGCGAACTACAGTGAAGCCGACGACGCTGAATCCAAGAAGGACTTTCGTCATAAGATCGGCATATGCCGGAAGGAATCAAAAGAAACAAAGCACTGGCTGCGGATGGTTGCAGCCGCTGAGGAAACATTGAAGACTGAAGCAAGGATTCTGTATAAGGAGGCTGCGGAACTGAACCTGATTTTCGGTGCGATTCGTCGGAGCTGCGCAGAATGAAACTCGAAATTCGTCATTCGGATTTCGGATTTGGTCATTCATTCGGGGATTCGGGTTTCGTCACTATTTCGTCATTTGGTCATTCGTCGTTCGCATTGTCATCAGGCCCAGCATGCCAGGCATCACCAACTTATTCTATCGTCTCATCCCCGCCAACCCCATTCTCCTCCGCGTGGTGGAAAACGGCGGCAAACGCCGCGATTTGTCGGAGCTGCGCAGAATGAAACTCGAAATTCGTCATTCGGATTTCGGATTTGGTCATTCATTCGGGGATTCGGGTTTCGTCATTATTTCGTCATTTGGTCATTCGTCATTCGCATTGTCATCAGGCCCAGCATGCTAGGCATCACCAACTTATTCTATCGCCTCATCCCCGCCAACCCCATTCTCCTCCGCGTGGTGGAAAACGGCGGCAAACGCCGCCGCGATCTGTTCATCCGCTGCGGCTATCTCGGTTTGCTCATCGTCGTCGTCATCTTCAGCATCTACTCCAACAACGCCAGCGATTCCACCAATCTGGCTCAGCTGGCAAAGACCAGTGCCAGTGTGTTCAAGGATCTGAGCTTTTGGCAACTCGGGTTGGTCGCGCTGCTCGCGCCGGTCTTCACCGCCGGCGCCATCACCCAGGAGCGCGACAGCCAGACGTATGACATTCTGCTCTCCACACCCCTCAGCAATGGGCAGATCGTGCTGGGGTCGCTGCTGAGCCGGTTGTTCTTCATCATCATTCTGCTCATCAGCGGGATACCGATTTTTTCCATCACGCAGATTTTCGGCGGGGTGGCGATCAAAAACATTCTCATCTCGTTCCTGATCGCTGCCTCCACCGCGTTCATCACCGGATCGCTGGCGATGGCGATCGCCACCTTCAAGGTCGGCAGCCGGCGAACCATTTTCGGTTTCTACCTGTTCATTATTTTCTATCTTGTCGGTCTGGCGCTGTTGGACCAGCTCAGCTGGTTTCATCCGATCATCGGCACCCAGCCCGACCCGGCGGACAATAAAATCATGCTCCCCGTCGCGACCGGCACCAGCTGGTTGACCGCGTTCAATCCGATCCTCGCGCTCCGCACGCTGTTCATTCAGAAAGATGCGGTCCATCCGGAGCTGACCTACATCCCGCCGGAATTGGGCAAGCTCCCGCCCGATCTGCAGCGCTGGCCGCTGGGGTGGATCCTCAGCAGCCCCGCTTCGTTCTACATCACCTTCATGTTCACCGTCAGTTTCCTACTCACCACGCCCAGCATCATCCTGCTGCGCTGGCTCGCCCAGACCAACATGCCGTTCAAGACCTGGATGCTCACCAAGCTCCATCTCAGCAAGGGGGACCGCACCCGCAAACCGCGCCCGGTCTGGGGCAATCCCATCGCCTGGCGCGAAGCCAAAACCAAGGGCTCAGCCACCCGCGCTTCGCTGATGCGCTACGCTTTCACCATCGCCGGCGTGCTGGCGGCGCTGGTTCTGGTCTGGGAATTCAGCAGCGTCGTCCAACCGGACAATTCCATTCATCCCGATTCGTTCCAGATCTCCGGTGCCAAGGACGACCCCACCAGCTCCACCTACGTGCTGACCGTTTACAGCAAAGGCAACACCGCCCACCAATACGGGCTGGACCCCGCCGTCACCAAGGTCATGCTAACCAACCCCGGCGACGCCGAACCGCGCGCCGGGACGCTCGAAGACCTCCATCGCACCTGGGCAGTCCATGTGGATCAGCAGGACAAAAATCTGATCACTCAGATCACGCTGTCAACAATCCCGCACAAAATCAGCGAGGAAAACACGCGCAATTGCCTGCTGGGATTTGTCGTGCTGGAGTTCGCGATCATCCTGCTGATTGTGACCAACGCCGCCGCCTCGACGGTGACGCGCGAGAAGGAGGATGGCACGCTGGATCTGCTGCTGACCACGCCGATCACCAGCCGGTATTACATCTGGGGGAAACTGCGCGGGCTGGTCTGGTTCGTGCTGCCGCTGGTCGCGGTCCCGGTCGCCAGCGTGGTGATTTTCATCCTCTACGATCTGATTCGATTCGCCGGCGGGTCCAACTCGACCGACCGCTGGATCGCCTTCCCCGAGAGCATCATCATCCTCCCGGCGATGCTCATCATCGTCGCGGCATTCGCCGCCATCCTTGGCATGCAACTCAGCCTCCGCTGCAAGACCAGCGTGATGGCGGTCATGTCCAGCCTGGGCATCGTCGTCGGTGCCTGCGGCATGCTCGGGTGGTGCGGCTACTACATCCTCGACACCCGAACCAACGGCGGTCCCGCCCTCTTCGCCGGCAGCTTCAGCCCCTTCACCCTCATGACCCTGCTCATCAACCCCTATCAGTTCGCCACCTCAACCTTCACCGACCCCGATCAAAGCGGCAACCGCCTGGTCATCTTCATCAGCAGCCTGGTCGCCGTCGGAGCCTACACCAGCGTGGTGTGGGCAATGTATCGGTCGATGGTGAAGAATTTTGATATGACGATCAGAAGGCAGCAGCGGTAATCAATCCCAATCCGTCTTACCGGGCTATCCGCTTCAGCGGATAGTTTGAACGCCAAGCAACCGTTTGGCATATCTGCAGGGTGGGTTGAAGCCGCACCGTCAAGAGGCCGGGTCGTGGATGCCATCATCCATGAGCCCCACGCTCCGCGGGGGGCCAAACCCCGGCCAAGCCCGGGGCTATTGGAAATGTCGCTACCACGCCGAATCCGCATCCAGCCCCGGATGCTCCGCCGGTCGCGGGCTGGGCGCGTTCCAGTGAAACTTTCGCTCGGCAAGGGTGATCGGCAGATCATTGATGGATGCTTCGCGGCGGCGCATCAGGCCGTCGGCCTCGAATTCCCACAGTTCGTTGCCGTACGAGCGGAACCACTGCCCGGCGGCATCGTGCCATTCATATTGGAAGCGGACGGCCATGCGGTTTTCGCGGAAACCCCAGAGCTGCTTGGCGAGCCGATAGTCCAGCTCGCGCTCCCACTTTCGGCGGAGAAACGTGGTGATTTCCGCCCGCCCACGGATGAATTCACTGCGATTCCGCCATTGCGAGTCCGGCGTGTACGCCAGCGCCACCCGCTGGGGATCGCGGGTGTTCCATGCGTTCTCCGCCATCCGCACCTTTGCCAGTGCAGTATCCATCGTAAACGGCGGGCGAATATCGGTGGGTGACATCATTTCTCCTGTAAAGCCGCGACCCTTGGTCGCGCCGGCGCGCCCCCGCGCAGCGGCAGCAGCATGCCATGCCAATTTTTCAACCCGCCGAGATTACCCCGGCCGCCGCTGTGCGGCACGCGCGCCTGCGCGACGGATTGCTGCGGCTTCACAACAGTTGACCGCAATCCCCGCCAGCCGCATATTCATGATCCATGACACGCGATCAACTTGCCAAACGCATTGCCGAGGTTTCCCTGCTGCACGGCGACTTCACGCTACGCAGCGGACGCAAAAGCAAATATTACCTGGACAAATACCGATTCGAAACCATGCCCGACATTCTGGTTGAGCTGGGGAAAATGTTCGCCGAGCAGATCACCCCCGACATTGATCGCATCGCCGGACCGGAACTCGGCGCGGTCCCGCTGGCGGCGGCAGCCGCGATCGCTTCGGGCAAGCCGGCGATTTTTATCCGCAATCAGAAAAAAGAATACGGCTCAAACAAACAGATCGAAGGCGTCTTCCACCCCGGTGAAACCGTCATCATCGTCGAAGACATCATGACCACCGGCGGGCAGGTCGTTGAAGCCGCCAAAACCATCGAAGCAGCGGGATTGAAGGTAAAAAAAATCATCGGCGTCATCGACCGATTGGAAGGCGCGCGGGCGAACATCGAAGCGGCGGGGTATGTTTTTCAGAGCCTGTTCACAACGGCGGATCTGGGCATCACGACGGCTTGAGCATCTAAGTCGCGCTGGGCGTGCCCGTTTTCCGGGGACCTGTAAGCTCAGTCTTGACAAGGGCTTCCAGCCCGTGCTGGGGACTTTGGATTTTGCAATCGGCGCGATTCGCAAATGGCAAAGCCTTACGCACGGTCCAGAGGACAGTCCAGAGGACCGTGTCACAGGTGAGCAACTTGAAATTCGCGCGGCCCGACAAGGGCATTGGCTCTCTGCCTGGGTCGTCCCGTGACACGGTCCTCCGGACCGTGCGAGCGACTTTTGGCCAGCGAGATCGTCTGATTTTCAATAGAAACCCGCACGGTCCGGAGGACGTCCGGAAGACCGTGTCACGATGGAATTTATGGTCGAAATCCATGAGTCCGAGCGCGCCCCGGAAATCCCGGAACGCCCGTCGCGCTCAAGTTCAGCGGCTATCCCGAAGCTTGGGGACGGCCGCTGAACGAAGGGTTTGCCTTGAATCAGATGCTCGGTCGGCGGCGACGCAAGAACATCGCACTCGCGACGGCTAGAAGCGACGCGGTCGCCGGTTCGGGCACCGGAGCGGTGACGGTGGTTGCGCCCGAAACATTGGCGGTGTCACCCGCGCCAGCGAGCGAGATCGTGGTGACATCCGAAAGCTCGAAGGTCGACCCGCGCACAAACGGAACCGGTGTCGCGGCTGATGAAAACGGCGTCGACGCTCCGGGCGATCCCTGGACCACAAACGTCTGAAGCCCGGTCGATACCGCCGGCGAACTCACAAAGCTTTGAAAAGTCACGGCATCACCGGGGCTGGCACCGGTCAGTGTCCCGCCGATGGAACTGCCCAGCATCACGGTGGAACCGATGGTTCCCGGAAACGTGTATCCCGGATCATCTAGCGACACGGTCAGGGTTTTTGCCCCTGAATTGGTCAGGCTCGTCACATCCAGCGATTCAATCTGCAGGTTCGCAACCGGGCCGGCACCGGTCAATGTCGGCTATGTCTTTTTCGTTGTGTACTCGGTACCAGCCGGTGCCTGGCTGATTCCAGTAGTTATGATATCCATAAGAATAGCGGTCGCGTTGTTTGAGTAAGTTGTAAAAAGTGGTCTGCGTATCCTCCGGGTTGTCTTTTACCCAGTTCTTAAAAGCAGCTAAGGTGCCGTCGCTGACATCGGCGTCTGTTGTGAAGTGCGATCTGTACGGGTCAGTGGAGGGGGGGCTAATTGTTGGGCTTTGTTTTGGGATCTCGTAAACTACTTCAATCTCCTTATTATGATACCATTTGACCTTCGTTTGGTATACGTGCTCAACACGCTCCTCGAATCCCTCAAGTCCTCCATCTCCAAAGAACCCGCCAACGTCGGATGCACGCACTTCCGCTTCTGCCTCGTTTCGAACTCCCTCCACTGTTCGATAGCCATCATGCCCACTCGGATCCAACCGGTTAACAGGATTGTTTTCAACAATCGGATACAGATTCACATCACCGCTGGCCTGCCGGATCGGATCTTCACTCGTCAATCTTGCGGTGCTCGAATCCAATGACCGGCCCTGGTTGTTCCCCATGCCCAGCATGTACAGGCTGGTTTCTTCATCGAGAAAATACTGCTTCTTCCCACCCGCCAGCATCTTGGTGCTGCCGCTGCCGGGGGTCAGCTCGGCCCACTGCTCGGTGGTCATCTGGTTCCAGGCGTTGGTGTCCAGATTGGACCACGGCGCTCCGTCGATGCTGTATGAAGCGATATTCCCGAACGCGTAATATTTGTACTGCGCCAGCACATTGCCGCTGGCGTCGAGCAGGGTGTTGGTGTTGGCCTGGGCATCGTACAGATGCGTGGCATCCCCGCCGTCTTCGTCGATCAGGTCGCCGTATTCCTGATCGGTGGTCGTCGTGTATAGGCTGGTGATTGATTCGCCATCGGTCTCGGCCAGCAGTTTTTTATGGTCGTAGAGATACCCGCTCACCGAGCCGGTGTCTTTCAGCACCCGCTGGTCCATCGCGTTGTACGTGAAGGTGACCGTCCCCGATGGCGGTTCGGCTACCGTCATGTTGCCCGCCGCGTCCCACGTGTACATCGTCGTGTACGTGCTGGTGCCCAGGGTCTGCTCCATCGACGTGCGGTTGCCCGCGAGGTCATTGGTGTAAGTTGTCAATACGCCATTGGCGTTGGCCAGCGTCAATCGATTGGCGTTGCTGTACGTGAAGGTGGTGACGGTTCCCCGGTCGTTCATGATCGTGCGGTTGCCCGCCGGGTCGTAGGTGTGGGTGATGTCGTACCCCACGCCGATTGAAGGCGGATCAACGGGCAACGCCGCCCACTGGTCCACCGTCAGTTCCGACCACTGGTTGACCGTCAGGCTGCTCCAGGACAGGCCGGTGGGCGTATTGGTCTGGGTCTCGCTGGTCAGCTGGTATTTGCCATCATACGTCCAGGCGGTCTGCGTACCATCGTACTCGGTCACCAGCGTCCGCTGATTGGCTCCGTTGTAGAGATAGGTCAGCTGCGACACCAAAGCCAATCCGCCATCGTTGCTGTGGGTGATCTGCGAGAGATTCCCCGCCGCGTCATAGCTCTGGGCGGTGGTCGCTCCGCTGGCGTAGGTCTGATGCGTCACGCGCGCCAGCGGATCGTACGCCAGCGTGGTGCTCCTGCCCGCCGGCGTGGTCACCAGCGTCTGGCGGTTGGCGATGTCGTAATTGTAAGTGAAGTCCCATGGCTGACAGTCGGTCATCACATAGCCACCCTGAGTCGGCTTATTCACTTGTCAAAGAGACGGCCACGCTCTATTCCTATCCGCGCGCCGAGTCTGGAAAGCCAGCTCCTGCGGGCCGGTTTTCCACGATTTTTGATTCGCCGCACCCACTCTATTTACGATGCAGATCGTAGCAAGACTGAACTTATCCCGCACAAAAACCCACTGATAAGCTTTCGGGCACAACAGCCACACAAAAGTTACACTTAGAGTCTCGTTCGAAGTCGACATTTGTAGCAACTATCCTCTGGCTCTAAAGATTTACAACTTCAACGTCAATCTTCTATCTGACACGAAAACACCCGACCATCCCTTGATCCGGCAAATAGCTCACCACGATTTTGTGACCACAACAATTGAACGATTCTTGGAGTAGCCTGAAGATCGAAAGTTGTGAAAACGTGGCGTTGGATATCCCATAAAATAATAGCTCCCTCTAAAGTCCCAATCGCCAAACAATCCTTGCTCTCTATAAACGCATAGCATTCCGGATGAAAACCATTAAGGGTTATTCGATGCCACACTCCTCGCTTAAGGCAACAGCATTGTGCCGATGGTCCGACGGTGGTTTCGCAGATAGCGATAGGTATCCCCTTACAGCAACCCAAAAATAACACCAAGCCTCCAACATTCCCAAGCGGCTCAATTGATCCATCAAGCGCCTGGATAATATCAATTGTCCCACTATCATCGGCCGCAATCACTTTGTTGTTTTGAACTATGGCAGCAATTGCATAAAGGCTGTCTCCTACCCTATTTCCCGGAAAACCCGTCTTGTAAATTTTTAGGCCAAATCGAAAGGTCGCGATGATATCTTTGCTTGCAACCATTTGCTCAGAAAAACATGGCTCTTCACTATTGTCGCCCAAGATTCGGGCAGAGCCATCTAAGCTTATTTCAACAAGTGACTCTGGTGTCAACAGAATAATTCTGTTGAGTTCCTTTACGAAGACGGAATCGAACACCTCAGGTCGTGTGATCGGCAGTTGCAACAGGGTCTTATCAGACGCACATAACCAAAACTTTTTACCTCGCTCGCGGATGGTCAGCAAAGAACCATTTATGAACGCATGAATCGGCTCACCAACGACCGGCAATTTAGCAACCTGACGATTATTTGCTCTAAGAATAAAGCTTGATTGTCCGACCGCAATAACATTGGAGTCGGAATCTTGTTCTAACCCTAGAACTCGGTCTCCACAGTTGCAGCGCACCAAAAAATTTGTCAGCCTCATTTTCCAAGCACCTCCTTCGCCACCTCTGTCGACGTCCCCCAAACTTTCTTGACTTCTTTGCCAAGCACACCCTCAACGTTCTTCAATTGATCCGCTGTCTTGCGACCTGCACCGATCTCAATTGCGAACGCCTTACCACCATAGATAACTACAAAATCGCCCAAATTAGCGGCTTGCTGTGACCTAAAAACCAATGCGCCCTTTTTCCTCATCTCAGTCGCAAATTTGATTTCGTCAGGGTGCATCTTAAAAAGGGCGCCAGCTAATTGACCGGCTGTCCCAGCTTCGATACTCCTACTTACCACCTCCTGAAATAAGGTCGCGTCACCAAGCTTTTCGACGACCTTTGCGGGCACTCCTTCAAGAGCTTGGGCCCGCTCACCCGCCGTGATGATAGCCCTAGTCCAAGATTCACCCTTACGTGCTCGATTTGCCTCGGCCGCCATGCTCATTTTATTCAGTACAGTGACTGCAAAAACTCCCGCCACCGCAAAGATTGCCAATCCGCGTTCCGTTGTTGAAGCTTTTTGCCCGCTCGGATTTGTTCCAGTCGACGCTGTTACTACATTGGCAAGCAAGTTGCTCGAACCCGCTGCATCAACAACAAAATCTCCACCGGTCTTGAGATGTTTTTGAAGTATGGCAAAGTTTTCTGCGCGAATGTTGTTTTCAAGGGCTTGTTCGTCGGCATTATCTCGAGCTTTTTGCACGACAACCTTGTATGTTGGAGTACCATTGGAATCTAAAAACTGCTGAACAGCACTCCCGTCTTTGTACGGAATTAACCGCCAACCACCGTTAGAGTCTCTGTGCCCGACTTGGGCACCGTTCATCAGATAGTAATCTGTAAAAGGAGGTTCTGTCATCACCGGCCGTTCATTTCGCGGATTGTCTCGCTCTTCGGCACGCTGGAACGGAATGTTAGTTCGAAAATAAAAACCGTTAATTATATGATCCTCTTGACGAACGCTTTCCGAATGAGGTTCAGCGTCGAAAACATGGCCTGCCCGTGCCCAAACCGGGTATTCGCCTCCAGCATCCCGATGAATTTGCCATTTTTCAGCAACATCTTTTCGCAGGTAGTCGGTCGGGAAAGTTATCCTGTGATCGTAGTCAATCGCGTCTGGATCTGCGTGTCCGCTCGGATCTATCTTGTTGACCGGGTTGCTCTGAACAATCGGATATAGATTCACGTCCCCGCTGGCCTGCCGGATCGGATCTTCACTGGTCAGCCGCGCTGTACTGGAATCCAATGACCGGCCCTGGTT
>Ga0116230_10003852_pt1 | contig 14675 bp, 12 predicted proteins | sample S1TSphfallax_3_FD_88678 | JGI IMG/M metagenome (GOLD analysis project Ga0116230, IMG submission 88678) | Host-associated microbial communities from peat moss isolated from Minnesota, USA - S1T2_Fd - Sphagnum fallax MG | ecosystem: Host-associated > Plants > Peat moss > Unclassified | place... | reverse complement strand
TTTTGCCCATAACTTGGGTTACAGATGTCCAAATGGCCAATGCGAGGCCATTTTCGATATCTACGCTTCAAGACCTTTCCAATGACACCAAGAACACCTCAATGCGAGGTGTTTTGGGCCTTGTTGTCGAACCCTAAACATTCGGGAGTCCCGGAGGACTCCAAGTCCCCAACTTTGGGAGTGTTGGGCTTCACTCCCACACTTGGCCAAAGTGGGGTTGCGACATTCAAAATGTCAAGGTTGTTACTGAAATTTAGTTTATTTGAACATGTTTGAAGAGAAAATATGCATTTCAATTTTGTAACAATATATTGTCTACCCATTGTACAAATGTTTTTAGAGACAAAAAGAAAATAATAATAAATTTGAAGGGTGTTGTAACAAATCTTAATCACAAAAAATAATGACATAGGTGGGTTATTAGCAACAAAGCTTTTGCCTAAAGTATGAAAACCTATGGTGGGCATCGTTTGTATGACATGTTCTATTTAACCTTTGTTAGACCAAGCTATTATAGACAACAAAACAAGCAAACAACAAATGTGTTCAATTTCTCCTTAGTGAACATGTTATTTTCAAATGTGTATCATAAATTGACAAAGAAGAAAAACCATTCATAATGTTAGTGCGTTTGTCCTTATTTATCGATTGAAGATGAAAATCAAATCAAGTCTAAAATTGCATGGGATTCCAAAGGTGATATTCTAATTTACTTTTGTGGTGTGAAAGTGGATCATTAATGTGTGAGTCTTCCTCCCCATTGTTGGAATTTTAAAGGACGTTGGTTACAAAAAAATCTTGGATCCTTTTACAAATAACACAATTGGCAATTTTGCTAAATCCTAACTGTCAAGACTTTACATGAAAAAATATTGAGATTGGTCCTTGTGGTGTGTTGTATGTGCAATTGTTTTAATGTTAATTGGGTTCAACAATAATGAGATGTTATCTACATTCTATGGAGATTTGAATGTCAAACCATTGTCAGACCTATTGTTGGGCATGCTAGTGATGTTGATAATTGTTGTTGATGTCAATTAATGCTAACAAATTATACAATACAAACATGTTTCTGATTGAAAATAGAAGTGGCCTAGATGGTTGATGTTTGTTGGATTGAATGAGGCACATGATGCTTGCCCAATCTTCATGACTAGGACCCTATATCCACAATGGCAAAAAACCTATAAATCCTTTGGATAGTCACGTGAAGTTTTCACAACTAGGTGTAGAGATTTGTTTTCTTGAGCATATTGGTCAAATATATAACAAATACACTTTTGACCAACATGGTTTGAAATTGGGGGATAGACAAAGAACCAATAAACAAAATTGGGCTTCAATTCAAAAGATTTGTCAAAGGAAGGTTCAAAATTGTTTGAACATGTTGCAAACCAATGGAGACATTCATCATGAAAGTATGTTGGGCACTAAATTGTATTTGGAGATATGTGTAGATTACATTGAGATATTTATGTCATTGATTTTGGATTTACAAAGTAGAATCATTTTAGCTTTCAAAGTGTCATTTTCTTCCACCTTTGGAGATTATGGTTGAACCATGGAAACCATTTAGCCACTAGGAACCTTAGAAAAAAAAATGTTAGAAATCTTTTTGCGAACCATCAATGATTTATGGGTATTAAGATACCTTGTCATTTTGTTGTTTTATTGATTAAACATTTTAAAGATTGGTACCTTGAACTAGTATATTTGCACTTGACTAAATCAAATTGTTGCAAATTGTGTTTTTCCAAGATTAAGGTAATGGTAGGAATAAGGTGTGCATATGACTTTTTGGAACTTGTGAGTTGTAATAGTTTAGCCACCTTGTTGTCATTGAATATGGTGAGAATGGGCTTCAATTTGGACAAGTCCACAACAAAATAAAAAAAAAGTGGGTTGACTTGCATCTTTTACAAGAAGGTGAATCTATCACCAATCTAGTTTATAATATATAGTCTAAGGTCAAATGAAGATATAATTATGGCCTTAATAAAAGGGCTCAATGTTGCTCAAAATATGTTGACAACAATGAACATGAAAGGGGCTTCAATGGTTCATGGTAAGTGTTCATGGTTTGATGAACCATGAGGGTAGAAAAGGTTGATCCTAAGCATCTAGCCTATGTTACACCTAGAAGAACCACAACAAGGGAGGATGATGATTATGAGGTGGTACAAAAATATGCTAGTGAATAACAATAACCCCTTCCACCACCAAGTGTAACACATGCTAAAGGTGGGCTAAAATTGATGATGATATTGAAGGTGACCTAGTTGATGATGACTTAGACAATGTGGTCATTATAAAGCATGAAATGCAAGATGCAATTTTTGATAGGTTGAATGAAATGGATGGACAATTTTACTTTACAATGGGTATGGGATTTCAATTTGCCCTATTGTGGAATATATACAAAGGGAACACAATCTATAACCACATATTGGTAAACCAATTCAATGGAAATCCTTTCCTTTCTAAGAATAAATTGACATGTGTGAGGAAATCAATGTGTTTCAATCATTTAAAAAATTATTTAATAGCTGCAATTTACAATACATGTTTGTTGGACAATTATGGGGCAACAATTATGGTGTTTACTTTCTGCAATATTCCATTTATAACCAAATTGGCTTGAAGTGAAAGGTTTGTAAGAATTCAAAGGCACGTAAACCCACCCTAGTTTGCAATGCCACAAATAATGGTACTTGGTGGCTAAGGAAAATCCCAAAATTTATAAAGAGGGTTGCAACTAGATGGGGCCTCTCAAGGCAACCCATTGATTTGATGGACAAACCTAATGTTTTAACTAGGAAAGCAAGTGGGGGGACCTTTGTCATAATGGTGTTGTTAAATTGGTTAAAAAAGTCAAAATGTAATTCCAAATTCAAATATGACATAATTGATAACAATTGGGTGGACATAAACTTATTAATATTTATTATCACTATGAATTTTGAGAAAAAAAGAGAATTTACTAGCTACTAGATTAGTTTGATGCATGGACGTGTTTACAGTTAGTAGGAAATTATAACTGCCCACGTGTTTTGTTCTACGACATGGTTTGTTTCCAAAACATTGCCCATGTATTTTAATTTTGCATGTGTAAAGGAAAAATGTTTGTGTGTGTGTGTGGAAGGGGTACACTAAAGGCTTCATTTGTGCATATGTGATGGGATTTAAGAGCATTATGACCTTTATATTTCACTAACAAGAAGACAAAATAAACAAATTGTGGAGCATTCCTTACATATAGTTTGAATTGATTTTATTTTCATAGAATATAAAATTCACAAGACAAATGAAAGCCCCCGTGAATATGAAATTAAAATCTTAGCCAGTTTTTCAAATTATCAATCAAGTTTAGTTGAAGAAATTATCAATAGAAGAAAAACTATCTTTTTAAAGTTTCAACTTGTCGTTTGCATTTGCAACATTTGCAATTAAAATATTCACAAATGACACTTGTAGTAACGAACAACAATTCAAAAAAGACAATTTTTCTTCTAATGTATAGATCCATCTTATTTCTTTTTTTTGTTTCAATTTTTTTTTGCAAGTTGATATCTTATTAATATGAACTTGTTTGAAGCTTATTTTTGAAATCTTAATTTGTAATTTGTTTGTTGAATTTGTCTTTCATACATTAATTTTTTAAAAAATTGTTAATATTTTTTTAATAAATTAGGGGTATCAAAATTGAGTGTAAAGGAAAACTTATAATTAACTTAAGTTTGTATTGTAACTTGAGTATGTGTATATTAAATAATTAAGTAATAATAAGCTGGGAATAAAAATAATTCCCTCCTTTAATACCCTCCAATAAAAACTTTGTTTGACACATGTAGTTTAGAAGTTCAAGATTTAATGTCCCCCTAAGGACGCACCATGTTTTGAAAAATGAGCTCATTGCACATTTGTGGGCTAAGAAAAACAACCAAATACATTAAAGTTGCATTTGTGCCTTACATTCAATCTATTCTTTTCAATTCGCCAATTCTATTCATGGGTTTCATTTATGTGATCCTCTCTTAATAGGTTGATAGGTTGCAAGGGAGTTGGAATTAAAGTTGTTGCAAATTCAATGCGGAGTTGGAATCAATGTTCAAGCTTTTAAAGCTCTTATGTTCGTCATGTGTTATTTCAATTTATAATTTTTCTTTGGGCATAAGAAGAATGTTGTGTAGCTAGATAGTTAAATCAAGAATTGTTGATTTCTTCAATGTGGCTATAACCATGTGTTTTGTCACCCAATTTGTGTTGTCATGGCACATTCATTGGCTTTGCCACTTGCTTTGCTTCCTTTGTCACTTTTGACAAAATATTTATGTGAGATTGAAGTAGTCAATGTGTCAATATCCATTATTTCCATTTTGTTGGTATCTCCTTCATAAATAACAAAACAAATTTTACATTTCATAGGCATAGTCTTCTTCGTCTCATTGCACACTTTAACCCAATAAAGTTCATCTTTCAACATTGTACAATAGTGGATGAAGTTAATACTTAGATCTTTTGGATGTTTTAATTTATACAAATTCAAAGCTTTTATGAGGTGTTTTTGGCACTAGTTGTGTATTCACAAAGTACTTGGACAACTCCAAAAATTCCTACAAACTTGGCAATGTTATGGTTGATCTCTAACAACTAAGTCTAGCTTTCTTACATAAATGTTAGGTTGATTTTTGTTGGAGTGTTCACGTACTTAGTCCCAAAATGTGCAAAATTTTATTTAAACCAAGAAAATATTTTACCTACAATTTAGGATTGATTGAATTTTGAATAAAATTTTCATTGAAAATTCAATAAAAATTTATAAATTATAAAGAAAATTTTGCATGCTTAAATGAGTAGGGTTGCATGGAACAATTTTGAAACTTTTAGATTTAATGTGCAAAAGATATGGAATTTTGAGTAATTTTTATTATTGAAAATTCAACATAGCTCAAGATATAAAATTTGAATGGAAATTTTATTTCAATTTAAGTGTTTAAAATGTGTAATATTTATCTTTCTATAATATAAATTATAATATGTGTACAATTACATAGGTCACACTAATAATGCTTAAGTTGCATTAGTCCAAAAATGGGGTGAAGTGCATTAGCCAAAATCACTATGGGACTTTAAAAGTGACATAAATTCATCCCACCTTAGTCATATCACCTTGTTTAAAGTTATGTCATTATAGGGTCACTATTTAATCGCCATGTTGTCACCTTTAATTGACATAATTCGTTATTAATTAAAGTAATTTATTTTAATGATTTTTTAAGAAATTGTTTTAAATATCTTAAGTTATTGGACCTTAAATTGTACCCTAGGTTATTATACCTTGGGCCATTTTAAGTTAATTTTAGCTATTTACCCTAAGCTATTATCGGCTATTATAAGTTATAGGCAAATGTATTTTCCCTCTAATTGATTATTTTATATTATTCCACTTTAAGTTATTTACTATTATTTTATGTTTATTATTATTATAATAAATTTTTTCACCCTAAGTTATTATAAATTATTTTCATCTATTCTAATTTTATATGTTATAAATTATTTAAAATATTCCACCCTAGGTTTATTTAGGTTATTGTACCTTATGTTATTTTTTTACCATTATAGGTTATTATAAAATATTGCACTTTAGGTTATGTTACGTTATTGCATCTTAGGTTATTTTAAGTTATTTTTTGTTATTTTAGGCTATTTCTATGAAAGATAGGACAAATACATAACTTGGAAAAAACTATTAGACTTGATAAAAAAAGAACTTAACAATGAACAAAAACTAAACAATTGTATTACTTGAACAAAACATGATTAAAATTAATCATGAACTAAGGCAAGTTAACTTTACAAACTTAAGCATAACTTGTTTTAGTAAGATTGAGGGGTGGTGCCTTAAATAGACCTTTTTTATATTATTTAATGGTTTACATTTTATAAATATTAAAATTATCAACCTTTTGAAAAAAAATCATTAATGAAACCTTTTTTAAGTTTATATTAAATAAACTTCTAGAAAATTTTGTTAACCATGTCTTCTAAAAGCTTTCACCAATTCTTTTTTATAAATTACATCTTTAAAAAACTTCTATCAATTATTTTAAAACTCAATTTAAAAGTTTTTGTTAATGGACAAACCTATTTTTGGGTGGTACTACTATGAACCACTTCACCAAAATTCAAGGAAACATGGACCCAATTTAATTTAATTAAATAATTTTAATATTTTCAAAATTGGGACTTTTACTATTGACTTACATCACATGGGCTTCATGTTCCCCACCTATGTCTATGTACACTATGGAAAATTTGTAAACACCTAGATAGGTTACACAAGTAAAATATTTGTCTTCTTAAAATGTTTCTAAAATGTGTTCCTAGAATTTCTAACTCCTTATCAATAAGTGTCAAGTCACACCATTGTGAAATTTTGTTTTCTAGTTTATTAGCTATACTAATTAGGGTGTGGCCGAAATTGTTGATTGAAACCAAAAAATGAAAATTGTTAAAAATTTGTAAACATGAATGTAATGACCTTTCAAGACCTTTTAGTCCTAACTTTTGAAATTTTCTCAAAAAAGTATGATTGTTTCAATCCACTATTTATTAATCAAATTTAAAAAAAGGGCATCTTAGGCCCTCCTAGATATTAAAAACATTTCAAAAGTGAAAAATGTGTTTTTTTTGTGTTCTTAAACAAAGGAACCTAAAGTGTGCAATTTTTTCCTTGACCACTCATTTGGAATATTGAAACTTATTTTTTTGTAAATCCAATTATAGTTTCAAATTCTACACAACTTGGGTAATTTTTTTACATAACGTTCAAATTTCAAATTTTTATTTAAATGAATCCTATGTTATCTTGAAATTCAATGTGTTTAAAACATTTAGGGTGTGATGTTCTTACTGGTACCATGCACCCAAGGATGGGTTTACTTTAAATCTATGTCTTTTAAAAACTATTAAACATATTTTTCATGGGTCCTTTTAGAAATATCTAAAAAAATTCAAACTTATTCCTTAAGGAGTTATTTAGAAACTTCTAAAAAACTTAAGGCATATTTTAAAGAATATTTTTGGAAAATTAAAAAAAAATCCCTATAATTTATTGTTCATGAAAATTCCACCTTAGGCCAATATAAGTTATTCTACCTTATAGGCTATTTTGCTTAGGTTCTTATAAGCTTATTACAAGTTATTCTTGGTTATTATTGATTATTCCCCCATAGGTTTATTTTAAGCTATTCAATCTTAATTTATTTTTGGTTATTTTACCTTAGCTATTTTAGATTATACCTTAGATTATTTAAAGCTATTTAAAGTTATACATTAAGATATTTTAAGTTATTATACTTTAGGCTATACCTTAACCTAATGTTACATGGCTTAAAGTAGAACAACCTATTATAATTTAAGATAGAATAACTTAGAATAATTTACAATAATTTACAATAGATTAAGGTGAAATAACCTAAAATGGCCAAAAATAAAATAAGGTGAAATAACCTAAAATAATTGAAAATAATCTAAAATGACCTAAGATGGATCATTCTTTTAGGATGCCCTAAACATTATCATCATTGTACTACAAAACCACTAAAAGAAATATGTTAGGTATGGACCAAGGATAAAAAGGTATAAGGCTTTACCTTCTAGGGGACAAGGGTTATCCCTTGTTGCCATGGTTGATGGTGTTGCACAAGAAAACAATGGTATGCCATACTATTTTAAAGGCCTTGTATAATTGTCAATTGTCCATCATAGAAATGTAGTTGAAAATACCTTCAAAATCCTAAAAAAAATGTTCAGGGAGCTTTTACAAGAAACTAACTTACATATCCTTTCCTTACCCAATGTTTTGCCTCTTGTTGCATGTTGCATAACTTGATATTCAATGGACAAATAAAAATGTTGAATTTTTGACGATTCAACTAGAAGTAGAAAATTAGCCAATTCAAGTTGTAAAGCAGGAATTGTAGAAATGGGTAATGACATTGATGGTGAACATGCTCCTTTACTTGGTAATGAGGTTTCTGGAACAACATAATGAACAACATTATAACAATATCTTAAAACTCAAAGGCCATGGATTTGAAGATGAATCTAGTTTATGGTTTTATGTTTCATTGATAACTAAAATTTGAATCTAAGAACTGAAGTTTGGAATTGACAATTACCCATTCTAGGTCCAAATTCGTTTAAGCATACCACAAAGGACAACAAGGACTTAGTCTTTAATGGAATTTTTTTTTGTCTTATATTTTGATCCGCATTTTATTAATGAATCAAAGTGTGTCAAATAATTTTCAAATAGTATATTTTAAGTGACTACAATTTTAGATTCCATCAATTTCATCCATTATATGTCTTTACATGGTCAAATAGGACTATGTAAAGGAATATAAAAAGGGTGATGTCGTGACAACAGTTTGCTATTCCTTAAGGAATTTGAACCACTTTGCAAGTCTCTTTGATGTTCAATTGGCTCCATCATCATCACTGACCATGTAAGTGTTTGCATGTTGATTTTCATCTTTTGATGAATCTAACATTATGTTTACTAGTGGGGGAATATCATCTTTATCATGAATGAAAACATGACACAATGTTGCATTCAAATTGACCAAAACATTCACCATGTTTTTACTTCTAAGATGAATCTTTGGATTTTAAATACTATAGTTCGTCTTTTTGAACCTTGTTTTTTGTGCTTTTCAATCTCAAGGTGTGTGACATTGATGTGTTCCATTGCATTAACAAGCACTTTGTTATTTTTGTATGACGCTTTAAGGATTAGAAAAATCACATTCGTCTTCTTGTGTTTGACACTTGTGTTTTCAAGTGCTATTAATGTTATTGGGGTTTTTCAAGTGATGACGTAGATGGGTAGATGCAAACTATGGTGGCTCAAAAGTAGCAAGATTCCTAGTCCCAAAAAGTCCATATAAATGGAAAAATTAACACAAAAATGGAAAAAATGTAAAAAATCAATGTTTAATGGGCCATATGTGGTGATTAATCAACTAATAAAATCCACATATAAGGTTGCCCATTTATTTATTTATTTATTATACACGTAAGGGGGAAAACAATATCAATCCAACAAAAAATGACCAAGATTGGGACTTTTGAAAATATGGCCCAAATTTGGTCATTCAAAAGTCCATAGTTATTTGTTCACTAATTTTTTTCAATTCATATTTATTTTTCCATCATGTATCATATATTGAGTCCTTATAAAAAATATTGAGATGAAATCATAACAAAAAATGCATTTGAATGCTAATGTAGAACCCATATTATAGTCCATATGTCCACTTTAAAAATCCATTACTATATGATTAGTTTATGTTTATTGAAAATTTCCCTTTAATAAATATTTTTATTCAAGTTGACAATTTTAATCCATAATTATTTTTTTCAAATTAATGATTTTACAATGTGTTTGTGGCATTTGAATAGAGTACACTCTATAAAAAGTCCATAAGGTCACAAAAAAGGAGCCACCATAGCTTGTATACACCTAGATGGAGATTCCATGATCATAATCTTTTAATAGCCTTGAGATGACTTAGAGTATTCATCAAGGTTTACAACATGCACTTGACCCCATTGTACTCCATGCATTATTGCTTGTTGTCCTTAATTTGCATGCTTTTTGGGAATAAAATCCTCTCCCAAAATATCTTATAGAAATGAATTTTGAAGTGTAATAAAATCCTATGCATCTTGCACTTGTGGTGGAATGTAGACCCCATCTCCCTTAGCTTGAATGTCTTTCACATGCAAATGTATGTTCACTTCCCTTTCTCCTTGGAAATATTCGAATACATAATAAAAGTCTATTAAATTTTCTTGGAAGGTGGTGATTATCATGTTCTTTACTTGTCAAAGCCTAGAACGAGGTATGGTGGCCAATCCTTGTGTGATAGTCTAAAATCTTCTCAATGTTAAAATTTAACCCATTCCATTAGTCTTTACACATTTGGCCATTGTGTGGGGTTTTGGCCTTTGTGATCTTTTGCAACTTTTCAACAATCTTTTGCCATTTTTATCTTGCAAAAAAATTTGAAAGTGTGGATCCACCAATCCTTTAAAATTGATGTGCTTTTGTTTTTGCATTGGATGAGTGCCAAGGTTTAAACATGATCCCAATTACCTTGTCTTTGGGCAAGAAGGTGTAGTTGTTCCAACATCCAGACTTCCACCAATTGCTAAAGTTGCGGTTATTCCAATTGACAAAGTGGCTTTTCCAAATTGCATTACAAAAGATGCAATTGCTCCAAATGATGTTATGACTGCTCCAAATTGCATTATATCTCCTTCCCTTGCTACTACACAAGGTACTATCCAACCTCCCCTTTCCCTTCTTCTCCCCCTCTCTATCCTTGCATTTTCTTGTTATTGCAATGATGACATTGAATTGTTCCCACCAAGTTCCATGATTCTAGATTCTTATGGTGTGTGCAAGAACCAAAAAAAAAAGGTCTAGGAAAGAAGGAGAGGTAGTAGAGGAAGAAGAGAGGCAGAAGAAGGGGGGGAAGAAGAGGTAGGAGAGAAACAAAAGTACAAAAGGAAGATGAGAGACAAAAAAGGGAAAAAAAGGCGCAAGAAAAGTTTGAAGAGAGGTAAGAAAAGGAGGGAAAATGGCAAGGGAAAGCTTTAAAATGTACTTAATCATAAGATTTTATTGATGGAGTGATACCTTACCAATTGGTTATATCCATTGTTGGTGACTTATAGATAGCATGCCACATCACCAAGACATGTCATCTACTTACCAAAAAGAATTAACATATGTGAACAATGTTTGTAAACTAGTAGTTTATCATTGTCCTTACCTGCAAGTGTCAACTGACCTTACGTAAGGCCTAGTGGATTGTTAGTAGGGGTTTAGTAAAAACAGAAATATACTGAGCTAACCACCATGGTCTAGCAGTGAACCGAACCCAATGGAAAGTCTTCCTTGTCTACGTACCTTCCATCCATCCTTCATGGTGCACTGCTGGGTGTTGATTGCCTCTCGCCATTCACTTTGGCTACTAATGGGTGGGGTTCTAGAAGATCCCTGAAAGTATTATTCAACAATAGTGTTGAACATTTTATGGCCTGATACTACCAATCTACCACTCGTCTTCTCCGCTGACTTTCTAACACTCTAGTTGAGGATGCCCACTTTGCAGTCTTTGAATCTTTCTGTCCTGTCTTCTAGACAGGGCATAAAGAGTTTTATTTTCTCCAGGAAGAAAAGAAAGACTAATGAAACATATTTGAGGGCCAGGGTGAACCAGTACCCATGGTGGTTCCTTCACCTTTTTGAGTGAGACCTCTGGCAGGCCATATTAAGCCCAAAAAATGTTAGATTTTAAGTCAGACACCCTGATTTAGTATAAGAATGGGATATATTTGTACTATTAAAAGTAACTTAAATGGATTTTTGGAAGTTTTACCATGGTACCAACTTGGGTCCTGGTTCACCCGACGGCGTCAGGGCAGGGCCATAAAGGGTCAAAGCACATGAAAGCCAGCGGGACCCGGCAGGGACCAGAAAGACCCAATTGACCCAAACTCCCAATAAAAATATTTTCCTGGCATTGCATGAGACGAGTTTTGGACGTTAATGAGAATCTCCCTTTGCTATAATCCGACACTTAGAATCTAGAATCTTCTTTTTTTTCATTCATGCCATACCCTAAGTTACTAAGGGATGCAATAGGACTGTATGGACAGTCAAACATGGGAACGTGTGGACTCCACTGTTGGCCGGCTATTGAGTTTTGACCCGGATATCAATAAGGTTATCAATCTCATTATTAATACCTTACCACTCAGTTCTTGATTTTCTTAGAATCATTTAATAACCCAACTAATATTAAAGTATCAAAATGCAATAACCTACCTGGATGACCTAGTTATCATTCAGGTAGGTTATCAACCCTAAAACACTTAATGTTTTCATGAAGAAATCCAAAAAAACAGAGAAAAATATATATAAATAAAATTAAAACACTTATAATCAGCTAATAACAGGCAGGATAAGTGATGGTTATCAAATGATTATTTGATAACCTACCCTTATGCAGAACTGATCATCATTACCCTCACAATATTGATAACCTAACCAACTCAAGTTTTTTCCAAAAAAAAACCTACCTGACGTTTATGAAAAAAGATCAGGAACCCTCCAACACTGGTTGACTCCATTAGTCCTGTCTTGGCACCTATGGAAAGTTGAAAATATGTTGGGGGACCTGGATTGCTGGGTTCTTGATAGGTCCTCTGACTTTGGAATACCCACAATGCGTTGGGCAAACCGGCACCCACATTGGTACCATGGTAAAAATCCTGAGTTTTCTTAGCTTGCTTCTAACCATGGTTCGATCCCGTCCTAAACCAAAACAAGGTCTCAGGAGTCCAAATTTGACATTTCTGGCGTGGAATTTGGCCACTGAAAGGCCAAACTCAAGAAGGTGTGGGTGCTGGTTCACCCTGGCCCAATTCAGTTACCTCATACTAACTCAGGGTTTAGTATTTACATTACATAACACCTACTGCACTCAATTCCTGTACGCGGTTTTATCTCCAGTCCACAAAAGTCTTTTCCCAAAAGTTCAAAATATCTTTGCAAGTAAAAGGTTGTCATAAGAGTTCAACTTTGGGGTTCACAAGCGTTTAACGAGCTACTTTCCTCCTTTCCCCACCCAACTGCAGGATGAGTGCCTCAAAGTTGCTCAAGCCTAAAAAGGTCCTGGGTTCGAACCCAGTGGAGTGCAGATGAAATTCCTGCCAGCCCTATGTTACCTCCATCACTAGCCAATTTGTGCCAGATGACAGCTCTTTTGTGTAAATCTTCTTTGTTATTGAGGATCGTCATTTCATAGTCATGAATCCTCCTAGTCGAGATTTTTGTTGATTGTTTGCTTTTGTTTTATCTTGGGGTTGTGTCTACTTGTTTTCTTTTTGCCTTGTACTTTTGATGGATGGGTTCCCATCTTTGATTCTTATTTACAGAGTTTTTCCATCTTTGCCAATGAGCTTGACTTGCGGGTACCAAATGGCTTGTCAAGTTGGGTCTGCCATTTGTCTATTAGAAAGTTGCTGAATCCCACTGGTTTTATCCAAAAGGAACAAAAAGGAGCCTCTCTATGCATAGTGCAGCATGATCTGCTAATTTCAACCGCTCCTCTCCCAAAAACACAAGAGGACAAATTTTTGCTTTGGAAAATCTTGTACAAATATCTGTTATTTAATTTACAAATTGGGCACATGAGTATCCTACACCATGCAGATTTAAATCCAGATCAAAACGTTTAGCATCATCTATAGTAATGAGAATTATGTGGGTAATTATAGTAACCATAATCACTTTCAGGATTGTAATAAGGAGAGTAGGATTGGGTGGGTGTGTAAGGACTGTCTGAGTCTCTTAGAGCAAAATTCGGAACCGGAGGCATGAAAGTAGGAGGATAATAAGGATAGTAGGGATAAGGGGGTGGGTTATAGATTACATTAGTCATGGCCTTGTTGCTGGATCCTGCTGCATCTTTCTTTTCCTCCGGTTTCTTTTCCTCCGGTTTTTTTTTCTCCTCTGTTTTCTTCATTTCCACGAAGTTGGCTTTCTTGTCGACTTTCTTGGCCTTTTTCAGTACTTTTGATTTCTCTACCTTGCCCACAACTAGCACTCTAGAGTGCACTCTGTCTGTCTTCACATCCACAACACCTGCAGAGAGAAAAATAAAATGCACAGAATGGGTATGAGAAATTAGATTAGATGGAGAATCAGTTCCATGGAAAATCACACGCACCCACTGCAGAAACAGAGAATATAATTTTGAATTTGTTTCCAGATGGGTTTAGAGTTTCACTCACCCGGCACGTCCCAGACTCCTTCTTTTACTATGTCCTCACATTTGTCGCAACACATCTTCACATTCATTACCAGTTCCTGTAAATCCAAACAGGTCGTACAACAGATCATGAGTCATCATAGCAATTTGCTGAATTCAGACAGAAGATTGCTAACTTGGAGCAGGACCCAGCAAATGTACACGCAATTAGATGAAGAGAATAATCAATGGGGTAGTATGATCTCCCACCGGATGCTTCTCTTTCTTCTCCTCTTTTTTCTCCGCCGGCTTCTTGTCCTTATTGTCCGCCTTTTTGTCCTCTACCAGCTGCCACCGGGTTCCAGCTGGTGGCATCCATGTCGGCCCCCCGGGTCCAAAAGTGAAAACCTGGACACACAAAACACGTCTGCAATGAGTGACAAACATTCAGCCAGCTTAATTATAGAAGCACCTTTTATCATCTTCTCTGTTATTCTGAAATATATATCACTCTGCCAAAGATCTTTGGCATAGTGACATGCTTCCGGACTAGGGATCCTCATGAGCTGACCTTTTCAGGCTCCTTAGGCTTGGCTGTCGTCCCTACAGGTACCAGCTGCCACCCAGGTGGTGGCATGGTTTGCATCCACCACGGCCCGTTTTGTCCATAAGCGAAAAACTGCACACAAATAAATTCGAGTCTCAAATTCAGCCTCTACAATTCATTCTCACTCTCTAGACTCTGCAAGAACTTGCTGCTGCGCTCTTTCAAATGTGCTATAATAAACTACACAGGAAAACTTCTTTTTCTGAACCAATAATTCCCAAAACATACCTCGTTAT
>Ga0116230_10003850_pt1 | contig 14676 bp, 6 predicted proteins | sample S1TSphfallax_3_FD_88678 | JGI IMG/M metagenome (GOLD analysis project Ga0116230, IMG submission 88678) | Host-associated microbial communities from peat moss isolated from Minnesota, USA - S1T2_Fd - Sphagnum fallax MG | ecosystem: Host-associated > Plants > Peat moss > Unclassified | place: USA... | reverse complement strand
AGACCACCACCTCACGCTCTTCTGCTTCCCATAGTGTTTTTTTTTCCATTTTTACAAAGTAGCCAGTGTGGCCACCTCTAATGTACAGTTGGTGCTGCTTTGGCTAAAAGTAAGCTGGTGTAAGAGTTTTCTCTGGCCCCACTAACATATTATTTATACAAACCTGGCTGTCACTTCAATTTTTCAGGTGAATTATTTGACCCCTTCACAAAATTGTTGGGTGAAAAAAGCTGGCTAGATCTAAAATGGACATAGAATTTTTTGGCTATTAAACAATTGTATTTGGAGATTATATGACAAAGTGTGAAATGTTGTTGTTGTAATTTGGCAACTATTTGGGGCAGACTATAGAATTTTCAAGGATATTGATTCATTTGAATGCACTAAAAGCAATTCCTAATATTAGTGAACACAAGCACTTGTGGGGGATTGAACCCCAAAAATTAGCCTTCCCAACACAAGTGACCTACAATGTCAATCAAGTTAGCATACAATTCCAACTTCATAAATTAATGCAAGAAAAGAAAGTATTGCAATTGGAGTCCAAAAAGTTGGTAGACTTGTAAAACAACCATTAAATTCAGCAAATGAAACAACACATTGAGAAGGGCCAAAATTTTTTTGCCTTTATAGAAACATAGCCTACAATTCAACAAACCACAATAGATTTTGCTATTGTAGAAACATTATTAGCAACTCCACAAAAGAATTGCACCCTAACCATCAAAGCAATAGCAATATCGTAGTATTTTCCACTACTCAATACATTCAACAGAGGAGAAATTCTCTAAAGTGTAGAATTGTTATGGAAGCATGCACACAATAATTGGGAGATGAGTATTGAGCTTGTTGTGGAGCTTTGACTTCATAAAAGCCAGAGTTGAGAAACATTTCTCATCCTCCATGTTGCCTATTATCTATACCATGGCCAATTCAACCAGTTTGACGTACTCAGGGAAACTAAAAAACAATATCCGAGATGTTGTCACAAAATGCCACATTTTGGTTAATAACTTAGTGCCAAAAGGGGGCACCATACAAGTTATTTCATTTGACCTCATTGTGAGCTTGAACATGCCTTGTTGGCAATTAAGATCAGTAACATTCATAAATTCTTACACTTGAACCTCTTATTCATCCACCTTGTGCATTGTTTTGCCATAGCAAAAAGTTACTTTAAAAACTTAAAAGTGATTGGCAAAAGATGCATCAAAGTTTGATTGTAGCCCAAGTAAAACCTGGAGGTCACACAAGTTTTCATTATTCAGCTTAACTTGTTGATTGGTAGGACTATCCAAGGCCATCTTCACCAACAAAGTCATGTATTCTACCATCACATTCTTGGCAAAGCTCAACATAGAAATCCATTTGGTTTTTACATTCCAAATGATTTTATTTCCTTTTTTTTGCATGAGTTTTACAAGTTTTGTGAACTCCAAGTGCCTTTTAGGTGAATGGGCAAAGTATTAATGCAAGGTTTGTAACAAATTTTCAAGCCGAATCACCAAAGGTAATCCTAATAAGGTTTGCACTACCAAATTGGTGTGGTGGGCCATACAACGGACCCCAATAGAATGAGGAGCATAATCTCCTTGATTTGTTTTGTAACACCGCTCTTGGTGCCTTGAAATACATCAACAACATTTGCCCCAAAGCAAATCAACTTCTAGGCAATTTGGACTCTTGCCACACCATCACCTATCATCAAAGCTTCCATAATAACCTTGGTCAAATTATCACTCCCCAATCTTTCAATAACCAGGTCCAAAGAAATCAAAATTGAAATCCTTACCCAATTCTGCATTACATAACAATTCACAAATAACCAAGATTAATTATCCATTGTAAAAATTTCATCACAACTAAGAGCCATCTAATGAGCAACCCCCACTATTGCCTTGGTTACTTTCAAAACCTCTTGATGCATGAACTTTGCCATTGTCTAACCATAATTATCATTCCAGTGTTTCTTGCTATTTTTCGGCACTTACATGAACTTAAACAAAGGCTTCAATGCTTCATATTCTAACATAGGTAGTCCTTGCTACAACAAATGCAACACAATGGCAAATTGGACTAATTTCCTTGTATTCTTTCCAGTCACACCATGTGCAACTTAAATAATAATAGATTCATGGCCATGAAAAGCAAACAACTTCTAGTTCTTGGCATGCTTGCATACCTTAAAGTAATACCAATCCCCTTTCTTCACATCAATCCCAATATCCTTTGTAGATTTTCTATGACCTACATGTTTAGCTAAAAAATCCCACTTAATAAATAACACTTTATCTTTCCTTTCCACCTCATTATATATTCTACATTTGACAATGTGCAGACTGCCATTTGACCTTACACATAGTTCTACCTAAGGAAGCTTAGCAACCTAGGAGTCTTGAAATTTTTTGGTTGTGTCATACTTCTGTTTCTTAACTTTTGGCTTTGACTTGAAGTATGTGGACCTTTTTCAAGAAGGTGGACATTACACAAACCTTCTTCAAGGGGGGTGACAATCTCTAAAGAACATAACATCATCATCATCTAGGTTTGATAGATCAAAAATACTAGGAAAAAACAGTGAAGGGGATCATGTAAAAGGACCATGAGAAGAAGAAACACCAATCTAATCACCAATTAGAAGAGGTACATCCATGGCAACTAGGTTCCTACTAGAATAGAAGAACTTGCACTTATAAGACTAGGGCAATTGAGGAGGCATTGTCAAACCTTGATTTGGGTTCTAGACTTTTTATGGAATGCTAAATTGCACCTTTGGAGTTTGAACCTTTACAATCTAAAAAACTTGAAAGATGTTTAAAATGCAATGTGCAAACTACATAAACACAAGTCAATTGAAGCTATATAAAGTTGACAAATAACCAACAATCAATAACGTATGAAAAGCGGGGGGGATTCTAGAATGTTAACCCAAACTGACCCTAAATTGGGTTTTGGACTTTCTATGGAACCTTCAATTGCACCTTTGGAGTCTAGACCTTTAAAATTTGGAGAATGTATAAGAGAAACAAGAATTGATTTGCAAGAAATTAATAATGTAGTGTGTAAACTACATTTATACAAGTTAATAAAAGTTATGTCATGTTAATAAGAAACCCATAGCTAGCAACATATGAAAAAAAAAAGGGGGTGGGTTTAGAATGCTTATCCAAGTTGAAAGAAATGCAAATGTGGTTAATTCAGTACACCCTAATTCCTGAATCCCAATACCTTACTGAGTCTCCTCAAGGTTCACTAGCTTGTAGTCCCCGGCAAGTTATAATGGTAGACATGCAAGCATGGACTTTAAAATCTAGACCATCGATTGATTGAAAATCACAAAAACAAAAATGAATAATCCTATAAAATCTAAAATACAAAATTTTACTCGTTAAACACCTCCCATGGAGGTTTGATGCAGATTTTGATAACGGTTTCATGGATGCTCTTGGGATTTTGTAGGACGATGTGCAAGAAATCTCTAGCAAGTCTTGTTGAAAAACACCATGATGGTTTAAAACCAATGACACACACCATGTTTACAATGGACCTTTATCCTACACATTACAATGAAGCACAAAAATGTTTCGATGATTCAATACACAATGCACAAAAGGACTTCAACAAATAAAGACAACGAGTTTGGAAGAAAAAATACTCCTTCTACTAGCAAGAACTTCAAGACAAACATCAATGCCAACTTTAAACAACACGAGCAAAGTTTTGTTGTCTTCTTGCATGTTGCATAAACATCTCTTCCACCACAATGGAGTCTTGCCTTCTTAGCAAACACAAACAAGGTTCTAGGAAAAATGCATACATTAAGGGAAAGACTTGGCAAGAACAGAAAACCAACAAAAGCTCCTTTTGGTGAATTGTTACAAATCCTGTGCAAAACAAGCTAAAGAGGAAGAAGACAATTTCCTCATAACTCAACTCTTTGGATGGTTGAGATATTGCTTATTAGCAAGATCAACAATTGTTGTTGTTGCTACTTGGCAACACCCCAAAAGGGTTTAGGGTTTAGGTTAGTGAATTAAGACCGTTGATGTAGTACCATCTAACCCATCACATCTAGTGCAAGATGTTCTCCGACAAACTTTCATGATTTCCCTCCCTTTTTCCCCTTTGTCCAAATAGCTGCCTTTTCTTTTAATTAGAAATTTGGCTATTTTTCACTAGGAAAAAAAAAAATTGCTTCCCATAACCCATAAGCTTGGCTATATGCAATCTTGTCCGATAACCAATTTGAATGCACTGGTCACCATGAATAGTCCTGGCACTCAAATGCCTCATCTATTCATAATGAGTTGTGTGCTCTTACTAGGTATATAGTTTATCTTGGTTCTAAACATGTCTTATTTTTTGCTTTTTGGAAAACAACCAACATTGCTCCAACATGGCTCCAATAGATTTTTGTAGAGTGTAGTGTGGCAATTTTATTTTTCCTTTAAACAAATGTTTTGGTTACTATGATTTTTTTATTAGGATTTAAATGGAAACCTATTCAAATGTTTGGGGAATAAGCAATGACCCCTAAAAAGAATTCCAAATTTTTAGTGTAAATTCAAAAAAATTGTCAAAATTTTGAAAAATCTTATCATAGTTTCCAAACTACAAAACTAAAAAAAAACAACAACAACCACAACACTAAAGGAAACATAAAAAAGAAATTCCATTGAAGAAAGTCACCTAAAAACTAAAATTGAACATACAAAAGCATTGTGCATCTAATAAAAGTAATAGGTCCAAAAAAGTAAGTGAGTCTCTCTATTTGACAAGTTGAAATGTTGTACACAAAATTGCTAGATACAAAACCGATTGGGACCCCAAAATAAAATCTCAGCCCATGTTTGATTCGTTACATATGTTAAGTCCACAATTGCATGCATTACTTTAAAAAAACCTCATGAACTAAAGTCGATACCAACCATATTTCGAAAACATCATAAGGCATTTCAAAACTTGCTTTTCAAAAATGACAAAGATGAAATGCATTGATCATCTTCATTGAGCTGAAAACATGGATTACAACAATTTCTACAAGTTTGATGTACTCAAAAAAGACATGACAAAACACTTGATTGGCTGTGATTGTGCACCAAAACTTTGTTAATGAGTTCATTTCAAGCAACAAAATCAACTTGTCGAAACCCATGGTAACCCAAGCATTGCTCATCATGGCACACTCAAATAAACCCCATTGGACATTAAGCTCCCACTTATCTAGTAGGTTCCAAACATGTTTGACATTTTGGGTAATGCCAACATGCCTCATCTTACAATAATAATTTTAAGGATAAATCAATGTTGCAGATAGAAAATCTGCAATGCATCCAACAAACCATGTTGGGGGAATCGGTTTTGTAATTCAAGTATCAAATGTTTAGCAACCCTTGCCAAGTACATTAAGAATAGAGCTTAGATAATAACTAAATTCAAAATGTAATAAAACAATGTTGGAAAATTTTCAATAAATGTTACATCATCATCATTAGCACTACTAAAGCAAATGCATCTTTAAACTCAAGAAAGTTAAGCCTAAGAGTAACCTCCTTCAATTAAAAATGAAATTGAAAAAAAAAAACTAGAAAAAGGACACATGATTTGAAGGGTTCATAAAAAAATTTAAACTTACCACTACATTCTTCTTTTGTGGTAAAACCCAAATTTTAAACAATGTTATTCAACAACCTAAAGCTTATCTCTCTTTGCTTCTCACATTGCCACCAATGAATTTTTTTTTTCAATTTTGTGATATGTTTGAAGTGGCTATCATCTATAAGAGGATTTGCCCAAATTTGACTATAATAAATATGAGAATACAAAAAATCAAGCATCATGTTATATATTTTTTCTACTTATTAGAATTTAATGTAAAATCTAACTTTTTTTTTTTTTTTGCCATCTTGGAAAAACTTTGCCAAAACAAAAAAAACACTACTTGCTACAAAAGTGGTTTTTTTTTTTCCATTTTGTGAGGTCTTTGAAATGGCAATTATCCATAAAACATTTAACCAAATTTAACTTTAAAGAAATGTAATTAAACATTATTTCAAGAGAGTTATGGGAGAAAAAACCAAAGTATGAGCTCAAGTACATATACTAAAATGGGGTGTGAGTACAAAGATAGGAGCCAAAAACCATGTTAGATAGTGGTGGAAACTATAAACTTTTTTACATATTTTCTTCTTGACATTTTAAAGTTATGTTAATCATTCCAAGTTGTGTTAAATGACTATTATGAATGGTGAGGAATTCAAATTAAAAAATCATTCAGTTAAAATTTTGGTTTTTGTTTTAAAAAATGATGTTTGAACTTAAATAGGTGCTACATCAAATTGTGGTTAATTTTGTAAAAGATTAGGTAAAGGACTATTGTAATATCATAATTTTGATGGTAAAAAAATTTAGATGATAGTAACCTATTACCCAAGTTTAAAAAGCACTCACAATTTAAAAGATATGGAATTTTAAAATTTTAAAAATTCAAAGTATTTCTCAAAATTTTAAATTTTCAAAAGTCCTTTACCACATGTAAATGGGGTGTAATGTGCATGACATACAAAACAAAGTTGTAGTTTATGGTATAAGAAAAAAAAATCTAAAGTAATTAGCATATTTTGGTATGATTCAAAATTATGATGAATTTTCAAGATGAAATGTAGAATCCAGTAAATTTTACACACTTTCAAAAATTCATATTTATTCAACAATGATTAACACAAAACATGTGATCTATTGGGGTAACTATATGTATTTTTAATAACAAGTTGCAAAATAATGAAATACTCATAATCCTTTTGTAAAGTAATCATGTTGGCTCCTATCTATGTAGTTGTCTCCAATGACCACATGAATTAGGTATCTATGTACTATGGAAGGGGATTAATTGGGTATATGGTATGTAAGGTTTCCAATTTAGTATTTTGAAAACCTAGTGTGACCCAACACCCACAAATGCACCAGTTGGAGAAAACCCACTTTGGGTTCTCATGTGGATGAAACCCAATTCAGCCTCTCTTAAGGTGTAGGTGAGTTTTGGGAAAAAAATTTAAAAATTCCATGTTGTTTTTCCTTTTTACTTTTTTTTGGGGGTTCTTTTTTTTTTCTTTCTTGTTTTCTTCTTCCTTTTAATGCTCTTGTTTTTTTCCTCTTATGTAGCAATAAGTTCATAGAGCAATTTGCTACTCTTTTTTTTTGGTCTATTTTGCAATGGAATTCATTGTTGTGTTTTTGGTGTTTGGGGGGTGCCATGGAACCATTATTGCCCCTCTTCTATCATTGCAAACTCTTTTCCAAGCTTCAATGATTATCCATGTAAGTCTCATTCTTGAACATTTTTTAATTATAAAGCTCATGTGGCCTTTAATTGTAAATGATGACAATAAACTTGCAACTCATTATCATCATTGATTTTTTCCCAAAAAGAAGAAAATACAAGAAGGAGAAGCCAAAAAAAAAATCAAAAAATGAAAAGAAGGGAAAAAAAAATGAGAATTTTTTTTAAAAGAATAAAAAATAAGAAATTTTTTATAAAAGAATAAAAAGAGTAAAAATAGGTAGAAAAAAAAAAGAGCTTTTCTTTAAAAACTTTTTTGTCTTGGGAATTTTTTAATTTTTTTAATGAAAAAGATTGAACTTTTTTGGTAATGTATGTTTGGAAACCTAAAAGATTTAAATGTGTTGATTTTAGTAGAGTATGTTTGGAAAGGTAAAAGATAAACTACTATTTGATGCACAAGTACTCATTTTATGGAACATCATGAGGAATATTCTTGTAGGTTGCTAATGTGCATAAATTCAATATGGGCTCTAAAGGATCCATCATGGTCATTGCAATGTAGACATAAATGGTTGAAAAATGTAATGTTCCCTATTATTGAATTTATATAGTGCAACAAAACAATTTGGATATGAAAAATCAACACAATCATTGATTTTCATGAATCCAAAATGATTGATGAATGATATGCCCTCATAGTCCCCCATTTTTTTCCTTTTTTCCTTGTTTGGTTTTTTTTTTTTGGAATAGTAAAGATAAATATAAATGCAATAAATGCTAGATGAAAGATAAACTCATGTGCCCCCCTAGCATTTATCTTTCATTGAATGTTACAATTGTGAGTTGTTGCTTTAATGTAAATTTTGTGGGACTAATAAAGACACGTTTGTGATGATTGTGATTTGTTTTAACTAAAACATCATAACATTTACATCCCACCAACATGTGAAGAATGGACAAAGGTAGTAACAACCTATTGTCAATTGCATGGGATGGTCAATTTGGATTATAATTCTAAAGAAAATTCTCCCCCACATAAAGATTAAAGTGTCAGTAGAATTGTATGTAATGAACATTTTTGACATAATTTTATAAGCTTGACAGTTTCCATCCACCTATTGTGTACATAAAGGCTAGGGTTTGCATTTGAAAACTCATCCCTTATTACATTTGGATATGTGTAAAAAACATTTGATTTTTGATAAATTTTTGTGTCTTAGGTTCAAAACCATCTTTTATTCTTCTATAATAATTTCACATTTGCATTGTTAAAGTTTTAAATTCATAGGCAATACCTACATACTGTCTTGTAAAATCCCCATGATGAAAGGAAAAATTTGCAGTACCCACGTATGGGTCATTCAATACACATGGGCTTTTGGAATCATGTGCAATGCTCACATATGGGTCACAAATATGCATTGAAATTTGAACAAAAAATTGCAATACATGCATATAGGTCACAAAATATCACTAGAAGAAATTTGGAAAAAAACGACTACAATTTTAATTACAAAACAAAAAAATTGAGTTGTAATAGACACATGTAATTACAAACCTTGCATTCGCCTTAGACAAGTGGCAAAAGACAATTAATCACAAAAAATCTCCACATGGCATGTATAATCACATCAATAGTTGTATATTGCTTATGATTGTAAGGACTTTTCATCCATTGACTAGTCGTAGGACTATACAACTACATAAAATATTCGACAACATTTTAGAAATAAATTAAATTTAAATGATTTAATATAATACTTTTAAAGGGTGTTGGCAAGCTATGATCTACACAAAAAATTGTCATAGTTTGACAATTTTTAGTACCTATCCAAGTTTCAAACATCATGGTGGAAGTTTGGAAAATAATTTCATTAAAATTGTGTAATAGATGATAGTTTATATCCCAACAAAATATTATTTTAATTTAGAGAGCCCTATCACATTTCTGCAATTCCAACAAAAGGACTAAAAAGTACTACATTTAATAATGAATTTTCCATGAAACTTTGCATATACATAAAAGAAACCATAGAGAACAATCTTTCCCATCAAAGTTTTCAATTTTTCTTAAGGTTGTGGAATTTAGATCAAATGATTTTAAATATTCATTAGTACATTATGGTATGACAATGTTGATGATTATGATTCTTTTAGGTAGAAAAATATTTTTTCATTGAGGATTTACTTGAGCTAAGTGTTCTTTTAATCATTTGACAAAAGTTTTGAATTTTTGAAAAAATGGAAAACTACTATCAAATAAGGGTTTTTAAAAAACCTTTATAAAAATTTAAAAAACCTTTATGTCTCAATTTCATATTCATAATTGTTGTGACTTCCTTTAATTTTGAAGCCCAAATCATTTATATGTGATCTTTAAAAATATTCAAAGTGAATGAAATCTTATTTATTGCTACTTTTGATACTATATGTAGTTCCAAATTTGCCCCAAATTGTCTAGATTGTAGCTTGCCAAGATCCTAAAACACATATATTAAATTAAATTATTTGTGTATAGAAATAATGCAATATAATCATTCATATTATTGGTAATTTCATAAATTTTCATCCTATGAGTTGTTGACACGTGTCATTGCCTAGGCTAGGCTAAAAAACTAATTTAGGTAGCTAGATAAGCACCTAGGTTAAATGGCCTAGCTATATATGTAGGGTATACTTGACCAACATACCATTGTTGATCACAACAATGTCAATTGTGAGGTTTGATATTTAAACCCCGAGGGTGGATATGAACTCCTTTGCCATAAAACCATCCCACTTCATGTGAAAATATAGTACAATGCATTTTATTTATCCCATACTTGATTTTAAACATTGCACAAAGATCAATTTCAATAATTCATATCTTATTGATATTTGTCCAAATGAAAAAAAATTAAGTTTATTTTTAAATTACTTTCAATAATGTACACAACTAAATATACAAAAATGTACATTAATTTGAATAAATTGAAATTTATTGGAAAAAAATTCAAACACATGCTTTATAAATTAAAAAATGTTATATGGCTATTACTTGACAATAAATAAATAAATAAATAACTTATATCCCACATATCAATCCTTCATTTCATTAACAACCATAATATAAAATGTGATTATAATATATCATAATTTTAATTAATATTTTTTTAATGAATGGATAACATATCAATTTGAAATCAAATTTCATAAAAATATAATAATAATTTTTAAACTAGTTACATATTGTGATTTGTAGTTTTTTAAATTTAAAATGATTAAATAATGTTAAATAAGGGATGAATTTGATGGAATTTTAAGTTTTATATTTTTACAAATATAATATATGAATTTAATTTGAAATTATGAAAAAATATTATGATTAGATAAATGATATATATTTTTAAACATCTTAAACCTTTATTTGATTAAAAGTTATATCATACTTGATTATGATTATAATATGTCATAATTTTACCAATAAAATTTATTTTATATGTATAATATATAATTAAATAATCATCATATATAATATTTATAAATAGATCATACCTAAATACCTTTAATAAAAACACAATAATTTGTCCTATTAATGTCAATATACAAAACACCAAGAAACAATTAGATAGTGGTCAAGTTGATTATAAAGCAAATATTGCAATTCCAAAGATGCCACATGTTTTAATCATCAAAATATTATAAATGGAAATATTTTTGGCCCTAGTTGCCAAAACAACTATGACCAATTGTAAAAACAACCAGGTTTTCATCCATCAAGGATCTACTCACAATATTGGATTGAAGATGTGCACTTTCATTTTTATTTTCCATTCAAACATGTAATAATCACAAATGATAGTCATAGTTGCAACTTCATTTGGTTATATCAATATTGTAGTTGCATATGTGATTACAATAATTGCATATATGACTACACACATTTACGACTCAAATAACACATCAGACTAACCTAACTATAGTTGTAAAAGTAGTTGATTTGGACATTAGTCACATCTATAGTGACAACCACATGGTTGGAATGGACAAGATTTCTTTTAGTGTATGTGTTGATTTATTGAGGTTTTACTATGTATTTGAAGCCCAATTTGAATAAATGCAAGTATTACATTTTGGGATTATGTCTTTAATTAACAACTATGAACCAAAATTAAGTCATTTTCATCATAATTACATAGAAAAACCATTACTTTAACACAATATTTGCACGTGTCACAAAAATAACTATCGGTTTTGGGAACCCCAAACCATTCTACACATGATGATTTAAGGCTGATGCATGTATTGCATTTTTTGATTGGGTTGTCACCCAATCACCTTCAACTAGGACCCATTAGTTTTCAAAGTTCCCATGTGTAAGTATTACATTTTTGGATTGGGTCATCACCCAATTACCTTCAACCAAAACCATGTGCTTCTCATAGTTCCTTATGTGTGGGCATTGCATAATACAAAGCCATTATAAAAACACAAAACCCACATCCCAAGGTAAACCATACAAATGGAAAACAAAATATTTTAATAAAAACTAATTATAGTTTGAATTTTAAAGCTATTCAAATGAAAAAAAACTAATGAGAAAAATAATTAGTCCTAAAGCTTTAAGTTAATTAAACCAAAACAATAAATACATAAAAACCTAAATAATTTTAATGGTAGATGCCATTCAGATTATACAAACATATATAAATGTAAAACAAAACAATTATAATAGGTGGGTGTATAAATAGGTAGGTAGGGGGTGGGTAAATAGGTGGGTGGGTAGGTAGGTAGATAAGTAGGTGGGTGGGCTGGTTGGTAGGTAAAGGGGTTAATACAAAGGTTTGGTTGAAAATTGAAAGTTTAGTTTAAAAGTACAGATTTAGCTAAGAATAAATAGAAGTTTTGTCAAAAGGTAAAAATTTAGTTTAAAAGTATAAAATTTTGTTACAATGAAAATGCTTAATTAACTAGTGAAAAGGGAAAGGTTTAATTTGGAAAAAATAGAGGTTTTATCAAAGGTAAAGGTTTAACTAACATGTATAGAGGTTTGGGGTGACTACACATAACAACACTAGCCCAATATCTCTATTGCATTAACAATTTTTCCTACATTTCGACATACTTTAAATCTTTAAAATATATATTTTTGAAATATCAAGAAAAAGGGACTCACTTATGTAAAGCTAACATAATTAGTTTTCCAATAATGGAGAAAACACATCAAGATCATGGACATTCAATAAGCAATCGACTTTTGAATTTTGGCAACAATCTTTGTCATGCCTAAAAAACATGAATATGGACTTTTATTTTACAATGTATTGATCCCATGTATGTAAAACTTTGGGATTTAGATTAAATTGTTTAAAAAACTAAAGATGCATTGAATGAATGGAATTGATTTTAATTTATTATGTTATGGACTTTTCAAAATCCCAAAAACTACATTTATTTTTTAAAACCTAAGCATAAAAATTGATTATTTTCTTGAATTATCTTTTAGAAAAGTTTTAAAAATTCCTTATAACAACCTTAAATGAAATTGGAATTGGGAAAAGATAATAATTTCAATAACATCCAAATATTCACATTTTAAGCCAATTTCCAAATACACTACGATATGGACTTTGAAGGTAGCACCCCACTACTGTAAATGAAACACCGTAATGTGTTTTCACCCTTTGTTGAGACAAAATAGTTCAGTGAAAAAAAAAAAAAGGTTTTGACAACATGTAAAAGTTTAGTTATGAAAAGATAAAGGTTTTTCCATTAAATAAAGGTTCAACCAAAGAATAGATAGGTTTTGATGAAAAGAAAAAATTAGTTAGAAAAAGATAGAAGTTTTATTGAAAGGTAAAGATTTAACTAAAAAGAAATAGATGTTTTGTTGAGAGATAAAGGTTTGGCCAAAAATATACATAAGTTTTTTTTGAGAAATAAATGTTTAGCTAGGAAGAAATAAAAGTTTTATCAAGCGATAAAAGTTGAACAATAAAAAATATAATTTTTTTTCATGAGGTAAAAAGTTTACCTATGAAAAGATAGATGTTTTGCCATGAAATAGAAGTTTGGTTAAGAAAAGATAAAGGGTAGGTAAGTAAGGCGGGTAGGTAAGGAGTTGCATGTTAGTTGGTAGGCAAGGACAAGATGTAGGTCCACAAAATAACTTGGTTAATAAGGTACTATGGAAATGAGGTTGGGAAAAAACCAACTAAAAAACAAAGGTCAAAGGTTAACAACTAAAAAAGGTTGATTGCAATGTTTTTTTTTGTTCCATTTTTTTCATATCGAAATTTTGACAAATTTTTTAAAACAATTAGCAAACTTAATCGAATTTGCACTAGAATAAGAGAAAAATTGTCGCAAAATAGCAAAATTTTGTCAGAGAAAAAAACATTGGTGGATTGTGATACAATATTTGTTGTTGACCTAAAAACGGTCGACTTTGGTACATGTTCAATGTTGATCAACCCAAGGTCAAAATCTGGATGAAAAAACACAACCCATTCTATTGACAAAACAACAAACTAGTGCATTGATGGGTGCTAGTTCACTTTGACCCTTTTATGATAGGTTCAAACTAGTGTTGGGTGATTATCAAAAGCCAAAATAGACCTTTGTGGTTATTTAAGGCAATTCTTAATATTCATAATTATGGTTTTCAAAAAATGAAATAGTCAATTCTGATATATAATCATGATTCTCAAAATTTGAAAAAAATTTAACAACCAACCCTAAAAAAAATTGTCAATTCTTTTTCAATTCTTTCATTAAAAAATTGCAAGTTCTTTAAAGTTTTAAAAGTAGGCAAGATCGATGTTTCTTTGAATCTGATTTTTTCTGAAATATTTCAAAAACCACAACTGACTAGTATTAAAAATTAAATTTAGTTGCAGCTACAAAATAGTAAGTAAAAATAATTGCTGGTAATAAAATAATAATATAAGCCTATGTACCTAACATTAAAAAAAAATTAGCCTAACTCGACAATCATCCATAGGAAGATGGTGAAACAATGGTGATCATCCAAACAAAATTTGGAAGATTTAGCCAAATCTCAGAAATGAAACAACATTTTTTTGGGGCCCGGTGAATTTTGGCATAATTGCAACCCAAAAAAAACAACCATCACTTATACAAAGTCATATTTTGGGGGAAAAAAAAGGCCCAAAGTTGCCACGTTATGAGGAAAATCACCATACTTGCCTACAATATGAAAGGCAAATTAAGATTTGTTATTTTCATATTTTGAATATTGTCAAATTTGGCTAAATATATTTATGGACTATTATCACCACTTGAGAGCAACATCACAAAACTGAAATTAAAAAAATAAACACTAATTGAAACCCTCCAAAATCACTCCATTTTCGAATTTCTTAATTTTAATTTCTCCTTTTGGTGAATTTTTT
>Ga0116230_10003849_pt1 | contig 14676 bp, 6 predicted proteins | sample S1TSphfallax_3_FD_88678 | JGI IMG/M metagenome (GOLD analysis project Ga0116230, IMG submission 88678) | Host-associated microbial communities from peat moss isolated from Minnesota, USA - S1T2_Fd - Sphagnum fallax MG | ecosystem: Host-associated > Plants > Peat moss > Unclassified | place: USA... | reverse complement strand
ATGCTTCTTTTGCCTCTTTTTCACCCCCTATCCCCTCTCTTCAGTGGTATCCACAAAGTAAGGAAATTTTAATGAACTCTCTCAGTATGAAGTGAAATGCTGAAACTCAGCATTTAATGCACAAGGTTTGAGAGTAATCATAGTAGTTGTACAAGTAGGAGCTAAGGAAAAAGGAAAGAGGGTATGAAACTCAGTTTACCACCAAAATTGGTTGGAAAAAAACTAGTTTGGGTCTCAGTTATTTCGTTTTTTTGTAAAATTTCATTCCCAGTAGTTACACATTTGATGCCCTATTATGCCGAAACTGGCTGGTCTCACCCCCTAATCGCCTGACTTTACAGATAACTTTAATCTCACTACTTAAATCTACATTTTTTTTAAAAATTCCCCTCATTACAACACTAAGTGAAACCAGAAGTTATCCTTCAAAAGACCCACCAAAAGATGTACATAATAATAAAAATAATAATATTATTATTATAATAGATCATGATTTTGAGGATTTGCTAGGACATGTGTGAAGGTGTGCCATCCAATAACTACTAGAATTTGGAGTTGCTCAAGATGGCTCAAGATCAGTTAGCAGAGATCTTACAAACTAGTGAAGATCAGGTTCCATGAGGTACATACTACCTCTCTCAGATTAGGTGTGGATTCTTTTGCCTAAACAGAATAATTTTGTTATAAGTTTAGATTTTGTTGCCTAAAAACAATAAACTATTTGTGTATGTCATGAGGGCTGTTAATAAGTAAGTTGGGTTAACAAAAAAATTACACTAATTAATTAATTATACTCCATTAGCAAGCAGTAAAATGGAGTATAATTAATTAATTGGCGTAAATTTGAGTTCACCCTTCTAAATTTGTGTAACATACAGTTAGTTAATGTAATAGAGTCAGTAAAGAAAGATGGTGTGAACGTGCAAAGACTTTTATATTCCGAGGAAGAAAAGGGGAGTAAAACAAGGAAATGGAGATCAACGGAGGGGAAAAAGAAAGATGTAAGGAAAATGTCACGGTTATCTATCTATATAAGCAAGGCAAGATTTGTCATGGTTCATTATCTAGCCTAGGTGAAATTTGGTGAATCACCATGTTCAAGAAGAAAGTAGCAAACGTCTTTCAACTATCAACCATGATAAAAACATTTGAGTTGGTAGTCATTAGTGACAGGTTTGGAAGGAATGGGAGCAAAGAGGCAACCAACCCCCATAGCTAAAGCTTGACTTAGGATTGCAAAGGTTTACATCTTTTGGAGCAACAATTGAAACCTTTTTTGTCAAAAGTAAGTGGTTAGGACTGAAAGTAGGAACCCTTATGAATTTGACTTGGATCCTATTTTCACATAGGAAAATATTGTTGAAAATAGGTGAAACATTGGTAAGATTAGTCAAACAAATGAACTAGGCATTAAAGCCAAGGCTCAAGATGCAAGGATTCAAGTTTGATGGACATCAAATATCCCACTAAAAATTAATGGTAGAAAAGTTGTGTTGGTGCAAACATTTCTAATATGGGATCTTGAAATCATTCAAATTTTTTTTATTGATAATGTGTTTGAGATTCACTAAGCACAAGGAAATCACACACTATCTTCAATTGCAATCGGAAAGGGAGGGAACCATAATAGATGTGAACTAGAGTATCCAACTAAAAAAAGGTTGACAATCAAATAAAAACTAAGAGACCAAGGATGAAATAATTATTGCCCAACTCCCCAAGAAAGTAGTTGAGGTAATAGCAATAGTGGAAATGAGTATTATTTTGCAAGGTATTTACCAAGCTTTCCCTTGTGTGTATTTCCATGAAGCATAACGCTAAACCCTTGATTTCAACTCCTCATAACAGAAAGCATGAAATGATGGGTCCCCTAATAAGTCCTCTTCTTGAACAATCTCATCGACCACTCATGAATTGGAACCTTGTTTGAGGGTACACTTGATAGATGGATGGATAGCTTACATTTACCCTTATATTGTAATTCTCCCCACATGCCCTTAGTATGTAAAGTGTCTACCTATCACCTTTCTATAGCTTGTAGCTTATAGGGACAATGGGCATAGATAAGCTCCTAGCTCACCCATTCTAGACATGGAAGACAACCTTCTTCTTTGGTTGCAATGAATGATGTATTTATTCTTGACATGAGTCATTGTTGAGGGCATTTATTCATCTTTTTATTGATTAGATGAGATATTCCCAAGTTTTTTTTAATTCCTGTTTATTTTTATTTTTATTTATGAGTCATTTTGATTGGCTCATCAAAAAAGAAATTGAAACTTTACATTCTCCTCAACATAGACTTTTGTATTACACAAGGGGATGCCTATGTAGGTTAAACAAGGACAACCTTGGGTTAAAAGTGTGGTCCTATTGGGAACCTTTTTGGAACTTGATGGGAACACATTGGGAACATCATAAACCCAAACCACCCCCCCCCCAACAAAAACATAGATTTTTTGTCACACTACCATACATGTTGACATACCATAGCCTAGGGTCAGTTTCCACATTGAGAAAATGAATAATTATTTTTTTCAAATAATGAATTCATTTTCTAAATTTAAAATTATATAATTTTCCATCATCTATTATAATATTGTGATATGAATAATGAAATTATTCAAAGTGTAGCCTATGATGATTTTCAACATGTCAACTTCATATTTTCACAAATTTTCATTTCACTATTTTGAGGATTATTTAATGAAAAACTAACTTTAGGGTTAAGTAGTCGCTACCCACTTACCTACATAAAGAGTTTTGAACTATCCCCCTTTTTGCCTACCCTCCTATGTACCTAAAATTTTCTTTGTGCTTATTATTTCTAATTATTGTATAGTCTAAGAACAAATCAAGCCTACAATGCAATGCTAATAGGAAATAAAATGAAGGTATTGCAAAAAAAATCATCATTGAGCTTTCATTTTGTCCCCATATAACAATATACAAGAAACCCCAAATGTGAATATTATAACATGCGAATGTATGCATGGATGGTATTTACATGAAATGTTAATAAAGTTTGGAATTGGAGACTTTTTGGCCATTAAAATATATACTATGTCTCGACTTTCTTACATTAAGTACATGAAATACAAATATGTTTATTGATTTTTCTTGGCCAAACAAGTGATGGGAACATAGTCTATAATGAGAAGAGATGAAAGTATGGAAATGCCCTGCACATTTATGTCATTAAATGGTTTTCACAAGCTACTCTCTTGCTATTAATTAAAATTAAATCATGGAATATTTAAGTAGCATTTAAACACCTTTCAAAACATTTATAAGAGAAGTTCAAATTCTTTTGGTCTTTTGGCGGAAAATGAAGACAACTCAATTTCAAATGCAAGAGCAATACAACCCATTCAGTTCATTTGGGGTTTGAATTTTATGAGGCGTAAATTTTTGTTCATAATTAAGGTTCATGGGGGGTTTTTTTTTTGGCATTTGAATATTATTTTTTGGTTTTAAATTAATTTTGTGCATTTAATAATTATAATATTTACATTATTTATGGTATATTTAGGACTTTTAGGTTTTATATTAAGGTCATGCACTAATACTTGTAATGTTTACATAAATGTGATTCAAGTGTTTTAAGTTGAACAAAATGAAAATATACAAAATTAAGGATGGAACAAAAAGGATATTTGTTTAAAATTAAAGTTTAAAACTTTTATTATGTATTTAGTTAATTCAAGAGTTTTGAAAAGTCCAAAATTAACAAATTATCATTTTGAAAATTGAAATTTTTGAAGGGAAACTTTTATTTAGGGGCCACCGTATGATGCAAACAATAGATATTGTTAATACTTTGTCCAAACAAGTAGATGTTTCCAAAATTTTGCTTCAAATTCAATAATATTTTTATTTTAATCACCAAATTAGAAATCTCCATAATTAATATTTTAGTCCATAATTAAATTCTTTTTCTTTTTCTTTTTTGACATATGTATATGATTGTTTGATTTTTAATGAGGGTTATGCATCTAATACTTGTAATGTTTACATTGTGCACTAATATGGAAAATAAGAATTCACAAAAATGTGAAAGTATCGTAACTTGTTTGCCATCAAAATGACAATGTGCAAGACTAGAAAAGGGATAAAACAAGTTTTGCAAGTTTTTTTTTGTCCGTCTTCCATCTTGAACACAAAATTAAATATTTATCACATTGATTTTTAATAATTATTCTTTCAATTCTTATGTATGGAATTGCACTTCCAACTCATATTGATTACTAATTGAGAGTTGGATGGCATTTAGGTTTTAGTATATTCACAAATGTGGGGCATCTTTTCTTGTAGGGTCACTTCTTATTATGTTTGAAACATGAAGGAACTCCAATGTTTTAATCTATAGAGATCCAAAACCTTTCAAGGTCACCTTTTTCCAACTTGGATTTAGTGTGGAAAAATGGTGTTTAACACGGAAAGCAAAACAAAGTGTTAATTGAATACAGATATATCTCACATGTTTTTGTCCTTGAGTTCTTGAAAAGTGAATAAGGTGATATGCATACCTTGGTGGAATGGAACACACACAATAACTTGCCTCCGTAAAAGGACATCAAGAACCCAACAATCAAAACCACCTTATACATTCTTGGTATAATGTGACATCCTTCACTTTTATTATTTGTTCTTTTTGTGAATTATATTTTACACAAACCTAAATTCTGTAATTGAATGCATATTTTGTGGGTATGAATGTGAATATGGACTAATTGACCATGATGAAAACCCAAACCAACTTAACCAATTTTGATATATCAAGTATGTTTGTATAGTTCAATTTTCAATTAAAATATTATACACATGGCCCAAGGTAGTGGAAATAACCTTTTACCATCAATAAAACACCTAGGACAATGGAGATCCCATACATGGAAAACATGACCTTGAATGACACCCTTAAACATGTGCCAAGTGATTGGTGGTAACTCCCCAAAGTGATGGAAAGAAAGAAAAACATGGAGTGTTTTTTAACTCCACACACTAGAACAAGAATGTGTGTGGGAACTCCAAGATGGGACAAGGATAAAGTGACATTCACATGCACCTTTTGGTCAATTTACCTACACAATGTAGACAATGCTAGTAGTTAATGCAAAAGGAACCAAATTAGGTCATGGACTTACATTAAAATCACTTAAAATCACACAACTAGGACTTGATAAGAGGCACCACCCTCTCCTTTTAATATACCTTGGAGTCACCCATAGGGAAATGTTTAAAATTCTTGGGAATCCCAAAATGGATTGCCAAAACTAGGACACATAGTGTCCAAAATCTTTTACCTTGGATTGTAACCCTTTACAAAATTAATTGTTTTGAACATTTAATCCACTATTATATAGTTTATGTTTAAATATTTCCAATAAACTAGAAACATTTGAAGTTCCCTAATTATGGGTTCCCTAAAATATTTTCAAAAATTAAAACCCATTAGTTTTAAGGTCAAATAAAAAAAATTATCAATAGTTTTGTGTCTCATGGGTCCCACCATTATAAGGACCTCTAGTTCTAGGTTTAAACTAGGGCCAATGTATGTTTATTATTAGGATGGTTCAAATTTTTATTTCCAAATAATTTTGATTTTTTTGGACTTTGGTATTCCCAAAATGTGTTTACTATGTTCCCAAAAGTGCCCATGGTGTTTGTATGGTGTTCCTTTCAATTTTGAATGGGTTCCAAGTTCCCAAAAAAATCCTCAACATGTTCCCAAAAAGAAATTAAGAAACTACATAGGGAAGCTAGATATAGTCATATGAGCATACAACTCAAAAAATCACCTACAACCCAAATGAAATGGGTTTGAATAGTTATAAAATCCAGTAGCAACAATGGTCTCCACCCATAGTTGTTCTCATAGGGAACAACTTGAAAAACATCCCAACATATTTGTGTAAAGGTCTTTTTAATGGTACCATTGGAGATGCCTTCATATATTAAAATTTAAAGAGGACCTATGATTCTACAACCTTAAAACTTAGACATAAGATCTATAAACTTTAAACATTGTGTATACATAGGACCCTATCCCCTACCTAATCTTCAGAGCTAGACCTTGTAAAAAGAAAACTTCAATACCTTTTTAGGTTAGTTTTGTCAAATCCAAATTTGTGAAAATTTGTCAGGTTTGAATCTAAAACTAGGTCCATGTCCATATATAATTACCAAATATGTTTTTGGCCAAGTTTGGGTCCATGTAGATCCATTAGGTTTAATTTTTAAACTTGGATTTAAATCTAAATGTAAACCCAACTGAAAACTTGAAACATGCCAACACTGGTTAGAATTCATTTTCACAATTTGATTTTCAACCTTTTTTTTAAAACATAATTTTCATTACCAATCACAAAAGTGAGGGTCTATTGTCAAATGTGTGGGTATTACAATTTTGACTTTACACACCAAAGGTATACCATCACATGAGGGTACTACAATTCAACTTCATTGTTTTGATGTTAAGTTTGTTCAAGAAAATCAATAACGGTTTGAAGTGCAACCTAATTTTCTGTAATCCAATAATTCAACTTATGGATTTTTGAAATACCTACATATGGGGTCATATTAAATTTAGCCATCTTTTGATATAAGGTTTTACCTCAACAAAGGATATCATTTAATTGCACTACCTACATTTACTACACTACTTGCTATAATAGTTTGGAAAACATGTTGATCTTTGTCATAAAACATGGATTCCATTTGCATTTTTTTATCACATTTGTCACAAATGAAATTCAAACCTTCCTTTTAACTATTTAAAATTTTTATTGTATTCTCAAAAGTCAATTTGCTATGGAATACCCACATAATAGCCTTGCATGCATTCATTTCAAATGGCAATGGTCAATGAAGCTTATCTTTAAAACTTCTTTGGACAAAAAAATGGGTCATGGAAATGTACAAAGATGAAGGTAACAACCATGTTGCAAAATGAAGTGTAAGATAATAACATATGGGGATCAAATCCATGACAAGATGCGAAATCAAGTATGTTATGTCATAAACCTATGTCCCCATAAGAGAGCAATTGATAGAGTTAGATGAGTCATCTAAAATGCCACAATTTCTTCAATAAGTTGTTATTTCTTAAACGTTTGTAGCATGATGTTGTGTGAACAATTAGCAAATCATCAATTGGAGCTCAATATTAACCACAAACCCCTCCTTGTTTATGCCTTAGAGTCCAAAAAATAAGAACAATAGTTAATATGAATCAATTGCATGTTGAAATTTGCATTCACAAGAAAAATAAAATGTGCATAAATGTATTAGTCTTGAATCATTTCTAATTCATGGATGTATTAGTACACAACTACTTGCATCTCTTTGTGTAATTGGCCTTATTTGATGTCATCTTTCAATTTTAAACATCACATGCAACCTCAATGTCCTTGGCATAAATAACCTTGTTCATTCAAATAAGTGTAGTAAGGTCATTGTTCTTTTCAATATTGGAGAAGGCACTATGAGGGATGAATCCCACTCCCCATGCAACTAATTTACCAATCTTTCACTAATACCATAACTTAATGAAAACTATGGTCCAAATCTCCAAACCTTTATGATGCATTATGCCTTGTTATGTACTCAATCACAAATTTAAATACATAATTTTAAACCCTAAACCCTAGCTTCATCATCCATGTGAATTTTGAGGATCTTTTTTAAAAAATAATTGACAACAATGAAAATGATGAGTCCATTTTTAAACTCTATAATAAACTTTAGGTGTTTTTGGGTATATTTTGTAATTTCTATTAAAAAAATTATTGAAAAATATTTTTTTCATTGAAAATGGTTTTTATATCAAAATTCCTTTTGTTATCAAAAATGTAATGCTAAAGTGGTTGTTTTTGTTTTGAATCAATAAATTAGGTATTTAATAAGAGATTCAAATTAGCTTTTTAAACATAGGATAAGATTTTTTACTAGTTAAAAAAAAAATTAGGGCTTTTTATTTGATTTTAGTGGGAACATTATTTGTGACCCTTATCTTACCTTTGATCTATTTAGGACCTTAAAGGTTGATGCTCAAGGTTAAAGTGTGTGGAGATTCATTATATGTTTATTTTTTGATGTGGAGTAATTTTGCAAAAATAATAATTTTGAAGTCATTTTTTCCATCAAAGAATTGTGCAATTTTTTTTTGAAATTATATTTATTTATTGCTAAAGTTGTAATTTATTTCAAAGTGTAATTTGTCTTTGAAATTGTATTTATTCACACCTTTGAATTTTAGGTTTTTCTGTAAACTTATTTCATGTATATATAAGTTTATTTGAACTATTGTTGGTTGAATATTCTGTCCCTAACTATTTGTCATTTCAAAGTTGTTAGGTGTGTATTTCACCTTTGCTCCTACTTCATTTGATATAAAACCCAAGATATTACTAAGTGACCTTAACAACTATTTATTAATTTTCTATAGATTATGATTTTTTATTTACAAAACTTCTAAAATATTTCATTGGGTTTATACAAAAAAAATTAATGTGATTCAACAATGATCTATTGAATAATAATTTACTTCATAGAAAGGAGTTCATTTTTTTAAATTACTATTTCAGTAATATTCGAGCAATTTTAATCCTTTTTATTACTAAAAAAACAACCACGTGATACTTTCATCTTTTTAGTTTTTTGTTATTATAATTCCAAAACAAGCAAAATATCAAATGAACATTTGGTATAGACATATGAGGTTGTTGCATACATAAACATGACCTAGAATGTATGCACATAAAGGTATTACAAACATAAAAATGACAAAATGCCCCATAAATTATAACTTGGTATTGTAGACCAAAAAAATTACAAAAAGAAATGGCCACCTTAAGGTGGGGTGGGCTGAAATTTAAGGAATCCACATGAAAAAATCTTCACTATAATATGCTTATTTTTACCTTGCCATTTTTCACAAATGAAAATCATGTATCAATGATTAAAATAATGGAAGATTGTGAATTGCAAGCCCCATTTCTTTCATGATTTTTGTTAGCACTTTGTGGTCCTCATTCCATAGAATTGCCTCATCAAATGCAACAATTGTTCTTCACCTACAACACACACCTACAATTAATTAAAACTTGCAAGTAATTTAAACCATCCAAACCTTCCCCTCTTACAAAAGTGTTGGGCTTTTCACTACAAGCAATGAAGGTATTAAATGGATATCATGGCCATTGCCTCGACATTAATTTATGGTGTTGCATTGCATGCATAGACTTAAAAAATGAACCACAAAGCATTTGGGTTTTATTATTTTAAAATCCTTACATTTTTTTGACATGGAGAAGGAGGATGGGGTTGAGGTTTGTCATAAGCATGGGTTTTATTTGCAAAAAACAGTCTAAACAAATCAAATCACAAACCTAACATTAAATCTCCTTTGGATGCAACTTTGTGCATCTGTAAGTGGGGGCACATATAAATAACAATTTCTTGGCATTGCTTGTCAATTGTGGTGGGAAACTCCACTTGTTACTTTGTTGAAGCAAGCACTTGCTCAAACGTGAATTCATATATTGGAACAAACATTCTCATGTCACACAATGTACATTAAAAACCCATATTCAAGAGTTGTAAGCATTACACATTTGAAAACAATCATATTTGTAAAATGAAGTATAATGCATGACCTTTGATTCACTTGGACAAGAAGAAGGTGACACATTACATAGATGCAAATACCATTTGCAACTATGTTTAGTTGCTCCTTTTCTAGTGCAACCTAAGGTTGTTGAAATAACTATTTCCCCATTTATGGTAGCTCAAGCATTGGCTCCTCAATGTCAATTAGTGCAACTTGGCACAACTTCAACCTCTTGCAAGGTGACATCCTATTACATATAATTAATGAAAGTAAACAAAAAGGTCTTAATTTGTAAACTTGTGTCTTGATTATAGCACCTTGTGTTTACAACACCTCACAAATCAAGTTTTATGTATTTGTATTATACACACAATAATAGTTTATACTACACACTCCAATAATATTTACTCATGTATATATAGGTTGGAATAAAATTCATGTTGATATTTTCATTAAACACATTGAACAATTTTTTTTTACAAACAAAAATAATTAACAATGTTGCATTACAAGGAGTTAATGTTGGAGATTGGTTCCCCACAATGCAATGTCAAAATCAACTTTTCTTAGCAAATTGTCATTGCATTACAAGATTTGAAAAACCAAAAAGAAAGTTAAAATCAATAATGAGTTCCAAGGAGTTCATTCTGTTTAGAAAAAAAACCAACAAAAAATAATGATGAAATCCTATGAGGTCATCATTACACAAATACCAAAAACAATAACAAAGGACATTAACAAGTTCTTGCATGTTCACAATTGCACAAAAAACAAACAAAAATGGTTGCATCTTTACTTTTGAAAACTTTTGAATTGGAATTTGTATGAAGGAATTATGAACTGAAAAAATAACAAATTTCATAATTTAAGAATTTTGGGACTCACACTTGGGATTCTTGGGAATTTATGTCATTTTCATGTAGTCCTAATCATTATTTACAAAGTATATTATAGGCATGAAAGTGATGATTTTTCCCAAGTTCAACCCATTGTGATTCATGTGAGTCTGTTTTTCCCATGATTTTGTTTGTGCACCATTTTGACTCCAATTTACACTAAGTTCACCCTTTTTAGATTTGTGTTAATCTATTTCATTTTGAATTTAATTTTGTGAATTCACTTTATTTCCATCCTAAAACTTCCACACATTATTTCTTTGAGAAAGTTAGGAATCACACCCTATGTTTGTATTTCATTACAAAACTAAGAATTAATCAAAAAATTTATAGCTAATACTGTTTGACAAACCTAGTGTTGCATCAAAAAGGATGATATATTTGAATAGAAGGGTGAAAACAAACTTAAAATATTTATTTGGATTGTTACAATCGTAGTTTTTTTGGATAAGAAATGAACTTAGAATGTAAAGCCAAATTTGAGCATTAACTTTATTAAAATTAAAATTATCCATGTTGCAATAAAATTTAGTGGATTTTTAAAAAAAAGGTGATTTAAAGAAAACAATAGATTCATAATGCACTTTTGAAATGATAACATTATTTTTTTCACACAAATAAAATGAAAAATGTGAATTCAAAAAAATATGTCACGTCAATTTTAAAATAAAAATTGAGAAATAGACCACTATCAAATGAAAATTTCTAAAGTAACCTGCATTGATATTTTTTCAATACAAAGAATTATATATTTTCAACATCTTAAAATGTCACATTTTTTGTCATCTTTATCATTTATAGTCCATTTGAAATTGAAATATTCGAACTTTCAAATCAAAATTTAAACCAATCACATATTTAATGATATTTAAAAAGTGATCTATCATTATATTTGATTAAAAAACATATTAAAAAAATTATTGTTTGTTTTGTTTGCCACAAAGAGATTTTCCAAACCATGGTGTTTCATGTTGCACTTTTGGTAACTTTGGAAAGCTTTTGATGAGTAGGGGTGCACTGATTTGGTTTGAGATTATTTGGAGTTATGATGTGAAATAATATGTGAAACTGTATTGATTTGGGGTGTTCTTGGTGTCGTTGAAAAGCCCTTGGCAAGTAAAATTTAATAGAGTTTATTCCACAATTCTCAAGGTTAAAGTGTGGAAGATATTGATTTTTTAGTGGATTTTGTTGCTGAAAATTCAACAAATTGAAAAAATTGGGTTTGGAAGGAAAAGTCAAAATGTTCACATTTGGTCTAGCGGCACAAGTTACACAAAGTTATTGTAACTATAGGAATTTAACTAGTGCAAGATGTAGAATTTCAAAATGTGAAAAATGAATCACCTAACCATGCTTTTACCCGAAGGAGGAGGTAGGTTGAAAATTGGAGTTTTGATATTCTTTTAATGTGATTTTCTTGTGTTATTCAACTTGCACCCAAGAAATTAGGAAGTTTCAACCATGAAGCTTTAGCTTAAAGCTTATTTGAAAAGACAACAAACAACACTAAATGGGAAGGGATGTTTACCTAAATGTGGCAATGGAATTTCAGGTTGGCAATGAAAAATGAACTTGAACAAAGTGAGGTAGGTTGTTCCCAAGTAGTTATTTGGTCAACTTTGTTCAAGTTCATCCATTTCACCAATTTGCCAAATTGTTGTCAATTCAACATTGGAAAATGGTAAATTCCACATCCTGAAATTGTCAACCTCCATTCATCAATCTCCAATTAATTACACAAAGGATATTCCACAACAATTTTCACATTTCTTTTTAAAAAAATTTGATAGACATTTTTGCATTCCAAACAATATTGCCCAATTTTAAGCATTCAAAAATCCTTTTCCTAAAAAACATGTCTTGCCTACCTAATTGATAGAAAGTGAAAAATAAAGTTATTTCCTATTGATTTGCAATGTGCAAAAAGAACCACTCCTTTTGGTATGGTTCAAATTATTGTTCATGTATAAAATGAAGGTTTTGTGGACATCTGATATTTATAGCTAGTGAAACAACTTGCACATAGGTTAACATCAAGATAAATTGGAAAAACCACATGTCTTTTCCAACACATTTTGAGCATAATCATGCATTTGAAATCCTTGGCTTTAGAAATGTGATTGTTTAAAATTTGTGTTAGAGAATAAAGATAATGATAAATATGAACATGCTAACATAGCAAAATTCAACATTTGATTTCACCATGACATGAAAATCACTTATTCATAAAATATAATACTACTTAAGGTTTATTTTCCAAACAATATTCATCCTTTTTTTATTATTGGTTGTGCAATCAAAACCTTGCAACACTAATGACCAAATGGTAAGGCAATGGGTTAGAAGCAATGATGTTTTTGGGGGCAAAATTTTCACAATTTTTTCATTTCAAAATTATGATTTAAAGTTACACAAAGGATTTGTTGTAACCCTAGCCTTGGGTTCACAACCAAGGCAAGGGCTTACAAGGGCGCGGGCCAAGAGGGAAGCCTAGGAATGTCGGAAAATGTGAGAATGAACATTCACGCTCCCAAGTGAGCTCCCATTTTGGGAGTTGGAGTCTCGATGGACTCCTGAATTTTCAGAGAGCAATTTTAGGGGTCAAAACCCATTGGATTGAAGAGTTCCTTATATCATTGGAAATATCTTGGAACGTAAATGTCTAGAATGAGCTCGCATGACCCATTTGGACATCTGAAACATAAGTTATGGTCAAAAGAAAGGCTGGGAGTCAAATTGGCAGTTTGACTCCCGACCACTAAAAGTTGGGAATCGACTCGATTTCCTTATGTGCAGGTGGCGTGCAACATACCGTTGAAAAGGTCTCAATGAGGCTACAACTTTTTTTCAAAACTCATTTTAATCAAAGGTCTACATACAAAGTTGTGGGATGCCAAAATTGTGAGAGTCCCAACTTTGACAATTTCGGGACTCCCATTTGGAAATCCTGGGACAAAATGCTATTTGGATGTGGGTGTTGTGGAGAGGCACATACTATACTATAAGGGAGAATGTGGTGATTTCCCCCAAGTCTAGGCCGTGGTGAATTTCATGAATATGAGTTGCCTGTTGCTCATCCTACCAACAAAAATGCTCCAATTATGCATTAACCACCTTATGTTGGTTTTTTGCAGGTCCATGTGAGTAGTTGATGCTTGTCATTCTTCCTAGTCCCATCTCAAAGCTCCAACACACCCCTCTACCCTTCCAAAATGATGCGAGCCAGGGAACGTGCCCCCAACTCTTGACTCTTCCACTGTTTTCACCTTAGATTCGCATTTGAGTCTAACCAAGAGCTTGGGAGCACGTCAAGATTTTTCAATGAGAAGAAAAATTATAATGAACCTAAAATTTCAGATTTTGAATAAAATCAAATAGATTCGCCATATTTCCATATTAGGATCCAACATATAACAAAAAATGTAGAAGGATTATTAAAGGTTTGTTCTTTTGTATTTTGGTTATAACAAAATTATCTAAACCTTTTCATGGATCATCACCATTTCGATTACACCACAAAATTGAAAGAAATTTAGCCATTGGAAAGATGGTAATGTGCTAAATTATTTGAAGTCATCACAATTTTCAAATAGTAGTGAAAATTATGGGGAAGAATAAACATCTACATTGACCCGTTATAATGGTCAAAAGTGTCCTTTTTTAAAAAGGAAACAAAATTAAAGGTGAAGGAACTTTTTGTCACATTTCAACTAACAAAATTCACATCATTTTTTTGTTAAATGCATTAGCAAATTTATTTATACCAAGACCTTTAATGCTAGTCCATAATAATAAGTGTTGGGATAGTATTTAACATGTTAAAAACATCCTTTCTAGCACATTACATAATATGTTTGGGATGAAAAACAATAAAATTTATTCCAATTTGGGACAAAAAATGGCTTGGGGCCAATATTTCTACACATGATGTTGTGTCGAGAAAAGGCAATGCATTATAAACCTATTACATCCCATGCTTCTAAACTTGTTTCATCCACCTTATTAGAACACTACAATTTAGGTACATCCACCTATTAACTTGCCATTGAGAATTACTAAACCAATTGGAAATTTCTTGTAATATATTTGGGGGATGGATGTTTTGCCTATTATCATAGCCTAAGGTCAAATTCACATGGTCAATATATATATATATATATATAT
>Ga0116230_10003848_pt1 | contig 14677 bp, 13 predicted proteins | sample S1TSphfallax_3_FD_88678 | JGI IMG/M metagenome (GOLD analysis project Ga0116230, IMG submission 88678) | Host-associated microbial communities from peat moss isolated from Minnesota, USA - S1T2_Fd - Sphagnum fallax MG | ecosystem: Host-associated > Plants > Peat moss > Unclassified | place... | reverse complement strand
CAGGGCCCGTCGCGCAGGGGCTGAGGCGGCGGGGTCGGCCCTGAAGACCTGAAAAGCGCCGCCCATACCCGCGCCGGGACCGTCGGTCGCCGTCAAGCGATCCTGTGAGAGACGCGCGGGGCGGTCAGCCGGCCGCCAAGGGCCGTGGGGGGCCGCCTGGCTTCTCCAGGCTTGTGGGGCGCGCCCCATCGCGCTCGCCCATCCCAGCGCCTTAAGCGCCCGCCCGGCGCCCGACAGGAGACGCACAGAGGCCCTCTCGCGCGTCTGACCCAAGGCTGTTTCGCCGAGGGTCAGCCTTGGTTTTCTGGAGTTTGAATTATCGCGCGGCGTCATTTCCTCCGACGAGGAAGCTCCAAAGACCTTCGAAATAGCGGTTAAGCGCTACAGGGTCTCGGAACTGCGGGTCGCCGAGGACCGTTCGATTGATGGGATTGGAAATGAAAGCGCCGATCATGCCGGTCGCCACCATAGCCGGATCGTGACCAGCAAAGGCGCCTGTCCGTTGGGCGCGCGCGACCATGGCTGCGAGGTTCGCCGCCCAACGGTCGTTTTCACGTAGACTAACCTCCGTGATCGCTGGAAAGTTCGCCACATTCCCCGTGCCGATCAAATACAATTTGACGCTATCTTCCGTCACCACCGCGTTCAGTATGGTTCTGCACGTCTCTTTGAGGGCGAGCATGGGCGGCATGGCCAACTGCGCCTCCGTTGGCGCGATGAGCTGAGAGAACAGCCAGACCCGCATCTCGACCACCGCGACGAGGAGATTCTCCTTCGAGCCGAAGCGGCTTAGAACCGTGCGTCGCGTCGTCCCGCTTTCCTGAGCGATCTGCTCGATGGAGGCGCCGCCGAACCCCTCGCGAAGAAATACGGCGAACGCCGCTTTAAGGATCTCTTCGTTGAGCCGGGTTGTTTCCTCTGTCGTCGGCCGCCCGGCCCGGCGGTCCGCCTTTAACCGGGTTGGGCTAGGCGAGGGAGCCTGGTCCATGTCATCGGCCATGGTTGGGCCGCCCTCCGCTGGACGCCGTCCGCGCACGCACCGTTCTCCCCCCTCTCTTCGCTCTTATGGGCGCTGTCTTATTAGAGCGCTGGCGTTTCGTTACAAGGGTGTGCGGCGAAGATCGCGCCGTTCAGCGTGACGCAGAGGCGCCAGCTTAAATGCACTATGAATGTGCTATTAATTTGAGGCTAGTGGCTATGGCAGGGCTTCGAGTGCGAGACGGTAAGTCCGGAAAAATTGATTTTTATAGATAAATTGTGGCCCTTCGCGCCGCGTCCCTGAATCAGTCCAGCCATAGTCTGGGCTTTGCCCATTATTAATTGAACGCTGCAGGATAATAAAGCAGTCCGAACGATTGCCGGCGTTTCGCGAGCTTTAGAGGCAGATTCGCCTTGTCATCCTTCCTTAATGACGCGGTACCGTATCATTAAATCGCGGCCCTAACCGTCAGCCCGTGCGGTGTGGTGCCCGAGGGGAAAGGCATTCAAGGGGGTGAGCATGAAGTCTGGTTACGGTTTGGCCCTTCTGGCGAGCAGCGCCGCCTTGAGTTTCGCCGTCCCGGCGTCTGCAGACACTGCGGCCGCGTCGGCGCCGGCGAGCGACCCTGGGGCGGCCCCAACCTCCCAGGGGTCGCAGGTTCAAGAGATCGTCGTCACGGCTGAGAAGCGAACCCAATCGTTGCAGGATGTTCCGGTCGCTGTCTCGGTTATCAGCATGCAGTCTGCGGCGGCCATGGGCGTCACCGATGTTTCGTCAATCGAACTGGCCGTTCCCGGGTTGCAGTTTCCGCGCGAATTCAACGGCACCACGCCAACCCTGCGGGGCGTCGGAACCAATGTCGGGATCGGTTCGGCCGAGTCGGTCGTGGCCATGTACATCGATGACGTCTACGTCGCCTCTCCGGCGGCGACGACGTTTTCGTTCAACAACGTCAGCCAGGTGGAGGTCCTCAAGGGGCCTCAAGGCACGCTCTATGGCCGTAATGCGGAGGGAGGGGTCGTCGACATCAAGACGCGGGATCCGTCCGCCGCGCCCTCGGCGGACATAAGCCTTGGGTATGCGAACTACGACACCTATTCGGGCAGCCTTTACGCCAATGATGCGCTCACGAGCACCCTTTTTGCGGACCTGGCTGTGTCGTTCAACGATCAGGTCCAGGGCTGGGGTAAAAACCTCTACAATGATCGTCCCGCCTTCCGAGACGATGACGAGGCGGCGCGGACGAAGGTGCTCTGGAAGCCCGATGATCTGACCTCCGTCACCTTTACGGCCGATTTCAGCCGGTCCGTGTACAACGAGGGGATCGCCATGGCGCCGATCCCCGGGTCTCTCTTTCCCAATGGTCAGACATACCAGGGGTTCTACAATGTCGACGAGAACCCGGAAGGCCAGACCGACACGCGCCAGGAAGGCGCCAGCGTTAAGGCTGACCGGGACCTCGGCTTCGCCGATCTCATCTTCATCTCCGGCTACCGCGCCGTCCAATCCCATAACATCGCCGACGAAGACCAGACGGTCGCTGACAGCCAGACGTTCAACTACGACGACGACCGGCGGTCCTGGACCGAAGAGCTGAGACTTGTCTCGGAAAACTGGAAGAACATTCACTGGATCGCAGGCCTCTTCTATTTCGACGACCTCTCGGATCTGTCACCGTTTGTTCTGACGGGGTCGGCGGTGCCTGCGCCCTTCACCTCTTTGACCGAGTCCTTTCAGGTCCACACCCAGTCCTACGCCGGGTTCGGTCAGCTGACCTACGACTTGCCGGCTGGCTTCCACCTGACCCTTGGAGGGCGGTACACGTACGACAAGGTATTCACCAAGGGCACCGAAGCTTTAGACGACGCCATCGTTGCGGATGACACGGGTCAGGTGTTCCAAGATCACGACTTTACCTACAAGGTAAATCTCGCAAAGAATTTCACAAAAGACATCATGGTTTATGCTGGATATAGCACTGGCTTTAAGGGCGGCACGTTTAACACAGCCTCTCTATTCTCCACGCCCGTCGAACCAGAGCACCTCGGCGACATTGAAGCTGGCCTGAAAGCGGAACTGTTTGAGCATAAGCTTCGCCTCGATCTCGCCTATTACCACTATGACTACAACAACATGCAGGTCTCCACCTTGATCTCGGTGGACGGGCGGACAAGTGAGATTCTCCAGAACGCCGCCTCCGCGACCAATGACGGCTTCGAGGCGGATTTTGAGGCCCATCCCACCGACGCCCTGACCCTCAGGGGCGGAATTGAGGCCATGCATGCGCGTTTCGAGAGCTTTCCCGACGCGACCATCTCAGTTCCCCTCCCGGCCGGCGGCAACACGACCGTCTCCGGCAGCGCCGCCGGAAACGCATTGCCGCACTCTCCAGATTTCACAAGCAATCTTACGGCTGAGTACAGGTGGGTGTTCGCCCCAGGAGAGGCGTTGTTCGCTCTAGACTATTATTACAACAGCGGCTTCGCGTGGGATGTGGACAACCGCCTGAAGCAAAACCCCTACAACATCGTCAACACGTCGTTGACCTGGAGGTTTGCGGATCGGGCATGGAGCGTCCGGTTTTGGGGTAAGAACATTACCGGGACCAAATACTCGATCTACACCACCGCCAACGTCGTCGGGGACGAAGAGACGCCGGCGCCCCCCGCCACCTTCGGCGTCACCGTCAGCCGGCGCTTTTAGGGTCTTCCCAGAGAAAAAACCGAGGAGCTCTCATGTCCGCGAGCCAAATTAAGGCGTCAGCTGCGCCTGCGCCCCCGCAAATGTTTTTGAACGACGGGCGCATAGGGATCGACCCGCGACGAACCGCTCACCTTGTGGTGGACCTGCAAAACGGCTTCATGGCTGAAGGGGCGATGGCGGAAGTGCCCAAGGCCAGGGACCTCGTGCCGGCCGTCAACCAGATCAGTCAGGCGCTTCGGTCGGCCGGTGGGCTCATCGTCTACATTCGCTTCACGGTGGATCCAGGCGAACCCAAGGTCTGGAGCAGTCTTTGGGGGCGGCTTGTCCCTGCGTTTGGCGCGGCCATGGCTGAAACCTTCGCAGCGGGCGCTGAAGGCTACACCCTTTGGCCAGCCCTCGACGTGAGGCCAGAAGATCTCGTCTTGGATAAGACGCGGTTCTCGGCTTTCATTCCTGGAACCTGCGCGCTGAACGACGCCCTCGTCGAGAGAAACATCGACACGGTGATTGTGACCGGGACCCTCACCAACGTCTGCTGCGAATCCACCGTGCGCGACGCCATGCAGCTGGGATACCAGGTCCTCTTTCCCTCCGACGGCAACGCGACGCTGGATGACGCCGCCCACGCGGCCACGTTGGCGGCGCTCTCAGGAATATTCGCCGAGGTCTTGCCGTGCAGCGCCGTGCTCGAAAGGCTCGCCGTCGCCCATCCCTAGACGCCCAGGCCAAGGAGCCGACTTATGTCAGACGATATTCACTACCTGTCCCTGATCGACGTCTCAGGCCGCATTCGCCGGGGTGAGCTTTCCTCTGTCGACGTGACCGAGGCGCTGCTCGACCGGATCAACCGTCTTGACGGGCATTTTCACAGCTTCATCTCCGTCATGACCCAGTCCGCCCGCGCGCAGGCCGAGCAAGCGGATAGGGAGATTCGCTCAGGCTTCTGGCGCGGCCTCCTCCACGGCGTTCCTTTGGCGGTTAAGGATCTGCTCTATACCGAGGGGTGGCCCACCACGGCGGGCATGGACATCCTCAAGGGCTTCATTCCCCCTGAAGACGCGACCGTGGTGCGGCGCCTCAAAACCGCGGGCGCAGTTCTTCTGGGCAAGCTGCACATGACGGAAGGCGCGACCATGGATCATCACCCCACGCTGCCGCGTCCGGTCAATCCGTGGAGCGAGACCCATTGGACGGGGGTCTCCTCAAGCGGGTCGGGGGTCGCTCCGGCGGCGGGATTGTGCTTCGGCGCCCTGGGAACCGACACGGGAGGCTCTATCCGCATGCCGTCAGCGGCAAACAGTCTTTCCGGCATCAAACCGACCTGGGGCCGCGTAAGCCGTCATGGCCTCATCCATCTTGCCGAAAGCCTGGATCACATCGGTCCCATGGCGCGCAGCGTCGCCGACGCCGCCGCTATTTTGCAGGTGATCGCCGGTGCAGACAAAAGCGATCCCACGGCGCTCAGCGTCCCGGTTCCAAATTTTGTGGAAGAGCTGGGCGGGGGCCTAACCGACGTGGTGGTGGGGGTGGATTGGGATTTCGCCGGAAGCGGGGCGCCTGAGGCCCTCACCCAGGCGGTAGACCACGCGGTCCTTGCGCTGGAGAGCCTCGGCGCGCGGGTGCGCGAGGTTAAGGTCCCGGACACGGACGCCTTGTCGTCCCTCATTCTTCCCATGATGATGGCGGAAGTCGCCGCGGCCCATGCCGATTATTTCCCCGGCAACGCCGACAGATACGGCCCGCGCCTTCGCGGCATGGTGGAAGGGGCTCGTCAGCTTGATACGCTGTCAGTCGTTCGCGCTTATCAGGCCCGCGCGCGGTTCAACGGCGCGCTGGACGCTCTCTTCCGAGACATCGACATCTTGGTCACGCCGGGGATCGGAATGATCTTGCCCACATGGGACGAAGTCGAAGCCATGAGCGACGACATGGATCTGATGAGCCGCACGTTGATGAAGTTCACCTTGCCGTTCAACCTCTCCGGCGCGCCTACGTTGAGCTTGCCAGGGGGCTTCACCCCCGACGGCCTCCCCATAGGCCTCCAGTTTATCGCTAAACGCCAGCAGGAAGTCCAACTGGTGCGGGCGGGCCACGCCTACCAGTCGGTCACCGACTTTCACACGCGCCATCCAATCCCCTAGTCGACCCACGGGTTGGGGCCCGGCGCGCCCGGCCTGACGCCCGGCCAGGCCCTCCTCGTCCCTAGCCGTCTGGGGCTTTTTCGGGCTGAAGGCTGCTTCGATCTTGCGCGCCGATCGTGGCGACGCCGGTTTCTCCCTGCCGGGGCTTGGTGGTCGGCTCAGGCGCGGGTCAGGCTCAAAAACTCCTCACGGGTGCGCTGGTCGTCGCGAATCACGCCGAGAAGGTGGCTCGTGGTCAGGCTTGAGCCTGGCGTATTGACGCCCCTTAGGGTCATGCAGCTGTGCTCCGCCTCGATGACCACGCCGACGCCCTGGGGACGCAGAACCTCGTCGATGGCGTGGGCGATCTCGGCCGTGAGCTTTTCCTGGATCTGCAGGCGTCGGGCGAACCCGTTCACCACCCGGGCGAGCTTTGAGATCCCAACGACCCTGTTGGTGGGCAGATAGCCCACGTGGGCGCGTCCCACCACCGGCAGCATGTGGTGCTCGCAGAAGCTGACGAAGCGAATGTCGCGCAAGAGCACAAGCTGGTCATACCCGCCCACCTGCTCGAACGTCCGCTCGAGGTAATTGCGGGGATCCACGTCATAGCCCATGAAAAGCTCGCGATAGGAGCGGGTCACCCGGGCTGGGGTGTCCAGGAGGCCCTCGCGGTCAGGGTCGTCCCCCGCCCAGCGGATCAGCGTGCGCACCGCCTCTTCGGCTTCGGCGGCCGTCGGCCCGTCTGGGTTCTTATCCTTGGCCATGGACCTCACGTCGGTGTCGCCTCCTTGGGTATGGCCAAGCATTTGGGGGAGGGGAGGTAGCGGCGCAAGCGCCATTCGTCGTCGCCCGGGCGGCCGTAGACTCTCTGTTAACCATGTTCGACCAGCCTGCGATCTGGCGCCGGTCGAGCGCGGTCTTCTTTTTTACGAGGGTTTTGATGAACGGCGCCGAAGTTTTGGACGTCGGACGCGACGCCATATGGCTCACGATCCAGCTCTGCGCGCCCATGCTTCTCGTGGGTCTCTTAGTGGGCATCAGCGTCGGCCTCCTGCAGGCGTTGACGCAGATCCAGGAGCAGACCCTGATCTATGTGCCCAAGATCCTGGCCGTGTTCATCGCCCTGCTCATCAGTCTTCCCCTCATGGGATCGCTCATGAGCGGTTTTATGCGCCAGATCGCCGCTCGAATCGCCGGGATGTGACGTGGAGCACTACGCCCTATCCGAGGAGGTCTGGGGGGCGGGTCTGATTTTCGCCCGGGTGGGCGCCCTTGCGAGTCTTCTGCCCGGCGTGGGCGAAACCGGCGTTCCCGCCCAGGTCCGGCTCGCCTTCGCCCTTCTTCTCACCTTCGTTCTCTATCCGGTGATCAGGACCAGCCTGCCGGCGGTGCCCGATACCCTCGGCGTCCTGGTGGGGCAGCTCGTGGTGGAAATCCTCATCGGCCTCGCCCTTGGCGCCATCATCAAACTCTTCATGGGGACCCTCATCGTCACAGGCGAGGTTGTGTCTCTCCAAACTACCCTGGCGTTCGCCCAGACCACCAACCCCACCGAGACCCAGCCTGCCGCCACGGTGGGATCCTTTCTCACTGTGGTGGGCCTCGCGCTCATCTTCTCCACTGACCTGCACCAGCTCTTCATCGGCGCCATCGCCCATTCCTTTGTCCTGTTCGCGCCCGGCCATACCCCGCCGGTGTCGGACTTCGTGCAGCTGGCGATTCGCATGACCGGGGAGACCTTCGCCCTCGGGGTTCAACTGGCCGCCCCGGTGATGATCTTCGCCCTCATCTTCAACGTCTCAGCGGGCCTCATCGGCCGGGTCATGCCGCAGTTTCAGATCTTCTTCGCCGCGACGCCCTTGGCCCTTCTCCTGGGTCTGTCGGTTTTCGCCATGAGCCTCGGCATGGTCGGCCTCATCTGGACCGACCGCTTTCGCGCCTTCACCGCCGGTCTGACCTGACATGGCCGAAGAGAGCGACCAGGGTTCAAAGACAGAAGCCCCGACACAGCGCCGGCTCGCCGAAGCGCGCTCCCGGGGCGAGGCGCCAAAATCCCAGGACGTGTCCTCATTCGCGACCCTGGCCGCTGCAGCGTCAGTCCTGATTCTCCTTGGCGGAACCGCCGCCCAGACCATCGTCCAGCGACTAACGCCCTTTCTTGAGCATCCGGACGCCATGGACATCTCAGGGACGGGCGGGGTCAATATCGGGCGCCTGGCCGCGTCAGCCGCAGAACCCGCCATCTGGGTGCTCCTGGCCGCCGCGGCGGCCGCCGTCGCGGGCAATGTCGTGCAGCAAGGCTTTGTGTGGACCACCGCGAAGATCGCCCCAGACCTCGCCCGCCTCAGTCCCCAGCAGGGCCTGAAGCGCCTTTTCGGGATCGACGGCCTCGTCCACTTCGCCAAGTCGCTGCTTAAGGTCGTCGCCATCGGGGCGACGGCCTGGATGATCCTACGTCCGCGTGCGGCGAACTTGGAGAATCTTGCGGCTCTCAGCGTCGCGGGCATCCTTCCAGTGACCATAGAGGCCTTCAAGGCCCTCATCATCGCGGTTCTGGTAGTCCTCGCCGCCATCGCCCTGGCGGACTTCACCTGGCAGCGCGTGCGGTTCATCGAGCGCCTGAAAATGACCAAGGAGGAGATTAAGGAGGACACCCGCCAGTCGGAAGGCGATCCTCAGGTGAAGGCCAAGCTGCGTCAGTTGCGCCAGCGCCGCGCCCGGGCCCGCATCATCCAGGCCGTTCCAAAGGCCACCCTTGTGGTGACCAACCCAACCCACTTCGCCGTGGCCCTGCGCTATGTCCAGGGCGAGACCGCCGCTCCGGTCTGCGTGGCTAAGGGCGTCGACGCCCTCGCTTTACGCATCCGGGAGGTGGCGCAGAACTGCAAGATACCGGTTGTTGAGGATCCCCCCCTGGCGCGAGCCCTCTACGCCGCCATGGAGATCGACGAAACTATTCCGCGGGAGCACTATCAAGCTGTGGCCAAGCTCATCGGCTTCGTCATGGGTCAGGCGCGCCGACGACCGGCGCCGCCCCCGCGGCCAGCGCGACTCTAGGGCCTGAACGCCCATGGGGTCCCCACGCCGAAAGGATTGGACATGAACATGCGACCGTTGGATTTCGGCGCGGCTAAGGGCCCTAACGTCAAGATCTCTGACGCCGCCCTGTCCGCCGTCGGGGCCGGGGAGCGCCCGAAGACACGCCGCGCCCGGCGGGGGCCTGTGATCGATCCCCTCGCCCTTGGGGCGACGCTGTTTTTCCTCATCGCCGTGGCGGCCGCCGCTTATCCGGCCCTCCGCGGCGGTCCTATCGGCGTTCCGGGCCTCCTCCTTCTCCTGGGCCTCGCCGGGGTCTCGTTAGTGGGCGTCTTCGTCTTCGGCATGCGCGAGCGCGACCTGGGCGTCAGCCACGAGGAGGAGGTTCGCATGACGGACGCCCTCGTAGAGCCTGCCGCCCTCGCCCGGCCCGACGGCCGTCTCGAGGAGACCAACGCGGCGTGGCGCGCGGAGTTCGGCGCCGCGCCGCGTCTGCCTAAAACCGCCGTAGGCGGCGCGGCGCTCTATTCGGTTCTGGTGGCTGCCCGACGGGACGGCGCAGGGCGCGCCCTTGTACGGTACGGCGACCAGGAGCGCACGCTGTTGGTGTCGCGCCTGGGGGAGGGGCGCCTCCTCGTGCGCGTGTCCCTGGAACCCCAGCGCGAACCGGCTCTGTTAGCCGCCCCTGAGACTGTCGTGCGGGAGGAGGCGGCGCCGCCCCCACCCTCCGCCCTCGACGCCTTCGCTGCGGCCGCTCCCTTCGGCGCCGCTCTCCTCGACGGCGCCGATCCCTTCGACGCTGTGGTGGTTGAGGCCAACAGCGCCCTTGAGGCCATGACCGGCGGCGCCGCGCGGGCGGGCGTGCGGTTCGGCGATCTTTTGGATCCGGCGGGGCTGACGGAGGCGCGGGCGCGTCTGGACGCCCGCCGAGGCGGCCCGGTGGAGGTGCGTATCGCGGGATCCGGACCCAAGGTGGCCCACCTTTATATGACCGCGGCCCAGGGGCGGCTTGTGGCCTTCCTCCTCGACGTTTCGGAACAGAAGCAGCTTGAGATGCAGCTCGTGCAGTCCCAAAAGATGCAGGCCATCGGCCAGCTCGCTGGGGGCGTCGCTCACGACTTCAATAATCTTCTCACGGCCATTCAGCTCCGTCTGGACGAGCTTTTGCATCGCCACCCCGTGGGGGATCCCTCCTTTGAGGGTCTGAATGAAATCCGCCAGACGGGGGTCCGCGCCGCTGACCTCGTGCGAAAGCTCCTCGCATTCTCCAGGAAGCAGACGGTCCAGCGCGAGACCCTCGAACTTGGTGAACTGATTTCCGAGTTCGAGGTCTTGCTGCGTCGCCTTTTGCGCGAGGACGTGAAGCTCATCACCGACTACGGCCGCAACCTGCCCCTCGTGCGCGCAGACAAAAGCGCGCTTGAGACGGCCGTGATGAACCTTGCGGTCAACGCCCGCGACGCCCTGCGCAGCCACGGCGCGGCGGACGGCGGCGTAGGCGTCGTCAGGATCAGGACGGCCCGGCTCAGCCAGGGCGAAGCCCGCGGCCTGGGATTTCCGGACGCGCCCGAGAGCGGCGCTGCTCTTATCGAAGTGGCCGACAATGGTCCTGGCATACCGCCTGACGTCATGGCGAAGATCTTCGAGCCCTTCTTCACCACCAAACCCGTGGGGGAGGGGACGGGCCTTGGTCTGGCCACGGTCTACGGCATCGTCAAGCAGGCTGACGGGTGGATTCAGGTGGAGAGCATTGTGGGCAAGGGCGCGGCGTTCCGCATCTTTCTGCCCATCTACACGCCGCCCGCGACCCCGGACGGCGTTCCGGTGCGCGCGCCGGTCAAGGCCAAGCCCGCGCCTCGCGACCTCTCCGGCGCGGGGCGGATCCTATTCGTTGAGGACGAAGACGCCGTGCGGGTGGTGGCGGCGCGGCTCCTCAGGGCGAGGGGTTATGAGGTCATCGAAGCCTCCGACGGCGAGGAGGCCCTGGCCCTTGCCGAGGAGCACGCCGGCGAGATCGACCTCCTCATCTCCGATGTCATCATGCCGGGCCTTGATGGTCCAACGCTCTTGAAGCGGGCCCGACCTTTCCTTGGCAACGCCCAGGTGATGTTCATCTCCGGATACGCGGAGGCTGAGTTCTCAGACATTCTCGAGGGCGAGGAGGGGGTGACCTTCCTGCCCAAGCCCATCGACATCAAGGTCCTGGCCGAGCGGGTGAAGCAGCAGTTGCAGACCACCTGATCCCTAAGGCCGTCGGTCCATCTACCTGGGGCGCGCGCGGCGATGTCTTGCCGAGGCGGGCGGGCGCCACTAGCACGGGGCTTGCGCCGCTCCTTTCCGAGGGCGCTGCCGTGACGCAAGCCTCGTCAAGCCTTTTCCTGGTAAGAGCCCCCGTGATTGATCGTCGTCGACTTCTCGCCGCCTCCGCCCTCTCGGCCGCGGCTCTTGTTCCCGCAGTCGTTTCGCGCCGCGCCCGGGCTCAGACGCCGCCGTCTGCGGAGGCGGCGCGGCTCAACACCTTGCTTGAGCGGTTCATGGACCGCATGCTGGAGCGGTCGCCTGAGCTCGCCACCTCCCTAGGCCTGGACAAGGGGCCGCACGCTGCGGCCAAGGCACGCCTGGACGACAGCTCCCTCGCCGCGGCCGCGGCTGACCACAAGGAGAGCGAAGAGCGTCTTGTCGCTCTCAAGACCGTCGATCGCGCAAAGCTCTCGGGCATGGACGCGGTCAACTACGACACCGTGGCCTATGTGGAGGCCGTCGCTGCGGAGGCCGGACGGCGGTTCGCCTATGGCGGCGGCTTGGCCGGACAACCCTACGTTCTCAGCCAGCTCACCGGCGCCTACCAGGCGGTTCCGGATTTTCTGGACACGCAGCACGCCATCGAGACCCGGGCTGACGCCGAGGCCTACCTCGAGCGCCTCGCCGCCTTCGCTGTGGTGATGGACCAGGAGCGGGAGGCTCTTGCCCATGATGCGGGCCTGGGCGTTGCCCCGCCGGCGTTCATCATCAAGGCGGCCTTGGCGCAGATGGCCGAGTTCAGCGCCACTCCGGCGGATCAGGCGACCCTGGTTCTCTCCCTCGACCGGCGGGCGTCCGCCAAGGGCATTTTGGGGGACTGGCGCGGACGCGCGACGAAGCTTTATGAGGGGGCCGTCCTTCCAGCCCTGCGCGGACAGATAGAGGCGCTCACGGCCCTGCAAGGCGCAGCCTCGCCCCAAGCTGGCGTCTCGCGTCTACCGGATGGAGAAGCCTATTACTCCCTGGCCCTGCGCGCGGCGACCACCACGGAGTTGACCCCGGAGGAGGCCCACGCCATCGGCCTTGAGGAGGTAAAGGCCCTCAATAGCGCCCTTGACGCCGCCTTCCGCGCCAAGGGGATGACCACCGGCGCGCCATGGGAGCGGCTGCGGGCCTTGTTTAAGGATCCGCGCTTCCTCTACCCCAACACCGACGCGGGCAAGGCGCGCCTGATCCAGGACCTCAACGCCAAGGTCGAGGTCGTCGAGGCGAAGCTGCCTCAATGGTTCGGGGCCATCCCAAAGGCCAAGGTGGAGATCCGCCGGGTGCCCAAGGCCATTGAGGCGGGCGCCTCAAGCAATTACCAGTCCGGCTCCTTAGACGGCTCGCGCCCGGGCGCCTATTACGTGGTCCTGCGCGATACGGCTGAGGATCCCTCATGGCTGATGCCGACCCTCACCTACCACGAGGCCGTGCCGGGGCATCACCTGCAAGGGTCCCTGGCCCTGGAGGCGGGCCTGCCCCTTATCAGGAAGACTATCTGGTTCTCGGGCTACGGCGAGGGATGGGCCCTCTACGCCGAACAGCTTGCCGATGAGATGGGGCTCTACGCAGAAGATCCTTTTGGCCGCATCGGCTATCTCCACGACGCGCTCCTGAGGGCCGCGCGAATAGTTATGGATACGGGCCTCCACAGCCGCGGCTGGACCCGCGAACAGGCGATCCGCTACTTCGTCGAGAACCAGGGGGATCCTGAAAGCGCCGCCATAAGCGAGGTTGAACGCTACTGCGTATGGCCGGGCCAGGCCTGCAGCTACATGATCGGCAAGCGCGAGTGGCTTCGCTTGCGAGCGCGCTCAAAGGCGGCCCTCGGCTCGCGGTTCGACATCCGGCGTTTCCATGACGCCGGCCTCCTATCTGGGCCGACGCCCCTGACGGTCTTGGACCGCATCATCGGCGAACACGACCACGCTTGAGGGTTGGGCTCTGCTTAGAGCGGGCGGGTGGTGAGCATCTCATGGGGGGCGAAGGCCCCATAGCCGCCGTCCACATAAAGCAAAGGACGCGCGTCGTCGGGATTGAGGTCCACCCCGTGGACTTCGCCAAGGAGGATGGCGTGGGTGGACACGGGCACAATAGAGATAAGCCGGCAATCGAAATGCGCGATGGCCGAACGCAGGACCGGAGCGCCTGTGGAGAGGGCGCTCCACTCGCCGACGTTGAACTTATCGTCCCCGGGGCGGGAGACGGCGAAGTGATCGGCGATAGCCCGGTCCTCTGTGGAGAGGACGTTCACAGCGAAGACGCCCGCCTTTTGAATGGCCGCAAACGAGTTGGTGGACTGGTTGAGGCAGCACAGAAGCGTGGCCGGCAAGGCGGTCAGCGAGCAGACCGCCGTTGCGGTGAGGCCGTTGCGGCTCCCATCCTCATTTAGGGTCGTGATGAGGCAAACGCTTGCGGCGAGGCGGCGCATGCCGGATCTGAACACATCGGAATCGACCGTCGCCAGGGGGAAGTCCTCCATCGGGCCTCCGCCATAGCGAAGGCGGACCACCGCGTCGATACGCTGACGAGAGGTTTCTCAACCTCGGGCCAAGGCGACTGAAGTTTCCTCGACGCGGTGCATCGAGGTTTGAACCCGCATCGCCATGGCGCGATGTCCTCGTAGGCCCTCAGCGCGGCGATGTAGGCGCTAATCTCCGCGCCAACGCCACTTAAGGATCCTGGCGGGCGATGGCGAGCAGATGCCAATTTGGCGCAGACCACACCAAGTATCGGGCCTTGGCCCAACGGCTGCGCGGCTGTGAGGTTATGGAATTAGCCGTCAGAAAGGGCCGCGACGGCGAGCCAAGCGTAGGGCCGTCACCGCCCTGAAAATCGAGGACGTCGCCAGAAGCGTTCCCGACCACTCGCGGGAACGCCCGAACAGAAGACTGCGCCCCGCGGCGATGTGGCCGTGCGATTCTAGGTGCATGCGCACAGGGATTTCCACCACCCTCACGCCTTAGGATCGGCCCCGCCTTGAGGGCATCGCTCGGGACCGCGGGCTCGGATCATCCTTCTGACGGCCTATGGGGTCGCAACAACCGTGACGCCTCAAGCGTGGTGTCTTCATGGCCGTCGTCGATCTCCAGGCCGCCATCAACCGCTTCATCGCTGAGACCAACGACGATCCCAAACCCTTGGTTTGGACCGCAAAGCCCAACGCCAGCCTCGCCGCCGTCAAGCGCGGGCGGGAAACGTTAGCGTCGATCCTCTAGCAGATCTCTGGCCTTTCGCGCATGCTCCAGCTCGACAGGGGGGATGAACCAATGCAGCGCGGGGACTCAAGCGGCAGCTTAGCCGCAGGGCGGCATCTACCACCTGAACCCACTGATGACGCCCCGTCTCCGTACGCATTGCTGTCGAGAGCAGGGGCTGTGCTCGGGGCTGTCATCATGGCCTATGGCGGGGTCTACCTCGCTCACCATTTCGCGCTTCTGCTACTTGGCGGTTGGTCAATGTCCATTCCGCGGGATGACGGGGGATATCTTCGGTACCTTTACATCGAGCACGGGGCGATGGCCGCGATCTCGCTTGCGGGAATCTTGCTGCT
>Ga0116230_10003847_pt1 | contig 14679 bp, 11 predicted proteins | sample S1TSphfallax_3_FD_88678 | JGI IMG/M metagenome (GOLD analysis project Ga0116230, IMG submission 88678) | Host-associated microbial communities from peat moss isolated from Minnesota, USA - S1T2_Fd - Sphagnum fallax MG | ecosystem: Host-associated > Plants > Peat moss > Unclassified | place... | reverse complement strand
CACACCATCCTGTTGCATTTGTCAGAATAGTTCCACATTGTTTCTGCCTTTGCCCACATTTCACAAGGCCGAACATCATCACATTCCAAGTGACCACACCACAAGGGGGCAGCTTGTTGAACACTGTCCAAGTATCCTCCATGCTCCCACACTGGGTATACATGCGCAACCAGGCTTCCCTGCAGGAAGACATCTGAATCCCACCCGCTTTCAACTATATGCTGGTGAGCACGCCTGCCGTCTTCAAGTGTAACAACACTGGTGCACACATTCAGCACCCACAAAAGTAACAGGGGTTGGCCACACCTTCCTGTTGCATTTGTCAAAATAGTTCCAGTGCCTTCTGCCCTTGCCTACATATCACATATCCCAATGTCATCACATTCTAAGTGACCACAACCCAAGATGGCAACTTGTTGAACACTGTCTGAGCATCCTCCATGCTTCCATACTTGGAGTACATGTTGATTAGGTTATCACCCACAAAAATATTCGAATCTCACCCATGTTGGATGATCATAGCTCATGAGCACGCATGCCTTCTTCAAGTGCTCTTAAACTAGGACATGCATTGAGCACTTGAACAATTGTGAATGTGTTTGGACTTACACCAGGGTGCATTCACGTTCGAGGTACCACAACAAGAACCATGACACCCATTTGTCTTGTGTTTTGAGTTCCAAAGTAAGGACTTAACAAAATAAATGTTTCGAGATGCTAAATAATGAAAGAGAGGTATGTATGTTTAAACTTTCAACCAATAAATGTTATAATGAATGATTCAAATCAATAAATTTTGAATGTCTTGTTCAAGTATAAACCAAAAAGGAATGCAAGACTACTTTAATATTTTAAAATGACATACTTTCATTTGGAGTGCCAAAACCCTATTAAAAACATCAAATAATGTTTTTTTTTTGCTCTCACATCACTATTTTTTTTTCAAATCTTTAGAATGTAGATTTGTAATTAAAGAAATTAATTTGATTGTCTTTATTTATGCATCTGTTTTATGAAAAAAAACTAAGATTTTAGCATTAATTTCACAAAATCTGGTGATTTATCATACTGAAAATTTGTGATCACATACAACATTTTTTATTCTATTTGCAATTAAAATATGAAACAATTTGAACAAATATTGTTAGTCTTGTTGAGTCTTTTTTGATAAAACTGCATAATGAAACACAATTCCTAAGTGATCTTTTAAGATATTTAAAAACATGCTTTAATCATCCAAATTATAAAAAATCATCACCATTTTATTCAAGATGTGTGAATATATAATGAAAAAAATATATATCAAAAAAATTATTTCATAAATGTAGTGATATTCAAAATAATGTTTTCACAGTGGTTTTGGAGCAAGACAATCCTTTTGTGTACCCCAACTGTGAATGTACCCACTGACATTTCCAATTTCTTAAACAAACTTGATCACCTTTCATGTTGCCCAACCTTCACAATTCGTGATAGCTTTTTGCTCCATGAGAACCTATAAATTGTTACAGTCCTTGGCACCATTGCAACCATCTCTGCTTATGGGGTTTTTTTTGGTCCTAAAGCCAGAGCCCTTCTTGCGTCTCCTTATGATAGGAATTTGGATGTCTTGAATTCATTTTCTTTGACTTGTGGCTTACCACCCTGAAAAGTTGAGAGTGCTCGATATGCACAAGTCACAATATGGCAGTGTGACATCATGACGAAAGATAAATCAATAAAAAAATAGAATTAAAATACTTGGAACCTCTTAGTGCCCCCATGCACTAATATCATCACAACCAAAAGAAAGTTTCTAGTGACAGATTGAAAATCACACAACTCACCACAACCTAATGAGATGAAACAATCGAAGCGAATTTGCACACAAGAAGTCTAAACAAACACATAACCATATCCTCCATAGGTGCAAGATTCCTCACAATCAACAATTGTTTAGGTTCGCAATCTATGGACAAATCTTTAGTTTACTGGACTCAGCTATTGTCTCCTCCTAGGCCCATTGTTTTGGAAATGCGGCCACCCTGGGGCCTTGCCCTACACTGTACTGTGCTCTAGTTGTAATGTTTCTCAGCGCTCATTATGTTAAATTGCATTTTACTACCTCAATTCTACTATCTCAAGCTTCTATCCTCACCCACAACTACTAAAAGTCAATATCGTAGTCCCTTAACAGCTCCAACACTAAATTGATTTTTCCAAAGAATAAAGTTTTGTGACAACAAATAAATCAAAATTAATTAATTATTTGACAAAAGTTTGTTGAACCTGCCCTTTTATGAGGGTATTTGGATTTTATAATAAAAATATTATATTTTATCTAGCAATACACTAGTTTGTGATATGATATGGGTGAACTTGTCCTACTCTAAAAATTCACATCATTTCTCATTTTTAACATGTCTGGAAGCCACTTGGTGGATATTAATCTTTCTTATGTCATTAAGCATAAAAGCATGAGATCCACCCCACAGGCCTAAGAGGCCAAATTCAAAGCATGACATCAACCTGCCCAAGGTGGGAGGGCCAATATTGTGTGATCCCCCAGTAGGGTGGTGAGGGGATTACATATAGGCTAAAACCCTAGCAGCAGGGCATTGCCATGGCAGATTCAAAGCATGACATTGACCCAGCAGGCTGGGAGGGTTGATATTTTGTGACCCATAAGTAGGGTGGTGAGAGGATTATGTATAAGGTATTGCCCTAGCAGCAAGGCACTAACCAATTCTGCAATAGGCCTGTACAGTCGGCCCTTCTGCTTGTTATGGCTGGAAATTAAGTTTCCAGTTTGTGCATGGGGAAATCATGAAACCTAATTTTTTACGGAACAACTGGGAGGGCGATCTTGCAGTGTGTCTATTCTTGACTGAAATAACTTGTTACATTTGTATAAGCCTCCCTGTGAGGCTGGTAGGGGAGTTTGCCTTGTAGTTTACATCCATGTCAGTCAGCTATTTGAGTCTTTTCAATAACCTTTGGTAGTGGGTTTAGGGTTTGAAAATTCTGAAATTGAACAACCTTCAGTACTTGCTTTCTGAAAGAAATTCAAGTCAAGATTTAATGTTTTTTTAGAGAATGAAACTCTGGTTTCCATTTTTCAAAAACCCTCACAGAACTTAAGAAGTGACAGTTTTCATGAAATAACCAGCAGTTCAATTTTGAGAACTGCGGTTATACATCAGAACCAAGTGTTGGATTTTTGAGAATCATGATTGTATATTTGAGAGACCCTCTCTGAGAAAGGCCAATAAGTGCGGTTCCTAATAACCACCCAAAACTAGTTTACACCAATTAAAACATCCTGCGTGAGGTGATATAGTTTTGAACCCGTCAGCTGCATCACTTGGAACATGTAGGATTCATTCCATAATTCAATCAGTTCTTCAAAGGTAAGGACCTTCAACAAAAAAGTCTAGCATTATCACAGGCAAGACAAACTGATTTTACATTTCAGCAACTAGAATAGAATACAGTATAAGGATTCCATCTCTGAAATAATAAACTTGACAAAAACATTTAGTACAAACTAGTTCATCAGCAAGGCAGTACCAGTTGTCACATATTTCTTGATTTGTTCCAAAAATTTGTTTGCACATTCTCTGACACCCATCACTCCGGTCTTCAGCTTTCAACAAAGAAGACCCTGCTGAGATTGTATTGCTAGCCCAGTTTCAGAACATGGGCTGTCTCTTCTACATCCATTACTTACAAATGTATACATCTGTGGACATTGCCATCTATGTCTATCCAACACTTCCCTCAAGCTTTAAGCTCATCAACTGGTTGACCTCAGCAGCGAACTCAAGAGGAAGCTCCTTGAATACATCCCTGCAGAACCCACCTATGATGGTTGCCACTGCCTTCTCAGCATCAATGCCCCTTTGCTGAAAATAGAAAAGTTGATCCTCCCCTATCTTTGATGTACTGGCTTCATGCTCCACTCGGGCTGTTGGATCCTTCACCTGATTTAGTCAGATGCAAGATGTATGTATCAAAAGATGATCCCACCTCAGTGCGCACAAAAACCAAGTGAGCTCAATTATAGTACGCAAAACCCACAGTTGACCCTGGTTCTGTCAATACTTCTATCCAATCATGGTACAGTAAGAGGGAACTCAATGCAGGTCTAAACCCAGATACATTGACAGTGGTGTGACAAACAAGTGCACAAGGGGAAAATAATGACAGAGAAAAGAAGATTCAGCATTGAAGACAGGGCCTACTTGTATATATGGATACGTGTTGGCACCCGCTTCATCCCCAATGAGCATTGAATCACATTGTGAGAAATTCCTTGCATTGTGGGCTGATGGTTGCATCTGCATACATGCAAATTACTAACCAACTCAGACAAGAGAGCAACTGCACGTAGATTCTGCAGTCTTTTGTTCACAACCTTTGGCATCATCTCTTTGAGCCAGAGTGTTTTCTGTACACTTAGGGTTCTACGGTAACTAGAATATTCTAGAGTGTTACACTGTGTGCATGAGGTTTTTCATTCTTCTTTGTCCTGAAAGACAGCTCAAGTCCAAAAAGGTGGTAGCAGAAATGCAATGCAAAAGACACACACCTGAACAAGTCCTCGGTAACAGTTCACAGAGTTTCCAGCAGAGATCCCCTTGGAGACAATGTGGCTTCGTGTGTTTTTGCCAACATGAATCATCTTGGTACCAGTATCAGCTTGCTGCTTGTTGTTTGTCAAAGCCACAGAGTAAAACTCCCCGATGGAGTTGTTCCCCTTGAGCACCACACTTGGATACTTCCATGTGATTGCTGATCCTGTCTCCACTTGTGTCCAAGATATTTTAGACCTGTTGCCATCACACAAGCCTCTCTTTGTCACAAAGTTGTAGATTCCTCCTTTGCCCTCAGCATCTCCTGCATACCAATTTTGCACTGTAGAATACTTGATTTCTGCACCTTCTGCACAATAAAGCTCCACGACAGCAGCATGCAGCTGGTTCTTATCATATGATGGTGCAGTGCATCCCTCCAAATAACTCACAAAGCTTCGCTCATCTGCCACAATCAGGGTTCTCTCAAACTGGCCTGTCTCCATAGCATTGATTCTGAAGTAGGTAGAGATTTCCATGGGAGAGACTGTATCTTTTGGGACATAGCAAAAAGATCCATCACTGAATACTGCAGAATTCAGTGCTGCATAATAGTTATCTGCAACCGGGACAACTCGCCCTAAATACTTTTTCACAAGCTCGGGATACTCTCTCACAGCTTCAGAAATTGAGCAAAATATCACACCCGCATCTAGAAGAGTTTTTCTGTGTGTTGTGGCAATAGAAACACTGTCAAAAACAGCATCTACAGCCACATTTGCAAGCCGCTTTTGCTCTGTGAGTGGTATTCCAAGTTTCTGAAATGTTTCAAGGAGATCTGGATCTACTTCCTCCAAGCTCTGCTTAGTCTCCTTCTGCTTCGGTTCCGAGTAATAACACATGTCTTGGAAATCAATGGGTGGGTGCCTGATGTCAGACCATTTAGGCTCCTTCATCTTCAGCCACTGTTTGTATGCATTTAGTCGAAACTGGAGCATCCATTCAGGCTCCTTCTTGCGTGCCGAGATAAGTCGTACTGTCTCCTCCGACAGACCCTTGGGGATCGACACAGACTCAATGTCGCTCACAAACCCATACTTATAATCCCTCTTCAAAAACTCATGGATTGTATCATCACTGGTTGAGCCACCTTTTGAAGGAGGTCGCTCCAGTACTGCCGCAATTGATTCTTCCACTGGCATAGCCTCACATCGTACCCCTCTTTGCTCTCCTTTCCTGAGCTTCTTTGCCACGTTTCCATCTCCAGGAGCTTGCAGCTCAAAGTGGTTGGAGATGGAGCTATGGGAAAACCCTAATCTGGCAAAACTACTTGGGTGTTGCTGCGGCTTATTAATGAAGTCGATTGTTTTCAACGAACTTGTTTGCAAGTTACAAAACCTTTGCGATGATGCTGTAATGGCACACGCCATATCTGCTACAAAACCCTAAACACTACTCCCGCTGTTTCCTTCTTGCGTTCTTTCTTCACCCCCACAAAATCCCAAACAAAAAACCACATCCACCAAGACAAGGGTTAGACAAAGAGACAAAAGATTTCCCCCACCATCTGTACTGCTTCCCCCCTACTCAACCATCACCTTGTCTCACATCACAACACAAACAACAGAAACACTCCTCTATGATTCCACCTCCTTTTCTTCCTCCTCTTCTTCTTCCCTTCCTGAATTGCACAGCCGCAAGAAACCCAGGAGATGAAAACCCCATGCACATTCCATTCAACCAGGAGATTGAAGAAAAACAAGAACAGAAAAAAAGAGAATATAGGATGCAAATTCCTCATACTTGGGTGTCAATCTCAGAACTTTTCCCGCGAAACCTAATTCGGAGAAAACGGAAGTCAAGACGACGGAATCGCGGAGCAGCCGCTGCCACTACAAGATCAACAAACTCCTCCTGAATCGAAAACAGACAAGAATCATGCAAAGACAACAACAACAAGAGAGGTGCGTTCTGCAAATTGAACATTCCAAACAAACCCCGCCCACCACATACACGAGACCCCGCACATGGATGAATGTTGTGGATGGAAAATACTAGGAGAACAACTTAGGCTAGATGACCAAAAATAACAAGGACTACCCAATTATGGCGTCTCCAGCGGTGCTCTGTATGTGACCCTGTAAAAGTTTATTTCTCAAATCGAAGTTTTACTTTCTTACCGTTTTATTTCCAACCCCACTTATAAAATTAAAACTGGACTACAAATATAGGGGGAGACTACTAATAGCAAACCATCATGATTGGCCAATCAGAAACAGGGAGCAGCAGTCATATCATATTTATTACACTCTTCTTCTTGGGAAGGTGGAGCACACTCTTCTTTGGCAGGTGGGGCTTTGCTGTGCATTAGACTTAGCAAACTGTGCAAAAATGTTGGTCCAAAATCATTTTTCTCAGCCAAACCAGCATGTTTTGACTTTTCTTCATCTAATTTTGATTTGCAGAATCACATTCTGAGCACCAGTGGAGTTGCTCTTAAGAACATAACTACCAGGTAAGTAGCAGAGCAGTAGGCATTTCTCATGCAATGGTGAGAGTGTTACCGATATAAGGGTGCATGAAGCAAGACCCAAGTGCAAGCTTGATTTTGGTAATGCTCTTGCCCACAGCCTTCACGTAGTGGAAGAAATCAATGCAATGTTCCGAGAGTAGGGCTTTACATTTTTTAAAGCTAGATGAAACCAGAACACACATCACAAAAACCAAGCATCCACTTGTGGGGTGGAGGAATGATTGTGCACTGTAACATGCCCTCCAGTTCCACAACAGAAATTCCAAGATATTTTTCTGTGAAGGAATATTCTATCTTGCCTCTGTGAGAGCAGATTGTGTGACAGCCTCACTGGAATGCAGCCAAGGTGAAGGAAAAATGTGCTTGTTAGAATTTCCACGCAACACTGCTGGAAGGAAATTCACAAATTTAGGCTTCCTTTAGTGTAAACTGGCCAGTGACCGAACATTTAAGCACTCAGGGGATCCAAGGGGAGGGCTCGGTTGTTTTTGTGTCCAAGCGAAATTTGAACCCCTCCTATTGACGCATTTGATGCACTACAAATCATCAAAAGCAGAATAGAATTGAGAAAGTTATGGCCCCCCAAAATAGAGGGGGTCAAGAACTCAAAAAACCAAATCATCGAACACTACAAAGACCAATTCCCAAATATCCAAAAACTTCCTTGTATGTTGCTCTGTTATTCCTACAGTTGTTCAAAGATGATTGTAGACTTTAGGTGGTGCTTCTATAGCACTTAAAATCATTTAAATTGAATAAGAAATAAGAAAGTTATGAAGTTTGAAAGTCAGAGGGGTCCAAAAAAAAAGAAAAAACCAAAAAAACACGTTTTATAAGTTGAAAAGATTTTTATTTTTCTTGTTATTTTTTCAATACTCCTTTTCCTTTGCACTTCAAAAATGATTTCTAGAGCTTGAGGTAGCCTCCCATAACATTTAAAATCACTCAAAATGAAGCACATATGATAAAGATATCAATAAGTGTTTGGTCATAGGCAGCCAATCAGTGATGGGCTGGTTTACCCTATTCAATTTTGCGATGAGCAAAAAAGAAAACCTTTTGCTACAAGGCATACAATAGTTTTTTAATATGACCTATTGTCACCATTTTCCTTCCTACATTTGGCTGCTAGTTGTGCTGTGGCTAAGAATCCTGCCAATATATGTGGACATAACAAGGTTTTTGCTTTTAAAGATCAGGTGACCAAAATTGCCACCGAGCGATACACAGTGAGAACATCCATGATGGTTCAATATGAAGTAATCTAGTGTTGATACAGCCTCAGAAAAGGATCGTGGTATTTAACACAACAAAAATCAATGCACACATACAATATGCAACTATTTTTGCAATATAGGTAGGAGAAAATTTTCTACCACTCAACTCCAATATATCTTCAATTGCTCAAATTTTGTGGCACTCAGCAGACCATTCATTCACTAGATAGTCTCTCCAAAACACAAGACATGGCCATAAACAGACCCACATGGTGGAAAGACTTGCAACATGTGAACTTCAATTCAGAGTACAATGTAACAAAAACATGAACAATGAAACTTTGAGCTTACCCCAACACTTCTTGCTACTTTTGCAATCACAGAAACAAACAGATCTCTCCAGGTGCAATCAGAAAATTGTGGGTAGTAATAGTACTCACAGTATTCAGTTTGAAAATTTGACTGGAAATTTCCCACAGCCATTGGCATCATCTTCCCCGAAGTGCTGAAGCCTGAGAATATAGTAGCATCATGGGGTCACTATCAAATACAAGTCTGATTCATTGAAGGTGCTGATGAATTGGCCGTAGAAATATAGGGGAGCATTTCCTTGAATTCATTCTTCTCACCCAGGCTGTGGAATCTCTATGTTATGGTCTCTTTCAAGATCATAAGGTGTGCTGGTGGAATCAGGTGGCCAATCATCGCTTGTTTCAGTTGACAGTCGGACTGGTGCCAGCAAATTGTGCCAACTTTCCATGTGTGCATATGGCCTTGAGGCTGTCACAAAAAGTCATAACACATTCAAACTCATGACACACCAACTTCAGAAAACTCAGAAGAGCATTCCACTTAGATGTTGCAGGTGATATCTGCCTCAAGTTCCTAGTGTAAGACATGGCTCTCATACCAAAGACATATCTATGAGATCCCAGAGAAAACTCCACAAAAATGCTGAAGCTAACTCTTGTGTCAGTCCAGCCAAATCAAACCAAATGCAACAAGAATGATTCTGGTCATAATGCTGTGACTGCCATTCACAAAGAATCAGACCATCACTATCATCATGACTTGCAGTGACTAACTGCCTTTACTCTTCACTAATTTCATCAGCCACTGACAGCACATGTAGACAGGTGCATGAGTAATCTGCTAAAAAAATTGGGCACATGTAGTACAAAAATCTGAAATCTGAGTTTCTGTTACATTTCTGGAAGCAATGGGAAGACTCAGTCATTGATGGTGGCTAACACAATGAGAGCAGTTTGAATCACATCAACAGGAATGCCATCTCAAAGCAATCAATTTTCCTTATTTCCAGGCATCTAGTGTTGGCACAGGAAAAGTTTCTAGGATTTGTGTTTTTTTGCTTCAACTTGATGGACCACTCTATGCCAAAGGAACTCCACATTCCCCAAAAGTCATCCACAAATGCATGTGTTCAAGTCTAATTCAAAGGTGTAAACATATTCAATGACCTAAGTAAAGAACAAAAGAGACCCACCTAGTTCATCGAACAAGCTTGGGAAGTGTTGATGGTAGCAAAAATATGCCATGCCAAGACCTACAAATAATTAGTGCAAAAACATGTCAAAGCTCCAAAGATCATCCTGCCCCTGTATGTGTATGAGTCTCAAGCTTTACATGAAAAAATCAGCTTTTAATCTGTTCATTTCAAGAAGAATACTTAACCACCACCTTCTCAGAATCTTGACATTGCAGAAAACTATATTGCACTTCACTGTGGTCTATTTTTAAGATACAAGGAAAAGAGCAGAATGGAAATTCTGAAGCTCAAACACAGACCCTTATGAAGACGTTTCAGAATGTGGATGTTGGACCAGATGACAGCAAAAGAAGCTGGCCATGTGAACACTCACCTAATATAGCACCTGCAAATACATCTGTCCAATGGTGCCAGTAGTCATCAATACGAGATACTCCCACAAAGACGGCCCCTAGCAATGGCAGTATCACTGGCAGCACCTTCCAAGAGTGACCCTGTCTGTCAAATATGCTAAGCTTACCAGCAAGATACATTGACAAGTAGCCCATGCCCGCAAATGAACCTGCTTGCCACAATGGATTGACATTGTCACTTAACAATAATCTCCCTGTTTTGCATTGCATTTCCAGCTGCTAAGATTGCAGAAAAGATAGGGAAGAACTGATGAGCTTCTAATGTTTGCTACAGTCAAAACTAATAACTTTCATGAGTATCAAGAAATCTCTATACCATCAAAGTACAAATCATCTTTTCAGCATGGCAAAAAGTTAGATCAAAGAGGTTGTAAAATGTACATGAAGTATGGCCACTAGGAAAGCTTTTGTAGGCTTCCCTCATTGTTGCAGCATCCCCAGAGCACTTAACATTCCCAGTAGCATCAAACATCTGGCATCAGGAGGAATGAACCCATCTCTCCTTCATGAGCATTTCAAAGAAAAAGAAGAGAAGCAAGAATTCAAAAATTTGTCCAGGAACCAGCTTGGAATCTGCCAGAAATATGCAAACAATGCATGAACCCTCTCCAACATTTAGGAATTAACTCAAAAAACTGCATGACCCAGAGAAAATGTTATGTGCAGAGATTAATGAATGACATTACAGGTATGGAATCAAAACTCCCAAAACAGCGACTGTAGAAATCTGGACGGGGCTGTCCAAGACCAACTTTTACAGCATCTGTTATTGCTGCAGTAAGAAGAACAGCAGTGAAGAGACCTGATCATCCAGAACAATTCCAGAAAGAAGTTCATTAGTAATTATCTGCAAAGTAAAGCTTGCTGTTGATAAAATCTTTTGAAAATGAAATTTACAGAATCATAGGTATCCTTGAATGAGTAACATCAACAAAACAGAAATAGCCATCCTTCCCCATGAAAGTTGCTCTGTTTCAAGACAATTTCTAACATACACTAGGCTACTATGTTGATACAGAATGCCATGTTCATGTGCAGAAGAAGCTGTACCCAATACAGCATGATGAAAGTCATGGACATTTCTTTTCCATATGTAATGACCCAAGATGAATATAAACGGAATCACCAAGCCAATCACCTATACCCCCACAAAACCTCTGTATCAAAACAAACCATCATTAACACTACTCTTTGCATCAGATGCAATTACTATCCTTGTAGGAGCATTACATCCTACAGCTAGTACAGCAACTTTGCTTCCAGCAATATGGGTGGTGGGACTCTTGCATAATTGCAGCATAACATAAAGTAAACACGAGTAGCATATATGTGCAAGTAACAGGCAAAGTAACAGGTATTAGGGTTTAGAGTATCAGGGGTTAGGGTTTATTGAAGACTGTCCTCCTTTACTGTTGAAGGATGACTGTTAGCTACCTTCGTGAATACTCCTGGTGTTGCACATGGGATGACTAATCAACTGAATCCAGGACTATGAAGTTGACTGCTGTTCTTCAACAACAAGAGTTTGTTTGTCTTGGTAGATTTCATTTCATGAAATTTTTTGATCTTTCATCAGGTGCATGCCAGGTACGGGAAAAAGAAGGGGGGGGGGAGAGAGAAGCATACAGGAACTACTGCAGTAGGTACAGTGTTTGCCTTCAATGGGTATCTTAGCTTGCCGGTAACAAACATCTGCTCTCCCACATATTTTCTGTAAGGATGAACCACCAGGCAGACAACCTGAACAACAATGAGCACAACGATGAAGATCCAGTCCTTGATGTGGTACTTGAACAATGGCCACAGCTTGAGGTCCAATGAGTGCAGAGGATCCATTGGCTCCATGCTTCTGCTAATAATTGTCTTTGTCTTCACGAACATCTCCTTGAAACTCCCTATATCACCAATACACAATTTTCATTATAATGCAATCCCACTTGAGGAATCAAGGAATGTGCAAGTATGTGCATTTGCAAACTTGCATACTGACAAAACCAAAAGACTCAGGACCATTTTCTTGACGAGAATGTGCATGAGTAGCTGCATTATTGAGTAAAGCTTCACAAGAGTTTACAAGCCAGATCACAACTATACTTTTCTTGCAAAGATCTACATGACCTAGAGACAAAGCACAATGTGGTTTCACAGCTTGCTTTGTTCCAACAGACAGCTGCAATGTCAAACTCCTCCAGAAGATCAACACTCATTCAGCAGAAAGGAAAACTCCAACAGTAGTTTGAGAGAAAGGGTCTGGTGTTTGGAGAAATGAATGAGGCGGCCTCAAAAGAAATGCTACAGAATCATGCACTTTCCGTGAACTAGCAGTACAGAATCCTGTTGAATGGGCAAATCCATCACCCAGAAAACCTGTTTATAGAATTTATCCATCCCCATATTCTTCCCCAAGCTTTTTGTTTTACAACAAAAACCTTTCAACTTGGAGATCGATGATTGTAATCTTCCACGTTCCTCAGAGTCCGTTTCTTGTGTATATGATTACTTGCTTTCTCCAGCAGCAGGAGCAGGAGCAGCAGCAGCACTGTCTTCTTGAGACAAAGAAACAGATTATCAAAACAGATTATGAAAATCTTTCTTCCAGATTGAGATGGATCCCTAACCTCTAGCACTCCATGAAGGCGGTTTTGTTAAGGTTCCTATCAATGGAGCTTCTGTGCGACACTCTGCCAACTCAATCTCTGACCTCGTCGCACTCGCAGACCCAACTTCGGACTGCCTGCAAGCAACCCCAGATGTTGTTATACACCACTGCCTCCGCTTCCCCACCTCTCAGACCAAACATTGGTATAATACTTCCTCATCATCCATTTCTTGCAATGTTTTCTTGCAACTGAACAGCTTACAATGTTGTTCGAAGAAAGGAGTGTCTCTTTGGTCTCTTGTGTGTATGTGTATCTCTCTCTCCCCTTTCGGACATGACTCGAGAACATTTGTGCTTGTGGGGTGTATGTGGGTGGTGGTTTTGAGCTTTTTACTTACCCTCCTTCGTCTGCAAACTCTTGCTCTTCCTGTATGGTACGCATCACTTACGTGGCGAGGAAAGACCACAGACACTCATGAATTTGCGATAAGCGTTCATTCGTTTATGGGCACAAAAGAGTCCGCCGCATGTATATCTCTATCGATCTCTCTATCCGGCAGAAGAAGATTCATCTGCTGCTGCTCTTCATCGACGACGGAAAGTTGGAAAGTGGACATAAAAGACCGATACTGGGCTTCTTCCTCCTGCAGGGCAAGCGGCAACAGTGCACACTCTAAGATGCTTGCACAACTTTTCTTTATCGGTAACTTATTATTAGTAGAAGACATATTCCACGCTCGATCACAAAATTCCAACACACGGTTTTCAAAGTCAGCAGTGACAAAAATCGCGTTGCCGGCTGGATCTTGCTATCCATCCATGATCATCATCATCCGGTGGCTTTTCTTTTTTTCCAAATTTGTGAAGTGGGTGGGTTGGCGATCATGCACAAGACGACTTAGCCAAATTTGCCTTTTTGGATTCCTCTGATAATCTTGCGCCTTGTTGCAAACTGGAATCTCTAAATATGGCGACTTTAGATTTTTCTTTTGCCCTCATAATGTGGCGACTTGGGCCCATTTTTTTCCAAAAGAATCCCTTTGTACCTTTCGCACCTGCCCTTTTATTTCTCGCTGGGTTGCGAAAATTCCCCAAATTTCTTAATGGAAATCATCATCGATCTATTGATCGTTCGTCATAAAATGCAAACAAACAGTGTACGCATCCATCAATGGGATGCACACTTGATCCCTTTTACTCTGCTCAGTACTGTACCATGCTTCCTGATTCTGCAAGCTGCTGCACAGCAGAGATTGGTGCATGTTTGTAGCAAAGAAAAAGGCGCAATTCTACTCTGTTCGTTCCTGGGTGATGTATTCCCATTTTGCAAGCAGCTGCTTATTTGAAGCAAAGATTGCTGCAATATTCACACTGTTCCCACTGATTGATGCTTTCAGATTGTGCAAGCTGCTGCTGCATCTTTCCAGCAAAGATTGGTGCAATACTATTCTGTTGAGTACTGGGCGATGCTTTCAGATTCCCTGCCAAGCTGCTGTATCTTTGCAGCAAAGATTGGTGCAATGCTACTCTGTTGAGTACTGGGTGATACTTTCAGATTCTGCACTGCTGCATGGTTGCAGCAAAGATGGTGCAATATACCTCAGTTGATTATTGGCTGATGCTCTTAGATTCTTTGAACTGCACTTTGACAGCAAGAATTCATGCAATGCTCTGTTGAGTATTGGTGATTGCTTTCAGATTTTGCACTCTGCCTCTTTGCAGCAAAGATTGGTTTTGGGTCATCTCAGATTGGTTGATCTCAGGTTGCTTTAGAATAATATTTTTCAACTCCATTTTGGCTTTTACTTCTCATGATGGTGGTGACAGATTTGAGATTCCTAACAGTTGGAGAGAGAT
>Ga0116230_10003846_pt1 | contig 14683 bp, 11 predicted proteins | sample S1TSphfallax_3_FD_88678 | JGI IMG/M metagenome (GOLD analysis project Ga0116230, IMG submission 88678) | Host-associated microbial communities from peat moss isolated from Minnesota, USA - S1T2_Fd - Sphagnum fallax MG | ecosystem: Host-associated > Plants > Peat moss > Unclassified | place... | reverse complement strand
AATGTCTTCAGAAATCTCCGGTTGGTTATATAATAATGTCATCAGAACTTCGAGTGTGACAATGTGAAAGTTTAAATTTTCAGTCTCAGAAACTTACAAAGTTGCTTAAACCAAAGATGCAATGAGTTAGTTGGAGAGATTGAAACTGCCTGACCTAAAAAAACACACAGATCTGAGACAAATTCCTTCAACCAAAAACAAGAATGAAGAAGGAAGAGATTGAAACATTGAGACCAGTGTTGGCCCATTCTTTGATTTTTTTTAATGACCTCTGGTTTTGATTCTTTGAAAATTTAGAAATCTACTTAGCCTAAATAGTGACTAGGTAGACAAGTTGGTATACCTAGACCACCTACCTATTTAAATCTACCTACTTAGCCTAAGTAGTATCTAGGTAGATAAGTTGGTAGACCTAGGTATAAGGTAAGTAAACTTAAGTTACTTATCTTGCGAAGGTAGTAGTTAGTTAATTTGGTTTGTCAATTAACATAGGATATATAATTTGGTTAAAAATCATTGTTCATTTCAGTCGAGCATGTCATTTTGTTTTATTGAACTTAAATGTCCCATTTAATTAGGACCCATTGGTCATTTTGATCAAGGTGTTTATATTTTTGTTCAACTTGATTAGATTTTCAATTTGATAGATAATCAAATAAATCATTATATTCGAATTCACTAGTCAAAAAATATGTCATTTAAGCTTTAAGTCTCTAATCAAAATGTACATGTTCATTAGTCAAGATGAACAAGGCAATCAACTTGGATAGATTAAAAAATCATGAATTGTAATAGTGTTCACATCAACATTGCCAATTTTTTAATTATCTATACTACAATAGACTTTATTAGGAATCATATAAAAATTATGAATGAATTCTAAAAAACTGGACTCATAATGGACTTTCAAACCATAAAAGGTTTCTTGATGACATAATAAAAAATTTACATGAGGATTCCAAAAGAATGCCATTATAGGGTTAAATGTTTTTTGATAGGCCAACATCAAATGAGATGTTTAAGAGTAAAATACATTGAACCTTCCCTATAGAGAATAGTTTTTATTTTTAAAATATAATATTGGATTAGTAGGTTTTACTAGTCTAGTTCTCATTCAAAAATTCATGTTTTTATATGGATTGTTCGACTAACTATATGTTTAACTATTTACACACTTGGTGTTACCCTTATTTTTAAATGAAAACATAAGGAAATGTACATTAGATGCATAAGTTGTTAATTATCAAAATGTAATATTTAGTCTTTATGTTAAAAATAAACTCTCAAAAGGCCAAAAATAAGCCATCTAACCATGTTTTAACTCAATTGGAATGATTAATAGTTGCACTATGCATTAAATGTTTCAGTTTATTGTGTTCGATGCAAAAGTAGGTTTTCAAGTTGTTGGTAATCAAATGCAAGGGTTATATGTTATTTATTTTGGTTTGAATACTAATAATTGATGTATTGGGGTTATTTATGAACCTCAAATGGTCATATTGAAGAGAAAATTTCACATTTTAATTCACATTTTTTCATATGGTTGTTTTTTTATATCAAATTAGTTAAATCCAATCGAAAATACATTGGTTGTGAATGGTGAAAAATTTCCTTTTATCATTCAAGTGAAACCCAAAAATGATTGAATGTGTTTTTCTCAAACCTTATTATTTTATTGCATTTGGGTGTAAGTAGGGCCTAAACTGCACTAGGTAGGATTCAAATTGGATCAAGATTTGACTCCCCTTCAAGCAATTGTACCTTTGAAGTTTGTGACAACTTTGTAACATCCATGTTAATTCAAGTTTGAACTTTGAACATTTTGGTTTAATCAATGGTATAATTTAGTTTAGACATTTGCATGAAGACATATTTTTAAGTGTGGCATTTTATGTGCATATTGTGCATATTATGCACATTTGCATTTGCAAAACAATCCCATTAAAAAACATAATGTTACATGGTATATATCCATTGATTAATGTGATGACATTGTAGGCCATTTAACATAGATGATGGGGATTCAATTTATATTTTCAAAAAAAACTTACAAGAAAATCTTTTATGTTAACAAGGGGCAATTAGTGAGTGGGTTATATGTTAATTGCAAAAATGGGGATTAGTTTCAAGTTGTATATATGGATAGTCAATAAATGAAAATGTATTTGTTGATTGTATATATCATCTATGTGGAATGTGCTGACATCATAATGAATCATCATTTGTAATTAAATGTTGAGTGCAACTCCATTTGTGCAATTAATAAACTTTTAATTGTTGATGTTCATTACAATTTGTGACTTATTTATAGTCACAAATTACAACCATAATATGGACCTTTTCTTTTAATGGTGTGATTAAAACCATATGGATGTAATTTTGAATTATGAAATCTCTAATTTTACAACTCAATGATTTGTATATTGGTTTTTGGTTGAAATTTTAATACTTCTTTGTGTACATAGACTTGGAAAACTTATGTGAAAAGGCCCATGGTGTTGGTGGGACCAAGTCTTGGTGGAGCAACAACCATTAAATTTGTTTTGACAAATTTTGATGCATGTGTTACATGGAAATATTGTACATTTGATGAAATATTATGCAAATTGCAAAATTGGTGTTTATTAGTTTGCATAACCTTACGTTAAAAGTGTGGGTAAAGTGGTAACATTTCCCAATTATTTGGCCTATGTTGAAATATGTATTTAATTTTTGGCCTTCATTTCAATTCCAAATGTTGAGTCTAATTTGGTATTCTATCAACTTTATTTTCAAAAAAATGTTAATTGTGGATTCAACAACCATTATGAAAAATCATGTCCACTAAAACCACATTGTTTTGCAACTAAAGTTCCAAAACAATTAATATACGACCACATTACAACTAGAGCATGGAAATACAAGTAATTAATAAATAAAATGCCATGTCAAAAAAGTAGGGAATTGTAATGTGATTGCAATTTAATTACAAATGGGACACCTATACAGTGTGATGCACACATCATACATACAAATGTAGTTAATCATGTTTGATTTTTTGACAAGTTACATTTAACTTGGGTGTAACAACTACATTACAACTAATGTATGACATCAAAACATTTGACCATATCACATGTATTCATTTTCACCACCTATCAAATATGACATTTGCAACTAATTATTAATTATGATTTCCATTTATACAACTAGTTGTCCCACTATGTTGCCAGAATAAAAGTATTATTTTTCCATTATCTTGTGACTATTGTTCAAATGTTAATAAATGAATGAAAAAACCATTCATATTTAATCCTTAATATTTAATAATGATTTTTTTCAATAATTTATCAACTATTAAATGATAATTAATATTTAATTTATTTAATTAATGAAATAATCAATTCAACTAAATAATTAATGCACATATTAAGTTCAGATAATTAATTTAAATAATTAACTATCAAGTAATCCAAATAATTAATTTTGGAAATCCCAATGATTAATCATCTGAAATTTATTTCAATTTATATTATTAAATATCTCATAACTAACTAATTTATTTATTGATTTAAACTAATTAACTCAGAAATAATTAATATTAATATTACAGATAATAAATTATGGATAATAAATTCACATTTATAATTATTACATAATTACCTATTAAGTTCTACAATTTGAGAAATTAAAAACAAACACAAAAAATCTGAGAGAATTGTTTTATAGTTGCAACCCAATTTGCAAATATTGTACAATTAAAAGATTTAACCCATATGTTTTATCCATGAATTTCATTTCACAAACAATATAAACAAGGTGTCTTTTCTTGTGTATTCACATTAAAATACTTGTGTAAGTTTGGGATGAGTTCATAAAATATTAACCCTAAAGACAAAACATAAAATAAAAAAATTGCATGGTTACCCTTCAACTTACCTACCTTTTTACCTTCCTATCTACTTGTTTACCTAGGTAGGTAAGTAAATATGTATGTACTATAAATAGGTCCAACCTACTTATGTAGGTAGGTAGGTATGTAACTTAGGTATGTAGGTATGTAGGTTTTACTTACATACCTGCCTATGCCTATGTATTGATTTACCTAGTTTTTTTTTAAAAATCAATTAATATGACATGTGGAAATTTTTGATTGTGCCATGTGTCACAATTAAAGACCATATAAAATGAACAATCATAATGGATGATGGAGACTAATAAAAAAATTTAAATCACCAAAAAATTCGTAGTGTGTTTACATGTCAAATTTTGATGGATTGACATAAAGTAATTTCAACACGATGTTACCATTGTGATTATAAACTAGTTGTAATAGAATTGCACATTAATTGTTGCTACATAATTGTAACTAACTTGCATGAGTTGCATATATGTCTATGGTTTCACATATTGTATTATAACATTCATGCTTGTAAAAATGATCACTACAAATTAAAAGCTTATTTGCAAGCCTGGTTGTAAATCATCTTATTTTTTCATAATGAACAGAAATTCAAACCTGATGAAGTTTGTTGGATAAAGGTGATTGAAAACATGAAAAATCGTTTAATCAAATGACTGCCTAATGGAAGGTAGTCTGACGCACTCCTAAGTTCCTTGTTGAACCCACTTGAGGGTCCAAGTGTGTTGAGTTACGGAAATATGAGACTTGGAGGCGCTCCCAACTTCCAACACTAAAAAGGGGTAGGGGGGCGTGCTAGAAGTCCCGGGATTAAACTAGGAAGAGGGACTAAAAGATCAAGCTTGAATCTGCATCCAAGAACCAACCACAAGAAGGTTAGTTCGCATTCGGGACACCCTTGGGTGTTGGGAAGAGTCACATGCACTTTGACACACAAGACTCACCACGGCCCGGACTCGGGGGAAGCCACCACCTTCCCCCATATAGTATTCTCTGCGCCACTCCGCGGAGGCTACATCCAAATGACTCTTTTTCCCGGGACTCCCAAGTTGGAGTCCCGAAATTGTCCCGAAATTGTCTCGGTTAGAGTCCCGGGACTTTGGGAGCTCATATCTCCCGACTACCAAGTCTGATCAAGACAAGGTTTGAACCAAAGTTATAGCTCTCTTCCAGAGCTTTCCAACGCCATGTCGCACTCCCGATTCGGATGTTGGGAAGATGTCGATTCCCGACTTTTAGTGGTCGGGAGTCAAATTGTTAGTTTGACTCCCGGCCCTTCTTTTGCCCATAACTTGGGCTGCAGATGTCAAAATGACCAATGCGAGGGCATTTTGGACATCTACACTTCAAGACCTTTCCAATGACACCAAGAACACCCCACTACAAGGTGTTTTGGCTTCTTCTGTCGAACTCTAAACATTCGAGAGTCCCAGAGGACTCCAAGTCCCCAACTTTGGGAGTGTGAGTTTCACCCTCACACTTGGCCAAAGTGGGGTTGTGACATAGTCGTACCTTTTAAATAATAAGGTAAAAAAACCCAAAAAACCTTCCAAACAATTTTGAAAACTTCAAAATGGGGGTTGGAAAGTAGCTACCTTCCAATCACTTGATAATACTTCTATAACTTATAATTCATGGCAAAACTATTGCCTTCACCTTTTAAAAATGTTGCCCTCATATTGCTACTTTCCTATTGTAACTACCGTCCTACCATCTTTAATAACCAAATATGAAGAAAGAAGAAAAATAAAATATATTGTGGAAAGGTAGAATCTTGTATATCAAACAATACTTAGTGTTCTTCTTATACCAAGCAATCAAGGCAAATCAACAAAACAAAAAGAAAGTACCTTCGATACTTCCATGGAACACGATGTATTTTTTTCCCAACATCAAATACAATTTCTTTCACCATTAACCCTATTAATTTCGAAGAAACAAGTGAGAGTTTGATACCAAGGACCCCATACAAGATAGAATGAAAAGGAATGAAAGAATTCCCCACCCACCAAGTTCCCCACCACTCATAAGCCATAAAGGCACCTCATCCACTCCTACAAAAAGGTAGGCTCTAATCTTAACCTCCTCCACAAATCCCTAGTTGATTATCAAATTCATGCCAATCATTTTATTTAAAAAAACTAACTACCCAAGTAGTTTCATTTCCTAGTAAATAGAAGATGGTAAATGAATATCTATCACTAGTAATTAAGAAATTACTCAGATGTTCACTAGGCTAACTAGACTAAATAAATTCTACATTAACATATACATTTTAATTGGAATTCCATTCTAAAATTAACTAATGATAATTTTACTTTGAAGGCAATTTTTTGATCGCAATTACCATCATGTAACATAAAGCTACATAATGTTGCAACATCCATTTCACAAATATGCATGCATTTGGAATGCAACATGAATTGTGTAGACATTTCTCCTTTTGTTTTATAGAAAACACATAATACATTACCTATATTGAGTTCATTTGTGCTCAACCACATATAACATTATAATTTTAAGATTGGCAAGAAGTTTAAATTGCAAGTGAGATTATGTGGTTGAATTATAGGTGAACTGATATATGTAATTTGAATCAATGTGTCAATATGAAATCCAACCATAAGACAAAAACAAGACACATTTGAAGGTGGGTAAAAGCACACTATGATGGACTTTTTAGGATGTCACAATAATAGTTTTTCCTAGATGAATCAAGTATTGTTGCATTGTATTCAAATATATTTGAAGAGCTTGACAAAAGTGAGATGAAAAATTAAAATTTACATTCTAGTCTTTCAAACCCAAAAGAAAAATTACCAAAAGGATAAATGTTCAATTGAAGGTGGACTTTACAAAGAATGGTACATTTAATTTCACAATCTAAACTACCCCAAAAAAATAATCATTATCGACTTTTTTCTTTTAATGGAGTTGGAAACTAAACCTACAACTTTTTACTACCACACATTGAAGTACCATAACACTTAAGATGAAAAAATCAATCAAGAAAAAATCTTTAAAAAATGTAAGATTTAAAATGAAAATTTCAAATTTGTAGAATCCATTTCAATATCTAAATTTGATTTTTTCAAGGCCCATATTTTTAGAATTTTTTTTTAAAAGTTTAAATTATGGTGGTATGAACTTGGAAATGGAAAAAAATGTGAACTTCAGCACCATTTAAATGTTTTTTTTTTTAATCACTAGATTTGAACTTTAAAATGGACTTTTAACTACCAATTTTGGTCTAGTGTAATGTGCTTTTACCTAGGTCATAAGGCTCTTGTTAATTATGTTTGCCTACATCACAAGAAAAACATACAAGTGAACTACATTTCTTTAACAATATTTTTTCTTTTCTATTTGTGTGGAGAATTGATTATTTGTTAACAATTATTTTTTTAGAACTATAACCATTTATGTTGTAAATTTTAAACATGATTTTTGATGCATAAGGCCCTAGGTATTAAAGATTTGTGATAGACCACTAGTGCACCATAAGGGCATATTGTGTTAACCACACTAGGTAATTTATCAAAGATTTCTTGAAATTCATACTATAAATATAAAATTAATCCAACTTATATTTGTTCGACACTTCTTCACACTTTTCTAAAGCCACAAAAGTTGATTCATTAATGTTTTTGTTGCCCCATGTTTGACCTTGTGTTGAATCTAATAGCCCCATAAATTGCAACATGAAAAACACTTGTAGCAACATGAACATAAATCCCTATGTGGTTTCTTGCCACAAGGTCATGAACAAAAGACATTAATTGTAGCCACTTTGAAAAAAAATGGTTTTTGCATAGCCAATTAGATTTGCCAACACAAGAAAAAATATGCCACCTTTGCACCCCACCATAAGTGGATTATAACCATCCACCTTACCTTGACAATTTTAACATTGGTAAATAGGTAGTAGGTAGTAGGTAGTGCTTGATTATTAAGTAGGTTGGTAGGTAGGTGGCAATTAGGAGGTAGGTAAAAGATGATGTACCTCAGATAGGTAGGTAAATCATAAATACAAATGTATGTATTGTATACAATATGCCACAAATAAGACAAAAAAGTAGCATGTTTTAGTTGCAATAGTCATATGTGATGACATGTTACCAACTCTATCATATTTTAAAAACTAGGTTTAGTCATGATGTCACCCACCACAATTTTTGCAAGGGTCCCCCATGGCCAACATGTTGCTTGTAATGCCCATTTTGATTTTTTTTAAATTGAACTTATTCAAAACAAACATTGCTACTTTTTGAGTTAGTCAAAACAAATAAAATTAATCATGTTAGTCAAGTAAAATTAACTTTACAATCATTTTGATCACAATTTAATAATATAAAAAATATGTTTTTGTTGTCATGTATACAAATATGATTAAATATTATGAGTTGATTATACCATTTCAGTTCCATATGAAAAGTTCCATTCATGTGATAATTTCAAAAAAACATACGGATGAGGTTTTTCATTTAAACAAATATAAGTGTATGAAAAAAAAGTCTAAAATCACACTCATTTGAAAGGCAATAAAATTTGTGTTAGATATTTTGTGTCAAATTTTCATTTTATGTATTTTTCAAAAAATGATAAATAAGTTAAAGAAGAAATTTTTTTCTAAAAAAACTTACCAAATGTACTAAAAAAAATACATTTTGTTGCCAAAGTTACCCACTAACAACACCAATTTTTCATTTCAAATTGCACTAACATCAAGGTTTCATTAATTGTTGAAATAAGAATTTTTAATGGAATTGAAAACAAACCCACCCTAGCTATCCTTGTCAAGGTCTTCCATGTGAATGTGATTATTTGTTAATTTTCAATTTATCACATATTTATCATGTCTCTCCTATTTTTATTTTTGAGATGAAAATTTTCAAATTCTTCACATGGTTCACAAACATGGTTCAATATAATATCTTCAATTTTCATAAAGTTTTAAAATCATTTAATTTATTTTTGGATTATATTCTGATTTTTTACGAAATTTGTTCAAGTATACGAATATGAGTTTCAAACAAATATATTTTAACATCACATAATATGAATTTATAAAGTATAATTTTTTCATTAAGTGATTTCTTTATGTAATGGGTTATCATAATATCCAAAAAAATATTAAAATCCTTGTTAATAATGACAATGTTGAAGTTCAAAAGTTCACCACCTAAGAAAACAATATACAATGACACATAAAAGGGGTCCCTTGTAATGTGCTTTCACCCCAAACTCTATTGCAAGGAATAGTTGGTGGTGTTGAGATTTGATGAAGTTTGTTAATGTCACCATTCATGAACATTCTTGAGTTTTGTTGGACATGCATGGTTGAAGATGTTGATACGATGGTTTTAAACAATGTGATCCATAAATTGTGTGGATAGTTTTCATAACCATAATCAACATCTTCAATCTTGCTCTCATTGAGGTCAATTGGTGCATGCATGTGGTGTGAGACCAATGAGGCAATAGACATTATCTTCATCATCCATGGTGTCATAAACATGTGGTTGAAGATTGGACATATAATGCCCATGAATTCAAGTATGAAATTGTAAACAACTTTGTTGAATAATTTGGGCAAGTGCAAGGAGGCCTTATCTTGAGGGCTCATTGACCAATAACTTTTGTTATGAATAGTATTAAACATATATTCATTAAGTTCTTTGAACTCATTTGATATGGATTATCACTAATCCTTACATGTTGGGTTGTTTTGCATGTGTTGTGAATGACCTGTAATCATGACATTATGTGAGATCTTTGGCTTTACCCACATGGTTTCAAGTTGATCATATGAATCCAATTTATCAAGGTAAACAATGTGCTCATTCTTCTTGCCTTTATAAGATCCAATATTTTTACATATTTTCAATTGGGTTACCTTGGTTTCTTGGCTACACTTCAAGAAACATGGTACCCCCAACTAGTTGTGTTTTCTTCTTGCCTTTAGACTTCTTACTTGTTGGGCCTTCATCATAGTTGTTGTCATTGTTGGATGGTGGGATATTTTTTGCAACATGGGAAAGATAAAAAAACTAATGAATAATGCACTATGGATGTTATAGATTTAAGAAATTCAAGATTTAGGAACATTTAAATATCAAATGGAGTTTCATACTTTTGTTGTTGAACATAAAGGACGTTGGGCATGAATGTTATGAAATGAGCATTCATCATTCAAGAATAAACAAAAATTTAACACAAGAACTTCATCATGTATTCATCTTGGCAATGCTTATGGTCATCCTAAAACTAGTTACAATTGTCAAAACTAAAAATGACATCTATAATGTCCTACAATTGTTCCCAACACTAGAGAAATCACAATAGTAAATAATTTGGAACAATGAGTAGAGCAAAAGACTATGAAAGTGCAAGAGAGGAAGGAGAGATGAGTAGATGGTGGTAACAAGAGCATGGTTATGAACCCTAAGAATGAGGGTTTGGAGCAATTTCTAATACCTAACCAACATTGGATCTGGCATGTAACTGGATGATCTTTTACAAAGTTTGCCAGAGGGAACTAACAACTGTGCCACCATGAGGGATGGATCATGAGGGATGGATGGTGAGCAAACAAGGACCACTTTTGCATTGGGTTCCAGTTCCCTAGCTAATTAGTTCAGTTGCCTTAACTACCAACTTACTAACATCCCTCTATCCATTACCTTATGCACTAACCATCTACATGCATCTACTTCCCTGGTAGTCAATTATTTAGGTTTCATTTTGGTAACTCATCCATGGGTTTAGTGTAGGTGACCCATGGATGAGTTACCAAGATGAAACCTAACCTGAACTGGGTTGGAGTTCATCTACAGCTGAGTCATAAGTGGCTTCTAATGGATGGGGCACTGGTGGCTGCTGGTCCACTCTAGGCCAGGGGCAAACTTGCATGTAAATGGATGATCTTTTAGAAGGAAAAGCACTTTATATATGGTCATCACTTTGTCTAGTGGCCTAATTCATAGGCAGGCTCCATTAGTGTATTTTTTGTTGCTGATTTTTTTCTCAAATATGTGACAAAGAGTGTTTTTCCAGGTTTCGAATTGCCAAATTTTGACTTTTAAAATTCAAAATCAATAGATACTACATTGGTTTCACTAGGTAGTCAGTGATACAGAAGGTTGCTTAATTTTATTTTTTTTCATATTTCATTTATAGCCAAATTTGGCTAAATGATCTTATGGATGATTGCCATTCATGCTGCATCACAAAATTGAAAAAAGAAACACCAGGTTGCATATTATTCTAAGACCCCCTTTACACTATGGTGAGGGACTAATGACAATGGAATTGGTGAGAGCCCTAAAAACACTTCCAAAGGCCATCCCATGGAAATTCAGAAATCATTTATGTGTGGGGTTGAGTTAGAAGTCTAATGTAAAGTGAGAATAGACTTTATTGAGGTACCAACATTTGTATTGGAGCCAAAAAAAAAGGTAATTAATTAATTAATGTAAAATTTGATTTTAAACTTGATATTCTATGTGACTTTTTTTTACTACTATTTTAATTTTTTTTCCTTTTATTTTTCCATCACTTTCCATCCATTTCTTTTTTTCCACTTCCTTCACTTCCTTCAAGCTAGTAGGATCATCGTGGGTCATAGAAAGGAAAAAAAAAATTGTAAAAAATTCCAACCAATCATGGATTTTTTGGCCCATGGGCTAATGAACTTCATGCCTACCTTTTTAATTTCATTATTAGTAAATCAAGAATTTTCTTTGTAAAACCTTCAACCAATCACAACTTTTTTGGACCATGGGCTAACAAACTTCATGCCAACCTTCAAAACAAATTATTAGAAAAATTGAAAAAAAATATTTAGAAAAATTCCAACCAATCCCAAGTTTTTTGTCCCATGGGCTAATGAACTTTGCACCCACCTTCCAAAATAATAATAATAATAATAATAATAATAATTGAGAAAAGATTATAACAAAATGTTTGTAGACCCACCTCTAAGAGAAGCTATAAAAAAAAGTGGAGTTTGGACCATCAAAATCTGACCAATTGTGATTTGTTGAGCTCAAAAACGTGGGCCTGGCATAAGTCCATTAGGCCATGAAAAATTATTCATAATGCATTTAATGCTGATTTTTCATCCATTTACATTTCCCTACTCTTTTGGTCCTTTCAACCCTTTGTAAAGTGAACTTGTTAGTCTAATATATGTCATAATAATCATCACATATTTCACATTATAATGGATGAAACCACAACTTGAGCTGTAATGTGTTGTTTTGAGAACACAAGTTCTGTACTTGGGTGAGCATTGAGTGACCCAGCACCCACCAGTGCACCATCCAAAAAATCCCGTTCTGGGGTTTCATGGATGGGATGAAACTTGTCCCCCTGGGGGTCAGTTTACCTGGTCAGTATTTTTTTTTCAGCCCAATTTCTATTCCCTAGCTCAGTTTTTTTTTTTCTGGGAACAGTTTTTATTCCACTTTTTTTTTGGCCCACCCCTTAATCAGAGGTTTTTTTTGGGAAGCTCCTACTTACCGCCCTTCTTCCTTCCAACCCACCTCCCTCCCTCATGCTGCCAACCCCTCCCCACCTCACCATTTGCGCTCACTTCCAGTGCCCACTAGTGCTCTTATCGCCATCACCATTGCAAGACAAATGAGCTCCGCCATTGCCATCGCAAGAGGAGCTTAGGAGGAGGGCAAGAGGAGCTCAGGAGCAAGGAAATAGGAGCTTAAGACCTTCAACGTGGTGGCAGAAGGTAAGCTCCTACCTTCTCCTCTTTTTTTTGAAATATTTTTGTTCTTTTTAGTTGTGAAGAGATGAAGATGACAATGGTGTCATCATCATCTTCTTCCTCTATTTCTTTTTCTTGCAAATAGGGAAACATAAAAACAAAATTGATAACACCATCATTGTCATTTTTTCTTCTCTTCTTTTGTTACAAAAAAAACGACGATGATGATGGTGCCATTGTCTTCTCGTCCGATTGTTTCGCTATGAACAAGACAATGACAACACAATATGTCATCATCATCCTTTTTTTTTATATGAAGAGGACGACAATGGCACCATGTGTCGTTGTCCTCCTCCTTTGGTGTTCTCTTGTAGGAGTGCAAAAAGAAAGACAATGAGTAGTGTGTAGTTGTTCATTATCTTTTTTTTGTTGTGAAAAAAATGACGACAACATTATTGTCATCATCTTCTTTTATTTCTTTTTGTTGCAAAGAAGATGACGATGGTACATAGTTGTCATCCTCTTTGTTGTTTTGTAGGCGGAAAAAATGATGATGAGCAGTTGCATTGCTTGTCATTGTTTTAGTGTTGTCTTGTAGGAATGCACCAAAAAAAAAAAAAAACAAACAAACAACCGAACAATTGCACTACTTGTGGTCATTATGGTGTGGTGTCGCAAGAGCAAAAGAATGCGATGATCATGGTGCTAGCACATGTGCTAATTGAACATGGTGATAATGCTAGCATTTTATTTTTTTTGGTATATAATTTTATTTTTTAATTGTTGTGTTTGTGTTAGATGCAAACTCAAACAAGAACGAGGAACGGTGGAGCAAATCAACAAGTTTTAGTTAAAGATGGCAAGAGAGGTGAAGGAGATTTGGAGGCAAAGGTGAGAGGACAAGAAATGCAAATATTAGCTAAAGATGTCATTACATTGGTTATTCTTGAAATTGTTCAAAAGCAAGTGTAAGCGAATGGGGATGTTGGAGAAGCATTTGTTGTAAATGTAGATAGAATTGAGGCAAATTTGGAGAAAATTATTTTGATGATAAAAAGACAAGAAAATGTAATTCCTACTTTAGTGTTGGAGGAAGAAAATACTAATGAAGACATTGAACTTCATGCCCAAATTGATGGAGGTGATATATTAAACTTCTTTTACAAATTTATTGCCCCACCCATTTTCTCAAGTGGTGAAGATGGGTGGGGTTTTTCTTGTCAAATTTTTTCTTGCAATACCTGTTAATTCTACTCCTTAAACCCCACTTTTGCCCCACCTTCCTTTTCCCTATGAAAAGGTGGGTGGGGCAATTTTTTGGTGGAATTTTAAAAGCAATACCCCAAACCTTTGTAGGTGATTTTTTATCTAAAATTATCTTTTGAACATTGGGTTTTGGCAATACCCTTGTTTTGCATTTTGGATCTTTTATCTTTTTGTGCAATACCTTCACCTTGTGTTTTTTATCTGTATCCTTCTATGCAATACCTTCATCCTTAGGTTTAAATCTTCTATCTATTTATGTAATACCCTCATTGTACATGGGCTAACCTTCATTTAAAATGTTGATTCTTGTTTTTGTTTTTTTGGTTTCAGATGTACTTACCCCTCCCCTTGTTACTATAGAAGGTGTCCATTGGGCAAGGGATGGGCCCGAATTTGCTTATAGGGTTGATGGGTGTGATGCATCCTACATAGCCAAGTATAACTTGGTACGACATTTGTGGGCACACCATAAGGTGGTTATGGAGACAGGTAAGCTAGACACCTATTTACTTGGGAGGAGGCCCCAAGGGTTCAAATCCATGTGGCCATGAATGTGTGGGTTTTGAGCAACCCCCTAGTTCACTTTTGTCACAATGAGTAGAAGGCCATTTCTCGAGCTAGGAAACATGCACTCCTAAAGTGGGATCAATTCTAGAATGATTTACAATACTATCACAACTTTACTTTGAGAGAGTGTGAGGATGAGACTCACACTCCCGAAATGGGGACTTGGGAGTCCTTCGAAACTCTCAAAACTTTAGAGTTCAATTACAAGGGTCAAAACACTTTGCATT
>Ga0116230_10003845_pt1 | contig 14684 bp, 12 predicted proteins | sample S1TSphfallax_3_FD_88678 | JGI IMG/M metagenome (GOLD analysis project Ga0116230, IMG submission 88678) | Host-associated microbial communities from peat moss isolated from Minnesota, USA - S1T2_Fd - Sphagnum fallax MG | ecosystem: Host-associated > Plants > Peat moss > Unclassified | place... | reverse complement strand
GTTAAATGAACATAGTTAGACTAAATGAAGTTATTTGGACTAAATTAAACTACTTAGACTAAACTAGGTTAAATTGAACTAAACAAGGTTAAAATAAAATAAAATAGGCTACTTACATGTTAAATTAATTAAATTTAGTTTAACCTAGGTTAAATGTAGGTTAAACCTATAAGTTTAAACTAGGTTTATTCTAAAGGTTAAACCTAGGTTAATCCTAAAGGTTAAACATCCAAAGGTAAAATTCATCTAAATCATGTATTTACTTAATTTCAAACTTTTGAAAAGTCCTAAATTAACAAATTACCATTTGGAAATTGGAAATTTGGAAAGAAACTTTGATTTTAAAGGCCACCATATGAAGGAACAACATATATTAATAATGTTTTGTCTCATTAAATGATCCAACAAATAGATGTTTTCAATGTTTTTTTTCAAATTCCATAGAAATTAACTTGATCCTAATGACTAAGTTAGAAAAGTTCAAAATTAATAGTTAAGTCCAAAATTAACTAAATACATGTTCTCAACCTAAATGTTATATGTAAAAGCTAAAACTAAAGACTAACATAAAAGTTAAACCTATAATTAAACTTAATATTTAAGTTAATCCTACAAATTAAACCTAAGTTAAGCCTAGAGATTTAAATTAAACTAAATTAAATCTAGAGATTAGAATAAGCTAAACCGAGGTTAAACCTAGGTCAATTTAGATTAAACCTAGCTACATGTTCTTGTTTGTTTAATTGTTTTATAGTTGGTCAAATAAGGTCAACTATGTTCAACATGACTATTAGTTGTGTACTCATAATTATAATCATGTAGTCCTATTAATGGTTGTAATTGAAATTTTGATAGTGACCCAAGTCCAAATATCACTTCATGATTACAATTGGACATTAATCACAATTTGTCCTAATCATGAAAACCATGTTTTGGTATAGTGTCACAAAAATAAAACCAAATTCTTCTAGCATTGTTATTTTAAGTTGAATGAAATTTGTCATTTCTTGCACAAGCCATATTGGAAGCACATGGAGTTTATCAACTACATATTTCATGTCCATGTCTCCCATGCAATAGTTAAAGTTTTCATGACAAAACCAAAAAATTTGAAGTTCACAAATGGCACCTTTGAAACTAAACCACCAACCATCAAAACATGGAACAAAAATGCCACTAGTTTTTGTTGGTATGATTTAATAGGTGTAGTAATTCTATTTTTCTTTTGCAATGTAAAATATGTATAGTTGGACTTGGGAAAACACTATTCAATACACCAAACACCATAATCACAAGCATTTTCACACATTTCCTTAACATTGTGCATGAAAACATAATGGCACATCTTGCATTACCAATGGACTCACCACTATGTACATCTAATCCACTATCAATACAAATAAAAGTGGTGATTTGATGAGAAAATTTATTGCACTCATGCCTATGCAAATGTTCTTTTGACACTAAGGGAAGATTTGCGCATCTTTTATGTGATTTGAGAACTTCTTCACCTTCCAAATGCAATGTCTTTGATTATAAGAGGAGTTCGATGTGTATTTTGTAACAATTGTTGTCATTTGCAATGGGTTGCCAAATTGGGTAATTTTACATAAATAAAGTTCATTCCTATTTGGACCTTGTTTCAATTGACCACCCTTCAAATACTCCATGTACAATGAACTCTACTTGAAAACTTGCACATAGTCATCAAAAGTGGTAGTGTACAAACAAACATCCCTTTTCCTAGATTGTTGGAGCAAAATGTTATGGGTTGTCTCCAACAAATTACAAGTTGACATGTCTATGAACTCCTTTATTGTGAACTTTTGCAAACATGTTGAAAAGATGTTGTAAAATTAAAAAAATACATGACATGTGAGTTATGCACTTTCAAATTGACAAAATATTGGTGTGAAGATTTACATGTAGCATGAATCCTCCCCATTGTTTCACATGGAAATGCTAGATGTTCAACAATTATTGAACTCATGAATCACACTTACACTAATAGCCCCAAAGGAATACCACCAACATTGAATTGCAACATATCAAACATTGGCATCTTCCAAAGATGTCACATTCTTATATTCAAAACACAATGCCTTATGTCCATCTTGGAACTCTGATACAATCAACTATTTAGTATGTTTATAAAGTTACCAAATCTAATGAAAGAAGCAAGTTTATTCCCCATTAACCATCCTCATAAATGGGATTTCCAAACCCAAAAAGAATTCTAATGACATTCCAATTTACATGCGCAATATTTGCCATGAACCTTTTGAGGTTAGTTTCAACAACTCCATACTTGAGCATCACCTTGTTAAATTTCGTCCACAAGACACATTGGGCTTCCTTGGATTTTGATTACATGCCATAGATAGCATTGGTCATGATTTTATAATAAATTGGGTTGTAAATGTGACACACCATGGTGGTCCATTCTTTTACACAACTGACATGATCAAACACCATCCACACATTGAATTTCCAAATGTAACCTCTATTTGGGGGATGGGGTTTGAATGATGCTATGAGGTTGCAAATGTTAGGAAAGCACAAGGGCATGAACTTGCTCATCATTTCATTATGTTTTTGCCCTTTAGAAGCTCCATCAATGTCCTCATTGAATAGCTGTTGGGATAATAATGACTTACTTGCAAACAAAACAACTACAAAAAAAAATTCCACCAAGTGTGCAAAAAACCTCCCTTTTAACCAAAACCACCAATTCTTCCATAGCCTCCCTACACATGTTTTGGACAAGATGATCATGAATGTCAAAAGGTGTCAAACTTGTGGACAACATAGTAAATGTAACATTTATAGGTCTACACACATAGGGGCATAACACCACAAAATTTCCAACCAATTGTGAAGGTAGGAGGACCCAAAGTGTAATGGCCCAAAATGGGAAGTTGAGTCGAGTTATCACCCCAAGCAACTTCATTGTGAACACTAGAGCAAAAAAACTCATTACCAGTGTCATTTACATAATGTAGGTGGCCCAAACATTTAATATTTCAAAAGCCCAATCCAAAATGGTTCTTAATGTTGGTCATTTTCACCTTGCACCAAGTGTGGCCATTGTACCTCCTATCCATTCCCTACATTTGACCCAAATGCCTTGGAGGACACAAGGATGGGAACTCAAATAGAACATCATTATTGAATTTCATTAAAAAATAAGGGACATCATGTGTGTCATAATTCGAAGTTTTCAACTTATTTGATGCATTAAAAATGAACGACATTACATTGAAGGAGTTCACAACACTAAATACACCAAATGTTTTAGGGTCCATCAATGTTGCTAAAGTTTTCAACAAACATGGGGAAACAAAAGCACAAAAAACCAATAGCACACCAAGACCTAGAAAATTCATTTTCAAAGAAGGAAAAAATGTCTCATCCTCATCAAACAAATCACCTAATTCGATGGATGTTGATTTTGGCAATGCGAAATTGCATGCATCCTCATTGGGTTATTTGTTAACATCAATAAAATGAAGTGTTATGTTTGCAACAAATGATACAATCCCTAATGTCTTAATGGTATTGTGTGATTTTTTGAACAATTGGTCTTCTACAATTCTATACTTACTCATAGTGACCAACCAATGCAATCCTTGACTTCTAAAGACCAAAACCCAGTAAATCTCATTTGTGATTTTGTTGTTATCATCACAAGCAACATCCATGAAGATGTGAATGGAACTAGGAAAAAACCCAAACATTGCAAACAATTTTTTTTCAATAAAATGCATAATTCCCAAGTTGTCAACTAAAATGTATGATAACAAACTTTCCTTTAGCGTGAAACGTTACCATCAACAAGATTTTACAAGAAAGACAAATGTCATAAGAAATGTAGCTTTGAAAATTGGGAACCTTCAATTTAAAAACATCAATATCATTCACTTTATGTCCGTGTTGATGGTGATAAAGGACTAATGTTATATGTATATAATGAATACAAAAATGTGACAATGTGGCAAATTTTTGGTACACTTCAAAAAATATGTTCCTCGAAACCTAAAGCATGTGGCAATAGATGGTAGATTCCTACCTTCATTTGAATGTACATGCAATAAAGGTGGAAAATAAAATTAATGTAAATCAATGACCTCAACTAACCAAAAGTTTGGTTTCCAAGGGTTGGGCAAATGTTCAATATTTGAACATGGGTTTGTTCATATTCATATTCCTTGCTATAATTTTAGTAAGTGATTGATTCATGGCCCTTGATTTCCTCTACATGGCACATCAAATCACAAACCCCATACCAGTTAATCAAACCATGATTAATGAACACGCCAAAATTCAAAACTTGGAAACAACTTACCTATTAAACCTTTGCAAAGGCCCTGCCACTTTGTCCACACTTGGAAAGCTTCTTTAGGCTCCATCAAACATCAAACATGTGTTTTATTTTGAATAGCATTTTCCCAAAAAAATTTAGTGCTTCACAAGCCTCTCCCATTGAAGTTGTTTTATGCCCATTGGGCAAACCTTCTAGGATTTCTTCATGTACAAGAGTTTTAGTCAAAACCTTTCCTATTTCAAATATCTACTACATCTTCAAAACCTTTAACAAAAAGTCCATTATGAAAATTTAATCAAACTTTCCATCCATTCAAGCACAAAATTCCACCATCACTACTACAAAATGTGGGTACTTCATTAGTCCTTGTTCACTAAATTAGTGAATTCACTGCTTCTTCACTAATCCCTATTCACTACAACCAATGAATTCACTCAAAATCCAATGAAATCACTTGATGTACAAGGACACCTTTTGTTGTAGTGCATGTTAATGGGATAAATTGTTACTTAGCATGAATAGCAAAACTATCAAGAACACAACTTGCAACAACCTTAAAATGTCATCTCAAATGTTTTTCACCTTGCATGATTCATTTATCCTCCCTCTATCATTCACTACAACACATTTTGGGTTTTGCAACTTCCATTGATGATTAAATATTAGTTACAACTAACACATTTAATTGACAATTTATGAATTAGTAAACCCATGTTTTACCCACCTAATTGTGAAGGACAAAAACATCACATCTAGTTGCAAAGGTTAGTTGTATTATCAACTAATCTTTTCTTATTCTATGATAATATTGAAATTCCTACGTCATTAATTTCCATGGCACGTGACATGTAAAATGTAAATTGATGTGGTTTCCATGTCAACCTAATCTTTTAACGTGACTAAGTGTTCTAAAAGACACTTTCATGTGAAAGTGATATGTGTCAAAAAATTGTTCACACATGTTCAAGTACGAGTCACACATTACCAAATCAAATGAATTGGGTGTAATATCCACTTGTCAACTTTTTATTGGATTTTAAAGGTTAATAAGTATGTAAATATTTAGGTCAATTCATTGCACCAAAACATGACATATATGATTACATGTCAAAGCTTGAGCTAACTAAACTAACTAGGTTAACCTATGTTATTTAGGCTAAGTAGTTTAGGCCACTAGTTGAAATGGCTTAGGATTAGCTACCTAGCCTAGGTGGATTAAGCAACCTAGGTGGCCTAGCCTAAACTATTTAACTTAGGTTGCCTAGGTTGTAAACATGGGTTAGGTAGGAGGTTACATCAATATAAAAATGGGGTGTAGTTCATTAGTTTAAATTTATGTGAGACCTTAAAAGTGAAATAAATTCACCCCACATTAGTCGTTTCACCTTCGTTAAAGTTACATGTCATTATGGGGTCACTATGCAATCATCATGTTTCATCACTATTTGAAATAATTCATTACTAGTTGAGATATTTCATTATAATAAATAGGTTTGTTTTGATGTTATTAGACAATATTGTAGGTAGTTAAGGAAAGGTAAGTAGGTTGCAAGTAAATAAGTAGGTCAGTTGTATCCTCTTAAATAAATAGGTAGATAGATAGGTACGTATGTAGGTAGATTTATTATTAATATTTTTGCCTTTGTGAATTTAGTTTTAGTAGGTCACTCATTAGTAATATATAATGTGGTATGGTTGTTCCAAGAAATACAAGGATGAGAAGGCACAAGTCAAGGCTAGGAACACCAAATTTGAATGTGTATGGGCTTTAGACCACATCACATGTGGTTGAATTGTGGAATTTCAAACATACAAGTCTTAGTAGGGTTGATGATATGGTAATATGGGTGAAAGATGTCATTCACAACCATCAACTTTCAAGTCTTGAACCTATTGATGTAAATTTGGTTTGATTTTCAATTCCCACAACCTTCACAACATCAACATATAAGAAGATGAAGGCATATGGTAACCACTTTCAAATTGTTGACAATCAAATAAATTGTCAATTACATATGACTACAATGTTGCGTCTATTTTCTAACAACAATAAGGGCATGAAAATGACATATACTCGAAGTGATATAATATGTAGGGACATTGAAAGAAATATTACTATTAGATTATGGTCTAGTTTCTTCATAAATTGTGTTATTTTGTTGTCAATATGAAAAATGGGATTAAGAAAAGAAAGAACATAACCTATAAATGATACGAAGCTAGATTTATACTTGTGAATTTCTAACATTTGTTGCATGAATTGGATGAGCCAAGTTCAACAAGCATGTTTTTGGGATTAGACCAAAACATTGTGGTGGAAAGTGGCCCTTCACAAATTAACCCTGAAATTGGTGGGTTGTGACTAGCACATGTGATGATTATTCATGCTTATGGCAATTTGTATAGTCTTGAAGCTTCACTAGAGTTTGTTGATGTGTATAAGATTGGGCCATTAGTGGGTGCAATTGGGTGAAAACATGAAATAAGGAGCCACAAAATGTGTGCATAGTTTTTAAAAACTATTTTTTGAATTTTTGAAAAAAATCACCATGGGAGCATTATGTACCAAAACATAAGTATATTCTTATACTTTCAAAGTTGCAATGCAACTACAAATTTTTTGTGAAAATTCACCATGTTTCAAGAGTCCTTTTATATGTTTAAAACACTTAGGAAAAATATGTGGACAAGTGGTTTTTTTGTTTCAAAAGTCCTTTTTTTCCTTATCAAATGTTCACTAAATCATTTTAAAAAAAAATTGAACTTTATTATATTCCACAAGAAAGGATCCACATGTTCAAAACATTCAAGAAATTAAAATACATATACCCTTTTCGATTTGATACTCAAACATCCATAAGCATTATTGCAATTTTGAATTTGTAGTCATGGTTAAATGGAAAGTTATAAATTTGAATTTAATGTAAGGTTTAATGCAAAAAATAATAATTTTTGTCATGTTATATGTCATATTTGGCCTCAAATTTGATATTCAATTTGAAAAACTATGTGAAAAAGGTAATATAAACCAATAAAAAATTCCCATGTGGAAAATACAGTCCTTGGAAAGGACTTTAACCTTGACATGATTGGCTCCTTTTTTCATGCTTTCACCCAATTGAACTACCTAGAAAATAAACATTATTGGTTACTGAAGCCTTATGTATGAAATAGTTTAAGGATGGTTAATACAACTATATCATAGGTTATGTTTTACTTAACACATGGCTTAATGTTGTTTGACAACTATTTTCCAATTAATCACGTTGGGATATGAATTTGTTTTTTGGTGAATCACTTTGTCATATGCTTGTTTCCAATTCTTGATTTTTTTTCAATTTTTCAAAACAACATGTTTTATAACTTAGATTAATTTGGATTTGAAATTGGATTTACAATTGCAATGTGCCATGATATGAAAACTTGTATAAATCTCATAATCTTACTAGCTTTTGAAACTTGAATCTATACTTGTAATAAGTTAGTGGTTGAAACTTGGACTTGAAACTTGGATTTGTCACAACCTTACTTGCTTTGTATTTTGGATCTATAGTTGCAACATAAATCTAAATTAGTTATGTATTAGCTAGTCTAGTTATAAGCTTGTATAGTTACAAATTCAAAGTACAAATCACAAAAGGAACTAAGTTATCATCCATTTTGGATGCTAGTGGACATAGCTTATGAAACTCACTCTTCATCCTCCTCTCATCCAATCCTCCTTATAAGTTGTGAATTGCAATTGCAAAGTTGGTTCCATTCAAAATTGTGACTACGAGCACTTACAACTAGGGTGCCATATAGGATTATTACAATTTCAAGTGTAAAATTAGTTGTAAACAACAACAATCACAAGGCAGTTGCAAGGTCATCAGTTAGAACATACAAGATTTGGCATAGTGTCATGCATTACAATTTTTACATGTCTCCTTATGTTTATTGTAATGAAGCATGCATTTTTTTTTCATCTTCCACTTGCGCAAAAGTAGACTACAATGGATTTCTAAAATGCCCCAACGACAAATAAATTTGGGTTGAAAGAATAATATTTTATAATTTAAGGGTGTTGATAAGGTAAAGTAGAAATGTTTTGCTCCTTGTCACAAAAAAAACAAGTAGCCATAAACAAATTTTAATGTATTGAATGTTTATTTATTTAATGATCAACAAGAAGATAATCTATAATTTTATCACAATGACATTGATTAATCACATATTTAATATGCATTCAAGTAGATTTTTAATAATAATTTTTTTTTCCTTACTTTTTAGGTTGTTCAAACTTTTACAAGTATGTGAAAGTATATGAACTATTGAATTATTTTCCATTTTCAACATGACGTAGCTTTTAAATGTATTTGTAAGTTTTTATATTACAATAGAATACATCAAACTTCTAATGGAAAAGTATGTTTAAATTCAATTTGACTATTCATTTTCAAACATGTTATCTATTTTTATTGTGCTAAAGTTTCTCAAATTTTGTAATAACCTCACTATAAATTTAAGAAAAGCAACATGTTTTTATTATGTTATCTTAAATTATTTTCAATTTACTTTCTTTTACTTATGTCAATTTTCAAAAAGTGGACCATTTTTTGACTACTTCTTTGATATACTTTACCAAGCTTTCACCCTTAACCCATATGCAAGTTGAAACTTCCAACAAAATGGATTCAAATAAGTGAAACTAATTTATTTCTCTTTCTAACTTGAAAATAATTACACCAAAAACATTGATATTCAATGAAAGATGGACTTTGTGATCTAGGCAAATCTTAGGTCACAATCCATTAAAAAAACATGTTATGGACCTATTGCTTATAATGGAATTGAAGATTGTTTCCACAATTTTGGGACATGCTATATTTTCAAGGGTTATGACACTTATGATTAAAAAATTTGGAAAATTTGAAGTAATGATGCATTTTATGATTTTTTATTAGGCATTATAATAAAAGTCCATCATGTATTCAAAAGGATGTTTTTCATGATCAATATATAATAAAGGTGTTCAAAAAGGTTCAAAGTAGGGCACTATTAACTTAGACATGGAAAAAAAATCAACTTTGACATCATTTTGAGATTTTTATTTTTTGTCAATGTTTTAATGTTTAAAGTATACTAAAAAAATTCCCAAAATGGACTTTAAGGTTGCCATTTTTGGTACATTATAGTGTCATTTCACCCACATGTTTGTTTACCAACTTTAGTTGAAACAATTCTAGCAAAACTATATTCACTTGCTAACTATACTTTGCCATCTAATGGAACATACTTGCAACTTTCATGTGTAGATTTATGTCTCCTCTAATTTGCATTTTTTTAGGTGTATGGAAACCTAATGTTGCACATATTGGCAATAATTTGCCCATTTTCTCTCCTTGCTACTCATATCTATCCACACATGTATGCGCTCCAACTTTTTAATATATTTCTATGGTGTTGGTGCAAACTAGTAATGATCCTCCTCCTTTGGCAACACATTAATCTTGGCCATCTTCTTACTTGGTTTCTTTGGAAGGTTCAACACCAAAATCTACAAGTTGGTTGGGTTACCTATTTGCTTTGCCTTTATGAAACTTGTGTTACTCTTGCATGTTGCTCTTGAGGTTGTTCTACCACTATAAGTTCTTTAGCTTGTTCTTGTTACACAAGTTATTCCTCAAGTGTTTATTACTTTTCCTTATTAGAAAAAAAAAATATTATTATCTTTAGTTGTCTATGAGCTCTTCTAGGTTGTTGATGCAACTCCCTTAGTACATTTTATGCCTCTTACTAGTTATGGGTTGTTACATTAAAATATCATTCAATGATGTCATTAGATTTTGTTTCTTTTTCATCTTTTGGTGAAAAGAAACTTTATGGCATTGGAGGATTGCATCTTGGAGTTCATGTATATGTAATGGCTATGCATACACAATTTTTATAAGATGTGTTCTTTCCTTTCATTCTCGCTCTTTTTTCATTCTATTGTTTCTTTTTGACAAAGTCTATTTACAAAGTTATCCACACTCATGATGCATTGCTCTTGTAGGTAAAATGCAAGGAAGATGATATATATGGAGAATGGATATTAATTGTTTCTTGAGATATGTAATTACAGAAAAAGGAATCATTATTTTTGCAACTACCCAAATTCCCTAGGTTTTTGGTGAAATTCAACAAAAATGCAACTTGTATGGTTTTATTAAAAAGTGACTACTTGATCTTGACATTTTTAGTGACATTACTTTTAGTCATTTTGGATAGTCACATTGCACTAAGTAATTTACAATTAATTTTTTTTGAAAGGGATATTATGAGGCCCCAAGTTAATATGACATGAACTAAAATGCCATGTCATAATACTTTTTTTTGACTCATGGAGTCATAGATTATTTTTTTCATGGCATGTTGTGACAAAAATACATGTTGTAAGAAAAAAAAAATTAAAATTTATTTTTTCTAGGTTAAATTGTTAGAGAAAGTTTTTTCACCATTCACCACTACCATATGTACATTTTTATGGCATATATATATATCCTTATATAGGCAACATATGTATATAATATATACATATGTTCATTATATATGAATTGGGATATGGTTGGGTTGGAACAATTTTCATATAAGGAATCATTAGTTTAATTATGATAGGTTTTGACAAAACTAGTAGCTTGTGAGCCACTATAAGTGTTGATATAGGTATTACATACACAAAAAGTTCATTGTGAATGGGTATGTATGGTTCTATTCCATTCACCACAATTTTGGAATACACATTTGGTGCCATTCACTTCAACTACAATACACACATGTCTCCACCTATTGTCATTCCATTGTAAATGTTTGATTAGTGAATTAATCAATTAGGATGTTTGTAATCATTTATTGCACATCATCTTGGATGAATGGACATGTTCATATCAAATGTCCTTCCTACTTGCATAAGGTAAATAGCTAGGTTAAACACCATGGCAAACCTTGGAGCAATGTTTGGTTTAAAACTCAATGGGAATGCAATTATAACTACCATCTTGGAATTTAATGCATGATCCTTGGGTCACTTTAATGAATTCTAGATGTTGTCAATGTTACCTTAACCATGGTTAACCCAATCACATGCAATTCTACTTGTTGAATTACCAAAATATTTTAGTCCAACTTGTGGTTATGACATATGCAACATTGGTTGTATTGTTGGGTATGCCTATCTATTCAAATTGACATTTATGGGACACATGTCACCATATCATGTTCTTCCATCTCCTCATCATTTGAACATTGCATACCATCAAACAAGTTATGTTTGTTGAAAATAATCCAAAGTTCCAAACAATTGAATAAGAGTTAATAATTCATGTCATCTATTAGTTGTTTCTTCTTCTAGGATTGTTTCCCAACCAATAGGTATTATACCTACTAGTTGTGTGGCTTGATTTGCTTGAGTTCATAACCATGACTTGTTTAAGTTTTCCTACCGTGGCAATTCAAATTGTTGAAGTGTAACTCTTGGAACATGCCCACTTTTTTAATGTGAGTCCATCATCATGATTGCTTCCATTTTGGAATGAGCATGTTGTTATTGATGCATCAACTAAGCATCTACTAATTGCATAACACATTGTTCTTCTCTTGTTACAAAGGGCACCTTGTACCCTATAGGGTCACTTGTTTGTTCTTGGAACCATGGGACTCACACAATGAATGGTATTACAGGTGGTTGTAACCTTTTTCCTATCATGAGCATCCTCTTGCATCTTGTTGGGAAACGGAAATAGAGCAATAAACATATAGGCAAGTTGATAAACATAGACAAGTTGAAATGACATAATAGGCAAAACAATGTGACAAAGTAGGTAAATCAATATGACAATATAGGCAAATCAGTATGGCATCATATCATTATGACAGCACAATGTATTCGATTTATGGCAAGTCGATTTGCCAAACAATTAGGCAATTATAATTGGTTTGTGGGGAGTATCAAAATACAATTCGACTGACTTGCAAGGTGTGTTGAAAGTGATTGTCTAAATATTTATGTGGACCTTTTAAGAGAGGGCATTAAGCAAAGGAGTTATGAGAGGAAGGAAGGGAGAAAAACATTGTAGAGCTTCATGGTTTATGGAAATATAAAAGATGTTAGTTCTTCCATCATTTGTGTTTTTAGCATTGTATGTGAATTTAATTGAATGAATATCTAGACTTATAAATGATTGAATGTTGTCATAATTAGTATGTTTACATGGTACTCATTTTAATGGAGTAGGACAAGGACCCAATAGTGATATATAACTAATTTATTTATTCATGGAAAATCATCTTTAACACCTACAAAATTATATCACTAACATTTGGCGACCATGCTAAGGATAATTCAATTCAATGTTGGAGAAATTGGGGGATTTGGGGTGTAATTTCTCCAAATTCATGTGAAATCTTTCCACATTATAATTAAGATGATGGAAATTGAAAAAAGGGAAAGTGGAAATTGATGAAATTGATTTGGGATTTTGTTTGATACATGTTCTTTATAGGGTATTACCATGTGGATACACATATTTAATGGGTGCTCATAGAATTGAAAGAAAACATAGTAAAATGAATAAAATGATTGTTTTGGGGCTAAACAAGTATTAGTTTTTCCAAATTTATTCACTTATTATGAACAAGACATGGCAAAATCAGTGATACTTTTGGATTATTATAATAATGTGTATGAAGGACACTATGAAAAATGGTAGATTATGACTCTTGTTGAAAGAGAAGATGAATGGATGAATGAAATTATAAATGTAAAGGAAGTTAAACAAAGATGAAGAATAAATTGTAGTTATGGGTGGAATTTTCAAAAATATTTATATACACCAAGGAATACACCATAATTAGATGAATGGGGTAATTGTAAAGAGAAATTTAAAACATTACTAGAAAACATACAAAAATTGATTATGAAAAAAACACATGGTAGTATTGAGGTGTGGTGCATACAACATAGATCACTAATTATTGATGCTATAGAATTGACAAAATGTAGAAGATGGTTACTAGTAATTGTATGTATAATCACATTTATTCCTATAAAGAAACTTTTTGCAATGCATCATTTGATTCAATTCCTTGATAGAGGAAAACTTACTAGACCCAAAATTAATGCATCAATAAAAAAATGTATGCCAAGTGATATGTTATGGGCACCTAGGTTTAAATGTTTTGAATATGTCATGAGACCAAGAAGGAGCGAGGAATACATCTTTAAAATAATTGAATTAGAAGAATTTTGGTCTATAGTCATGATTCTAAAATTGTATGGGAATTAAAATTTGGGATTGGCATTAAAAATGGTTATAAAAAAAAACGTGAATTTTTGTTTGGAGCCTATGTTGGATAGAGATAGAGAAAGAGAAGAGAACAATAGATTGAGAGATTGGAGAAGAGAAAATTGAAAGGAAACTAGAGAGGTTGTTATTGTGGCCTAAAAATCTATTGCATAGAATAGATGGAAAGGTCTTGATGCAATCTTTAGTTCACTAATAGCATATGAAGTGCTTCAACCTATAAAAGAGGAAGTGATATTTATTGTTGTTCAAATTGATGTTGAGGAAATAAATGGATCAACAAGTGATGGAATTTGATTATTTACGCAAATGGGCTGACTGAATGTTGATCATGAATATCAAGAACCAACTAAAGAATTAAATACGTTGTTATTGAATACATCAAAGAATATTGTCAATGCATTTGGAACAATCAACTAAGTGACAAAAGAGAGGTGGCCTCAAATACTAAAACAACAAGCTAACAGAAAATCAGTGACAATTTTGAATGACAGTGGAAGTAATGACCTACCACTAAGGAGAGAACTATTTGGAACAAATCTGAATCCTAATATTTTTAATATAAGAATTTTGTCAACTCAACAACTAACAACTGCTACAACAATGATGAATGTGAATCCACTCATGGTTGTCGTACTTGCTAATGTTTTGCGTATTCAACTACTTAAACATCTATATTTTAGGAGTTTTCCAATGTAAGGAAGTCCTCAATCCAATGGATTTTGACCCTTCAAACTACTATTTGAATATTTAGGAATCCATTGGGACTCCAACTCCCAAACTGAGGGTCCACTTGGGAGTGTGTGGGCTCATTCCCCCACACTCTCCCACATTCTCAAGAATGTGAATGTGACTCTCAAGTTGCATTATTGGCCAACACCTTTCCATGCCCTTATTTCAGTCGTGAGCCCAAGTCTAGGGTTATGACAAAGGTTGTGGGTGAAATTTTTGGGTGATTTTTTTAATGGTGTGTGATATATTAATACACATCAATTAAATCTAGGACCATTTAGAAAATTTAGAAAATTGAATGAAAT
>Ga0116230_10003844_pt1 | contig 14684 bp, 8 predicted proteins | sample S1TSphfallax_3_FD_88678 | JGI IMG/M metagenome (GOLD analysis project Ga0116230, IMG submission 88678) | Host-associated microbial communities from peat moss isolated from Minnesota, USA - S1T2_Fd - Sphagnum fallax MG | ecosystem: Host-associated > Plants > Peat moss > Unclassified | place: USA... | reverse complement strand
GCGCTACCAGGCTACGCTACAGCCCGAAACAGAAGAAGGATCAGCTAGACGCCCCCCCTCGGCCGAGGCAAGAGCAATTCAACCCCGCAGCGTGGCGCAGATCTCGCAAACCGTTCCATCGCACCCGCGAGCCGTACAGTGCTCCCGGCCGAAAAAGATAAAACGGAGGTGCAACCGGTTCCATTCGGACTCGGGAAAGAGGCGCTTGAGGTCGCGTTCCGTCTGCTCGACGGACCGGCCGGAGGAGAGCCGCCAGCGCTTGGCCAGCCGGTGGATGTGGGTGTCGACCGGGAAAGCGGGCACCCCGAAGGCCTGCGCCATCACGACACTGGCGGTTTTATGCCCGACGCCGGGCAGCGCTTCCAGCTCGGCAAAGGTCGAGGGCACCTTCCCACCGTGGCGTTCGACGATCAGCCGCGATAGCTCCCGGATCGCCCGCGCCTTCTGGGGCGACAGTCCGCAGGGTCGGATGATTCGCTGGATCTCGGCCACCGGCTGGGCCGCCATCGCCGCGGGGGTGTCGGCCAGGGCGAACAAGGCGGGTGTCACGAGATTGACCCGTTTATCCGTGCATTGCGCCGAGAGGACGACGGCGACCAGCAGCGTATAGGCGTCCCGATGGTCCAGCGGGATCGGCGTCTCGGGATAGAGCTCGGCCAGCCTGAGGGCGACATAGGCGGCGCGCGCCCCCCGGGTGCGATAGTTCGAACCGATCATGGACGGCAGCATAGGGGCGGCGCGCCCACGACAAGTTCTTAATGGGGGCGCGTAAAGTGGCTTCCACCCGCCGGCAACGGCCAAAACGCGATTGCGCGCTCCCGGCGAGAGCGTACTTTGCCTCCTCATGGCTTCGACCCGCTCGCTCGTAGAACCCTCGGACAGCTTTGCGCGGCGCCACCTCGGAGATGATCCGGCCGACACCGCCGCGATGCTCGCCACCCTGGGGTATCCGACGGTGGACGCGTTGATCGACCGGGCCGTGCCCGCGCAAATTCGCCGGGAGCCGATGAACCTCCCCGCCGCCGTGGGCGAGAGCGCCGCGCTCGCGGAGCTGCGGGCCATCGCGGCGGATAATCGCGTCCTGCGCACGGTGATCGGGCTCGGCTATTACGACACGTTCACCCCGGGCGTGATCCAGCGCACGATCCTCGAGAATCCGGGCTGGTACACGGCCTACACGCCCTATCAGGCGGAGATTTCCCAAGGGCGGCTGGAAGCGCTGCTGAACTTCCAAACGGCGGTCTGCGACCTGACGGGCCTGGAGATCGCCAATGCGTCCATGCTCGACGAGGGCACGGCGGCGGCGGAGGCGATGATGATGTGCCACCGGCTCAAAGAGGGGGCGGCGGCGGCCCACCGCCGGTTTTTCGTCTCCGAGGCCTGTCATCCCCAGACGATCGATATTGTCCGGACCCGCGCCGCGCCCCTCGGCATCGCGGTCGAGGTCGGCGATCACCGCACCTTCCAGCCGGCCGCCGATTGCTTCGGACTGCTGGTGCAGTATCCGAACACGTGGGGGACGGTGGACGATTTTTCGGCGCTCTTCGCCGAGGCGCACGCGGTCGGCGCGTTCTGCATCGTGGCGACCGACCTGCTCGCGCTGACGCTGCTGCGGGCCCCCGGCGAGTTCGGCGCCGACGTGGCCGTGGGTTCGGCCCAGCGTTTCGGCGTGCCGCTCGGTTTTGGCGGCCCGCATGCCGGATTCCTGGCGACCCGCGACGCCTTCAAACGCCAGATGCCCGGCCGGCTGGTGGGCGTCTCGCGGGACGCGCAGGGCGATCCGGCGATGCGCCTGGCGCTGGGCACGCGCGAGCAGCACATCCGGCGGGACAAGGCCACGTCGAACATTTGCACGGCGCAGGTGCTGCTCGCCGTCATGGCTTCGATGTACGCCGTCTATCACGGACCCGAGGGGCTGCGGACGATCGCCCGGCGCATCAAGCGGCTGACCGGGATGCTCGCGACGGGGCTGCGCCGCGCCGGGGCGACGGTCGCGCCGGGGGACTTTTTTGACACGCTGACGATCGGACATGTCGCCGCCGAGCGCGTGCATGCCGCGGCGGCCGCCAAGGGCTTCAATCTTCGTCGGATCGATGCGGAACGGGTCGGGATCGCGCTCGACGAAACGACCACCCTGGCGGACGTCCAAACCCTCCTCGGTTGTTTCGGCAGCGCGGCCCTGCCCGAACCGGAAGAGGTCGCGGCGGATTTTTCGGGCGCGCTCGCGCGGACGAGCCCCTACCTGACCGCCGCGGTGTTCGGCCGGTATCACACCGAGCACGAGATGTTGCGGTACATCAAGCGCCTGGAGGCGAAGGATCTCACGCTCTGCCAGTCGATGATCTCGCTCGGCTCCTGCACGATGAAGCTGAATGCGAGCAGCGAGATGTTACCCGTCTCGTGGCCGGAATTCTCCAAGCTGCATCCGTTCGCCCCGGCGGAGCAGACGCGCGGCTATCGGCGGCTCTTCGCCCAGCTGGAGTCGTGGCTGACCGAAATCACCGGCTTCGCCGCCGTGTCCCTCCAGCCCAATGCGGGCTCGCAGGGCGAGTATGCCGGCCTGCTGGTGATCCGCGCCTTCCACGCGGCCCGCGGCGAGGGCCACCGGAAGATCTGCCTGATTCCCACGAGCGCCCACGGCACCAACCCGGCGAGCGCGGTCATGTGCGGCTTCGAGGTCGTGCCGGTCGCCTGCGACGCCCAGGGCAACATCGACGTGGCCGATTTGCGGGCGAAGGCCGCCGCCCACTCGAGCCAGCTCGCCGCGCTGATGATCACGTATCCCTCCACCCACGGCGTGTTCGAGGGCGCGATCAAGGACATCTGCGCCACCGTGCATGGCCACGGCGGCCAGGTCTACATGGACGGCGCCAACATGAACGCGCAGGTCGGGCTCACCTCACCGGGCCATATCGGCGCCGACGTGTGCCATCTCAATCTGCACAAGACCTTCTGCATTCCCCATGGCGGCGGAGGCCCCGGGATGGGGCCCATCGGCGTGGCGGCGCACCTCGCGCCTTATCTGCCGGGCCACGCGGTCGTCTCGCCCTTTGCACCCGACCACCGCCGGGATCACCTCGGCGCGGTGAGCGCGGCCCCCTGGGGCAGTGCGAGCATCCTCGTGATTTCCTGGATGTACATCCGGATGATGGGGGCGGACGGCCTCACGGAGGCCACCCGGACGGCGATCCTCAACGCCAACTACGTCGCCCGGCGGCTCGAAAGCTATTTCCCCGTGCTGTACCGGGGCGCCGAGGGACTGGTGGCCCACGAATGCATCATCGACCTGCGGGGCTGGAAGAAACACGGCATCGAGGCCGAGGACGCCGCGAAGCGCCTCATGGACTATGGGTACCATGCCCCCACGCTGTCGTTCCCGGTGCCCGGGACGTTTATGGTGGAGCCGACGGAGAGCGAAGTGAAAGCCGAACTTGACCGCTTCTGCGATGCGATGATTTCCATCCACGGCGAGATGCAGGCGGTCGCCAATGGCGAGTCCGACCGGGCGAACAATCCGTTGAAGCATGCGCCGCACACGGCGCGGGTGGTCTGCGCCGACGAATGGGACCATCCGTATTCGCGCGAACTGGCCGCCTTCCCCGCCCCCTGGACCCGCGCCGCAAAGTTCTGGCCCGCCGTGGGCCGCGTCGACAACGTGTACGGCGACCGCAACCTCGTCTGCTCGTGCGTCGGGATGGAGGCCTTCGCCGAGGCCGCCGTTTAATCCTTTCACCCCATGAAAATCATCCGCCATCTGACCGCCACCGGTCCGGCCTATGCCGCCTTGCAACCCGACGGATCCGCCCGCGCGATCTCCGGCGATCTCTTCGGCGACTTCGCCGCGACCGGCCCCACGGTGGCGCCCGGCAAACTCCTGGCTCCGCTGGTGCCGGTCAACGTGCTCGCGATCGGACTGAACTACCGGAAGCACGCCGCCGAGGGGGGCAAGGGCGTGCCCGAGCGCCCGATGCTCTTCATCAAGTCGACGAATTCGCTCCAGAATCCCGGCGATCCGATCGAACTACCCGTCAAGCTGGCCAGCCACGAAGTGGACTATGAATGCGAACTGGCCGTCGTGATCGGCAAGACCTGCAAGAATGCGACCAAGGCCAACGCCCTCGACTTCGTGCTCGGCTACACCGCGGCCAACGACGTCTCCGCGCGCGACTGGCAGATGCGGCTGAACGGCGGCCAATTCTGCCAGGGCAAGAGTTTCGACACGTTCTGCCCGCTGGGGCCCGTGCTGGTGACGAAGGACGAGATCCCCGATCCGAATGCGTTGCAGATCCGCACGATCCTCAACGGCCAGACGATGCAGGACTGCAACACCTCGGACATGGTGTTCGATGTGCGCACGCTCATTGAATTCCTGAGCGCGAGCAAGACGCTGCTGCCCGGGACCGTGATTCTGACGGGAACGCCGCACGGCGTCGGGTATGCCCGCAAGCCGCCGGTCTTCCTGAAGGCCGGCGACACCGTCTCGATCGAACTGGAGAAAGTCGGGACGCTGACCAATCCGGTGATCGACGAGCGGGTTTAAACCTTAAACCACGAGAGCTGCGCCCGTTCGGTCCGCGGGAGCCGGAAACCGTTCATCGGCGGGACGAAGCCATCAGCTTCTCCCGCCCGACCGCATAGAGCAGGCCGGCCAGGAGGGCAAAGGGCAGCAGCGAGAGCGCGGCGGAATGCGGGCCGTGATAGAACGGGTTGTGGGCGGTCGCCCAGGCGTCCAGGGCCGTGTCGACCGGCTCGAGTACGCCCGCCAGAAACGCGATCACGATGCCGGCGATGGCGCCCCCGGCGATGTAACCCGACGCCAGCAGGACGCCGGGACTCTTGTCGCTTTCGGCCACGAGCTGCTCCGCGCTCAGACTGGCTCCGCGGAGGCGGCGCCGCCGATGCCAGTCCACGAGCCAGCGGACCAGCCCGCCAATCCAGAGAGGGGTGGACGACGAGAGCGGCAGGTAGACGCCGACGGCAAACGCGAGGGACGAAAGCCCGGACATCTCGAAGGTCAGGGCGATCATGACCCCGAGCAGGACGAGGGCCCAGGGGAGCCGCCGGTCGAGAATGCCCTTGATGATGTAGGACATGAGCGTCGCCTTCGGCGCGTCGAATTTCCGCACCGTGCTGCCGTCCGGACGCTGGTTGAAGCGACCGTTGATGCCCGGGTCGACGAACCAGACCGGGCGCCCCGCCTCGTCCACGAGGTACTTGCCGGGCAGTCCCGCCGTCCAATCGGTCGGCGCCTGCCAGACCCGGTAGGTGCGCGGATCGCTCCGCGCCTGGGGACCGGTCAGCTTCTCCCGCCGGGCCGGGCCCGTGACGTCGACGTGCGCGATCGCCGGAGCCGCCGTCGCCGCCGGAACGTAGACGGTGGCCGCATCGTTCAACTGGAGCAGAATCGGACCGAGGGCGAGGGCGGAGGCAAACGCACCGATCAGGATCGCGATCTGCTGAGACTTGGGCGTCGCGCCCAGCAGGTAACCGGTCTTCAGATCCTGCGACGTGCTGCCGCCATTCGACGCGGCGATGCAGACGATCGCCCCGACCGACAGGGCGGTGACGTAATAGGTGCCGCCGGTCCAGCCGACCAGGAGGAAGATCAGGCAGGTCAGCAGCAGCGTCGCGACCGTCATGCCCGAGATGGGATTCGAGGAGGACCCGATCTCGCCGGTCAGCCGCGACGACACGGTCACAAAGAGGAAGCCGAATACGACGATCAGCAGCGCGCCCAGCAGATTCATGTGCAAGGTCGGCGCCGCGACGATGCCGACGATCAGCACGATGATGCCGATCCCGACAAACTTGAGGGACAGGTCGCGATCGGTGCGCTCCTCGTCGGGCCGGCCCGCGCCCTCGGCCCGCGCCAACCCGACGTCCTTCAGTCCGGCCCGCAAGCCGTGCCAGATGGTGGGCAGCGATCGCAGGAGGCTGATGATCCCGCCGGCCGCCACGGCCCCCGCCCCGATATAAAGGATGTAGGCCTGCCGGATCTGGCCCGGATCCATCGTGGAAATCGGCACGGTGCCCGGCGCCAGCGGGCCCGGAATCCGGTCGCCGAAGAACTTGATCGTCGGAATCAGGACGAGGTAGGCGAGCACGCCGCCCGCGCACATGATCGAGGCGATGCGCGGACCGATGATGTAGCCGACCCCGAGCAGTTCCGGCGAAACCTCGACGCTGACCGAACCGGCCCGGAAGGGCGCGCCGAAGATCTTCTCCGGCACGTCCCGCCAGCCCTTGGCGGCCACATTGAGCACCTTGTAGAGCAGGCCGATGAAGAAGCCGGTGAAGATTACCCGGCCGCCGGGCGAAGCCCCGAGCCCCGCGGCGGCGGCCGCGCGAAGATCCGCCTGCGCCGACGGGGAGGCCATCGCCGCATCGGCCGGAGCCACGCCCGCCACCAGCACGGCCGCGCAGGCCGTCCCCTCGGGGTACTTCAGCACCCCGTGCTCCTTGACGATCAACGCCCGGCGGAGGGGGATCATCATCAGTATGCCGAGCAGGCCTCCGAGGATCGAAACGAGCAGGACGCGGGTCAGCTCCAGGTCGAAACCAAGAATCAGGATCGCCGGCATGGTGACGGCCACACCGAAGGCGATTGACTCGCCCGCGGATCCCGCCGTCTGCGTGAGATTGTTTTCCAGGATCGTCGCATCGCGTCCGCCGGCTTTCGACCAAGCCCGAAACAGCGCGAGCGAAATGACGGCTACCGGAATCGATGCGCTCACGGTCAGCCCGACCTTCAGCGCAAGATAGAGGGAGGAAGCGCCGAAGACGATGCCGAGGACCGTGCCCGTGAGCACCGCGCGCACCGTGAGTTCGCGCATCGCCGTCGTCGGCAGAATGAAGGGTTCGGTCTTTGGCGAAGGGGAAGTGGCCATGAGTCAACCGCGCGACCGAAACGTGCGACGCGCGGCGGACGAGGCAACCGAAAAGGCCGCGCCGATAAACGCGCAATTTCTAATTTGGGAGTTGGAAGATCACCCGCAGCGAGTAGAACCAAACCCGAAAGGTGGTGATTAATTCACATGGCAAAGTCCAAAAAAGTTGCGAAAGCGACCAAACCCAAAGCTAAGAAAAAGAAGTAGGCCTCTCTGGCCTAAGCGCGGATTCGTCCGCACAACCATTGGCTGCAGGGGTCGCAGGATCCCTGCAGCCTTGTTGTTTTCGCGGCCGAAGCGTGACCCGCAGATCCGCGTCGCAGTCCGGAATTACCCGATGACCACCCGCTCTGCGGCCGGGCACCGCATCGGCGCTCCCTCCCGCCCGTCGCACGCCGCGGCGAATTCGTCGCTGCTCCGCTAAAGGATGATATTATCCGACAGTCGGATCTCATCCACCCAGGCCGCGATGACCATGAGGGCGCGACCCGGCACGATCTCACGCACGGTTTCCATGGTCTGACCATCCACGATGGCGGCGTGAATGATCCGCAGGCGGCGGTGCTGGCTCAAAATATGCGTGGCTTCGGCGACGAGGCGATCGCTGCTGCGCACGCCGCCTTCCACCATCTCCTTCACCTTGGCGAGCGCGCGGCTGAGGGCGACGGCGTCCTGGCGCTGACCCGGGCTCAGCTCGGCGTTGCGCACGTTGGCCGCCAAACCGTCCGGTTCGCGCACGGTGGGCACCACCACCCAATCGACCGCGTAGTCGAGATCGGCCGCAAACTTGCGCAGCACCGCGACCTCCTGGCCGTCCTTCTGGCCGAGATACCAGCGGGTCGGGCCCACGATATTCATCAACTTCGCGGCCCAGGTCGTCACGCCGCGGAAGTGCGTCGGCCGGGAAAGCCCGCCGAGGGGCTTGCTGACGGCCTCCTCGTTGGCGTACGTCGAATAGCCGCGCGGATAGATCGCTTCCACGGTCGGAGTGAAGACCGCCGCCACACCGAGTTCGCGGCAAAGTGCCAGATCGGCCTCCAAACGCCGCGGATACCGGCCGAAGTTCTCGCTGGGCCCGAAAGCCAGGGGATTCACAAAGATGGAGACGACGACCGGTGCCGCGTCGGCGACCGCCGCACGGATGATCGCTGCGTGACCCGCGTGCAGCGCGCCGCGGGTCGAGACCAGCGCCAGCGCCCCGCCCGACCGCGCACGCAGCTCGGCCGCCAGCGTCCGCATCTCGGCCAACGCTTCCACCTGACGCATCACGGGGGAATCTGAATTCATCATGGAGCTGCAAAAGTTCCGGCAGCGGCGCTCAGGACTAGGCGCACCGCGGACGGATCGGGATTGAGGTAAGAGACGACATGATCCGGGTGATGGATCAAGCTGAGGCATGGCCGGTGAGGCGCGCGGCGTCGAAACAAAGTGGCTGGGCAAAACTACTGAGGGCGGACGCTCGGCCGTCATTCACGCCAACTTAATGGAGCGCCTGCTAGGGTGGGCGAAACTTCCCTTCATGCGCTCCTCCGTGATTGTTGTCCTGTTCCTCCTCGCGGCCACCGCGGCAAAGTCCGCCGTGGCCGATCCCCGGCTGGCCTCGTGGCAGACCCTGAATTCCCGGCGCTACGCCCGCATCGTCCAGGCCGGCTCGACCACGGTCGAAACAACTTGGCCGACGGGAATAACCGGACAGTACAACGGAGGACTGTCGAATCCGGCCTACTCCGACATCCAGCACGTGAGCTATTCGGCCACCTATGTTTATGTGAACGCCACGGGGCTGGCCAGTTACACCATGGGGCCGTGGTACCTCGATGCGGCGAAGACGGTGGTCTTCCCCAACTGGCCCGCCGACCTCGGTCTGCTGATGCGGTTCCCGCGCTCGCCCGTCCTTGCCACGACGCACACGACGAGCGGATACGGACCGATCGCCATGGCGGTGAACGGAGTGGTCTTCTACAATGGCAACGACGCCTATTCCTACTCCTCGTCGTCGGGCACGGACGCCATGTCGCCGCAGGGCAACGGAATCTGGAATCGCGATGCCCTGCTCAGCGAGGGCGCGACCTTCGATCCCTCGCTCGCGCACCAGCAGAACACGGGGCAGTACCATTACCACGTCAATCCGATCGGCCTGCGCTACCAACTGGGCGATCACGTCGCGTACACCGCGAGCACGGGCAGCTACGCCGAGGCGACCACACCCCTGAGCCATTCGCCGATTCTGGGCTGGGCGTTCGACGGTTACCCGATTTATGGCCCCTACGGCTATTCCTCCCCGATGGATCCGACCAGCGGAGTTCGCCGGATGGTCAGCGGTTTCGTGAAGCGCGACGGGACGCACGGCACCACCAACCTGGCGGCGACCGGCCGCACCACCCTGCCGAAATGGGCGGTCGCCGCGCAGGGTCTCTCCTCCGGCACCCTCTCGGCGACCCAGGCGGGACCCGCGGTCTCAACCACCCGTCCGGTCGGTTATTACCAGGAGGACAACGATTACCTCGGTGACGAGGGCTACACCCAGGGCGTGGATTTCGACCTGAACAGCTACAATGCGCGGTACTGCGTCACGCCCGACTTCCCCCAAGGAACCTGGGCCTATTTTGCCGCGATCGACGCCTCCAACCAGCCCGCCTTCCCCTACACCGTGGGGCCGCAGTACGCCGGGGTGGTTTCAGGGGGTTCCGTCCAGGCCATCGCCGAGACGGTGACCCAATACGCCCGCGGCGGGGCCGCGGCCCCCATCGCCGTGACGGTCATCGGCACGGGGTCCGCCGCCGTCGTCAGCTGGGCCTCGGTGGAGGGCGGCAGCTACCTGATCGAGGGGTCCCCCGACGGCTCGAGTTGGACCACGCTCGCTTCAAACGTGGCGAGCGGGGGCGCCACGACGAGTTTCGCGACCTCCACCCTGCAGGCCTATTACCGGGTCACGCTGAGCGCGCTCTCAACCTATGACTCCGCCGGTTCCGGCGCCGGCACGGCAATCGGCGGCAACGCCGTCGGCCAGCTCGTCGGCGCGAGCGGAACCGCCTACCTTGCCAACCTATCCGCTCTGGTGCCGAGCGGGGGCGCAGCCGGGACACCCGCCTTTGGCCTGACCGTCAGTGGTGCCGGAACCAAGTCCCTGCTGCTGCGGGCCATCGGGCCGACCCTCGCGAATTTCGGGGTCACTGGCGCCATGGCCGACCCCAACCTGACCGTGTACCAGGGGTCCACGATCATCGGCGCGAACGACAACTGGAACGCGTCCCTCGCCCCGGTCTTTGCCGCCGTCGGCGCTTTTGCGCTCCCGGTCGGCAGCAAGGATGCGGCGATTCAGGTGACGGCCTCCGCCGGGAATTTGACCGGCAGCGTCGGCGCGACCGACGGTGGGTCCGGCACGGTGCTCATGGAGGTGTACGATACCGCCCCGGGCACTGCACCGAACCTGAGCAACCTCTCAGCCCGCGGTTACGTGGCCACGGGAGCCAGCGTCACGGCCGGGTTCGTGGTCAGCGGTAGCGGCAGCGTCCAGGTTCTGCTGCGCGGCGTGGGGCCGGCGCTCGCCAGCCTCGGGGTGTCGGGGGTCCTCCCCGATCCGGCGCTGACCCTTTACCAGGGCTCGACGATTCTCGCTTCGAATCAGGGTTGGAGCAGCGCGGCCGATTCCGCGCTGGTCCAGGCCGCCGCCGCCCAAACGGGGGCGTTCAGCCTGTCGTCCGGCAGCAAAGATTCCGCGGTGCTCGTCACGCTCCAACCGGGTGCGTACACGCTCGCCGTGAGCGGCGCGTCGGGCGACGCGGGCACCGCCCTCGCTGAGCTGTATCTGGTGCACTGAGGGGCAGTGCCCGGCTGACCCGCCGTCCCAACGCTGATGGTTTCTGCTTCAGTCCTTCCCATCCGGGCTTCGCTCCGGGGGTGCACCCGCCCTCGCCGGCGCGTCGCGGTGCTGGCCGCGCTCTGCTGCTCCGCTGCGGTGGCCCGAAGCGCGGACGTGCGGATCGCGGTCGCGCCGGAGTGGGCCGGTCAGCCGCTCGCGGTGCCCTCGACCGCCCGCCCCAACGCCGCCGGCCAGCTGGTGTCGATTGTCCGGCTCAGCGCCCTCCTCTCCGAGTTTGTGCTCCGGCGTGCGGATGGATCCGGCCTGTACCTGTCGGGCCGCTACGCCTGGATTGACGCCGCATCCGGCCGGACCGAGGTCGACCTCGGCGATGTGCCGGAGGGAGACTACGCCGGCCTCGAATTCACCGTCGGGCTGCCCGCGGCAGTCGATCGGGCGGATGCGAGCCGCTGGCCGGCGGGCCATCCGCTGAATCCCCTCACGAACGGGCTCTATTGGGGCTGGCAGGGCGGATATGTCTTCGCGGCGATCGAGGGTAATTGGCGGTCGGGTCCGGAGCGGTCGGTCCCAGCCTCACCGCGTGGATTCTCCTACCACCTCGCCGCGGGAGCCGGCACGATCCGGGCGCGGATTAGCGTTCCCTTTGCCGTGCACGGACCGGCCACCCTGCGGTGCGCCTGGGATCTGGCGGGAGCCCTGCGGCCCCTCCGTTTCGACGAGGACGGGCAGACTTCAAGCACGCACTCCCGGCGGGACGATCCGTTGGCGGCCTTTCTGGCGCAGGCGGTGGCGCAGGGAATCGGATGGCGGGGGATTCAGCCCGGCGCAGCACCGGCTTCCGCGCCGGGGCCGGGATTCACCCCCTCGGCCGCCGCCCGCGCGACCGCGGAAGGGGAATCGTCCCCCGCGCCCGTCCCCCTGGCGATTCCAGCCGGTTTCCCTCAGCCGGACCTGCCGGCGGACAATCCGCTCACGCGTCCGGGCATCGCACTCGGCCGCGAGCTCTTCTCGGATCCCCGGCTTTCCGGCACCGGTCGCCAGTCATGCGCATCCTGCCATCAGGCCGCCCATGCCTACGCCGATCCAGCGGGCCTGAGTCGGGGGGCCAGTGGTACGCTGGGCGCACGGCGGAGCCCCTCGCTGTTCAATTTGGCCTGGGAGCCCGCGTTTGCCTGGGACGGATCGAAGCCGAGAATCCGGGATCAGGCGCTGGCCGCGATCACCGGGCCGACCGAAATGCACGGCGATCCGGCCGCGGCCGCCGCGACCCTGCAGGCGGACGCCGAGGCGGCGAAGCGATTTCGGGAGGCCTTCGGCTCGACCACCGTCACCGCGGAGCGAATCGGCCTCGCCCTGGAGCAGTACCTGCTGACCCTGGTCTCCGCGGATTCCCGATTTGATCGCGCCGCCCGGGGCGACGGCAGCCTGACCGCAGAGGAAAGCCGCGGCCTGCAGCTCTTCGTCACCGAGTATGATCCGGCTCATGGCCGCCGCGGGGCCGATTGCTTTCATTGCCACGGCGGTGCCCTTTTCGGCGATTTTGCCTACCGGGACAACGGCCTGGGCGGAAATTCAGCCGATCGCGGGCGGGGCGCCGTCACCGGCCGCAGCTCCGACGACGGCAAGTTCAAGACCCCCTCGCTGCGCAATGTCGCCCTCCGCGCGCCTTACATGCACGACGGCAGCCTTCCGGACCTCGCCGCCGTAGTCGCCCATTACACCCACGGAGTGAAGCGCACCGCAAACCTGGACCCAAACCTCGGCAAGCACCCGGATGCCGGCATGGATCTCTCACCCGCCGAACAGGCGGCCCTCGTCGCGTTCCTCCGCACCCTTACTTCGTCGGCGGGTGGTTAGCCCGCCGCGAGCGCGAGGCGACAAGGCGGTCGAGATCGGGCCGTGGCCAGCCCAGCCGCTGAAGCGGAGCCTGCCCGGCGCCGACGGTGCCCGGCAGGCCCTCTCCCGCCCGCCGCGCGCGCCCGCGCTTGCGCTCATGCGCGCCTCGCCGTACGACCTACCGCTCAATTCGCCGACATGATCCGCATCAACGAGAACTACACGAAGCTCAAGGCTTCCTACCTGTTTGCCGATATCGCCCGCCGCGTGTCGACCTATGTGGCCGCCCACCCCGATAAGTCGGTGATCCGACTCGGGATCGGCGACGTCACCGAGCCGCTGCCCCCCGCCTGCATCGCCGCCCTCCACGCGGCCACGGACGAGATGGCCGACCGCGCCACCTTCAAAGGCTACGGACCGGAGCAGGGATATGCCTTCCTCCGCGAAGCGGTCGCCCGGCACGACTACGCCGCCCGCGGCTGCAAGATCGAGCCGGACGAGATCTTCATCTCCGACGGCTCCAAGTGCGACTGCGGCAATATTCAGGAAATCTTCGCCACGGACATCCGCCTGGCGATCCCCGACCCGGTCTACCCGGTCTACGTCGACACCAACGTCATGGCCGGCCGGACCGGGATGAACGTCGATGGCCGTTACGAGGGTGTCCTCTACCTCGATTCGACGCCGGCCAACGGCTACGTGCCCGCGGTCCCCTCCGCCCCCGCCGACCTCATCTACCTCTGTTTCCCCAACAATCCCACCGGAGCGGTGGCCACCCGGGAACAGCTCGCCGCCTGGGTCGCCTATGCGAAGCAAAACCGCGCCGTGATCCTCTTCGATTCGGCCTACGAGTCGTATATCCGCGATCCCGCCATCCCCCACTCCATTTACGAGATCGAGGGCGCACGCGACGTCGCGATCGAATTCCGGAGCTTTTCGAAGACCGCCGGATTCACCGGGACCCGGTGTGCCTATACCGTCGTGCCGAAGACGGTGCTCGCCTGGGACGGAGCAGGGCAAGCCCACCCCCTGCATGCCCTGTGGAATCGCCGCCATACCACCAAGTTCAACGGCGTCGCTTATCCCATCCAGAAGGCGGCCGCCGCCGTCTTCACCGAGGCCGGCCGGAGCCAGACCCGCGCGCTGACTGACTTCTACCTGGGGAATGCCAAACTGATTCGCGAAGCCATGACCCGGCTCGGCTTCGCCTGCGTGGGCGGCGACAACGCTCCTTATATTTGGATCAACGCCGGCCGCGACTCCTGGGAATTCTTCGATCTGCTGCTCAATCGGGCCCAGGTTGTCTGCACGCCCGGAGCCGGCTTCGGCAAATGCGGCGAAGGCCACGTGCGCATCAGCGCGTTCAACAGTCGCGCGAACGTGGAGAACGCGCTGGAGCGAATCGCCGCCGCGCTGCAGTGACGGGTTAACGCGCGCCGCCGGCGGGCCGCCCCGGCCTCAGGCCTTCGGCGGCAGCGCCGCCAGGACATCCTGCGCGAGGCCCGCCAGGTCCCGGCTCAGCAGCTCGGCCAGCCGTCCGAAATCCTTCCCGTCCCACGGCGCGTCCGGCGCGGTATACAGCCGGTGCGCCACGGCCCGGTGGTCGGCCCCGGTCGTGCTGATGTCGATGACGGCGGCAAAACTAGCGACCGCCTGACCGTTGGGCAGGTCCGTGCCCTCGCAACGGACGACCTGGACGTCGATGTCGTAATCGCGAACCCCTTCCAACGGGAAGGGCTGAAGGTAGACCTGGCCCACGGCCGCCGACTCCAACAGGCGCGCCCGCAGCACCCGCGCCACCGCCGTATCCAACGGTTCGCCCCAGCGCGACTCGTCCTCGAAGGCGATTTCGTTGGGGCCGCGACGCACCACGATCGGCAGGCCCTTCAGGTAAGCCGCCAGCGCAATCGACTTCAAACCGAGTTGCAGCCCGTCCGACGTCGCCGGTTTGACCGCCTCGCCCACCGCGCCCCCCGTCAGCACAAAATAACGCGTCAGATCGGGTTGCGGCGCCGGCAGCAGGTTGCAACCGGCGACAAGCGCGATCCAGGCACCCGCCAGCCAGCGCGGGGCGGAAACGAGAACCGAAGGGAGGGAGCGTGGCATGGGAGTTTGACTAGGGGGCTTTCTTCCCGCTG
>Ga0116230_10003843_pt1 | contig 14685 bp, 16 predicted proteins | sample S1TSphfallax_3_FD_88678 | JGI IMG/M metagenome (GOLD analysis project Ga0116230, IMG submission 88678) | Host-associated microbial communities from peat moss isolated from Minnesota, USA - S1T2_Fd - Sphagnum fallax MG | ecosystem: Host-associated > Plants > Peat moss > Unclassified | place... | reverse complement strand
CGACCATGCGATCGTGAGCCGCTTCCCGCTGTTCGACAATTTCTACAACCCGAGTCGTCAGTCGGCCGATGGCCACCAGTGGATCGTCCAGGCCATGGCGGCGTACAACAACGACGTGCTGGGACCGGACTGGGTCCGCAGCTATCCGGGCGGCAATGCCGGCGACTCGCTGGCCTACCTCAAGAAGGGATTCTTCTTCCAGGAAGCGGTGCAGGCCGGCCTGCCGACCAAGATCTATGGGGAATACGTCGAGAACACGAGCTACGCCAAGGCACCGGGCGGCACGGAACCCTCCTGGTCGCAGTTTTATAGCGATGCCCTGACTTTCCAGAAGCAACTGTATCAAGGCAGCGCGCCGGACCACGAACACGGGACGACCAAATCGGGTAGTTTCACGCCGCTCACCTACCAGAATGCGGCGCTCACCTCCTCCTCGATCCCGGTCGTGGAGCAGCATCTGGTCACGAACTTCCCGCCGTTCGATCTCAATATCCCGGACCAGTTCCGCGTCGACATCTGGGACCAGGATTTCCAGAAGGACGTCGCGAACGACACCGTGCCGGCCTTGAGCATCCTGTGGATCATGTGCGACCACACCGGCGGGCCTCCGGACATCGATGCAGAACAGGCGGACAACGACCTCGCGGTGGGTCGCATCGTCGACTACATCAGTCATAGCAAGGTCTGGGACTCGTCGGCGATCTTCATCGAGGAGGACGATGCGCAGACCGGGCTCGATCATGTCGATGGGCATCGCAGCCCCGGCTTTATCGTGAGCCCCTACGTGTGGCAGGACGGACGCGTCGACAACACGTTCTACACCCAGGTCAACATGACGCGCACGATCGAACAGATTCTCGGCCTCAAGCCCTTGAATCAGAACGATCTGGTGGCCTCGCCGATGGCGACGGCATTCGTCACGGGAGCGCCGCCGAGTGGCAACTTCGCCCCGTTCAGCTACCAAGCGGCGACGATCGCGCTCAACGCGGGCGTGACGGCACCGGTGGCGTCGCTCGGCGCGGCCGCCCCGACGACGCGCGTTGCTGCGGCGAGCCGCGTCGAGCGCGAGTGGCAGCGGGCCAGACGGCAAATCTTCGCCGGCAAACTGCAGAAGCCGGACTCGGAAGATCCGGACGTGGTCGGTCACATGAACTGGTATTTCGCGACCAAGTTCTCCAAGCCCTATCCCGGCGAGAGCAAGGTGCGCAGGCCGAAAGACTTCCCGAATCTGCTGATCACGCGGGATGAGGACGACGGCGAGCACGAAGCGGGCGAGTAAGCCTCCCAGACGGCGACCCCCTCCCCGGCGGGGGGAGGAGGGGGTCCAAGCCGTTCACGTCGCCTTCGCAGGGCCTTGCTAGCGGCAGAACTCCGCATGCTCGTTGCAGTCGTGCCAGGCGTGTTCGTGGTAATAGCGATGATGATCGCGATCCCAATAGCCCTCGCGCGGGGCGATCACGCAAGCCGAGGCGAGGGTGACCAGCGCAAAGACCACGCCGGCGCCCGCGATTCTTTTTAGTGTATGCATAGAGACTTCCTCATGACGATAACCGAAGTATGATCGCGTGATTCGCCTGACAAAACCACTTCCCCACGGTCGATGATGTGCGTGGCACGGAGTCCTACACGCGGCCTATACTGGGGTTCAACTCCTTCAGGAACCGGGTTCCCTTGAAACATCCGCGCGCAGGAATCAAACCGACCGTGGCACCCAGCGGCGAGGGCTGTGCCGAGTGTCTCGCCGCGGGCGGCTGGTGGTTTCATTTGCGGCGCTGTACCGAGTGCGGCCATATCGGCTGTTGTGACAGTTCGCCGAGTCAACATGCCACCCATCATTTTCATGCCAGCGGCCATCCGATCATCGCGAGTTTCGAGCCCGGGGAAACCTGGTTCTACGATTATCGCGAAGACGCCGTCATCGCCGGGGAGGCCTTGGCGCCGCCGCGCTGGCATCCAGAGGATCAACCGGTACCGGGGCCGGCCGGCAAGGTTCCCCGGGACTGGGAATCGCAGTTGAACTGACCGGCGGCGTGCGGCCTGACCCACGCTCGCCACCCTCGTGCTTGGGTTATGCTAAGGCGAGGACGCCAGTCAGGGAGTCAAGAGCATGGAAACCATCGGCGCCGACTTGCGGGAGATGCGGCGCATTCCGCTGTCCGCCGCGCATGTCGAGGCGCTCCGTGCGCTCGGCAAAATCGCGTTTTATCCCAAAGGCGCCTTCTTGGCGCGGCCCGGTGAACCGATGGATCGTTTCACCTACCTGGAGGCAGGGGAGGTGGAGGTCGTGAACCCGTACACCGACGAACGCCATCTTCCCTCCACGCTGGGCCCGACGCAGTTCATGGGGGAAATCTCTTTGCTCAGTGGCGGCGTCTGGTCGATGGCGATGCGCGCGATCGAGGACACGCGGGTGATCGAAGTGCCTCGGGAAACCATGCTCGAGCTGATGTCCCAGGTCCCGGAAATGTCGGACATCATCATCACGGTGTTCGCCGCCCGCCGTCGCCGACAACTCGATGCCGGGGACAGCAGTTTGCGATTGATCGGGGAAGAGGCGGATCGCCATGTCCGGCGCATCGCCGAGTTCGCGAGCCGCAACCGGATCCCGTATACCTCCCTGCCGCTGACGAGTACCGAAGCGCTCGAGACCGCTCGCGTGTGCTCGATCGCGGAATCCGTGCCCGCGGTGATCTTCGGCCGCAACATCGTCATCACCGACCCGACACCCGAAAAAGTCGCGCGGCTGCTCGGCCTGAGTCTCGACTTTCGGGACGATGAGTCGTTTGACGTGTTGATCGTCGGCGGTGGCCCCGCGGGGGTGGCGGCGGGCGTCTATGCGGGCGCCGAAGGCCTCTGCGCCCTGGTCGTCGAAGACGTTGCCATCGGTGGTCAAGCGGGCACGTCGAGCCGCATCGAGAACTACATGGGCTTTCCGACCGGGATCTCGGGCGCCGACCTCGTCTGGCGCGGCGAGATCCAAGCGATGAAATTTGGAACCCGGTTCGCGATGCCGCGGCGGGTGGAGAATTTGGCGAGGCTCGCGGACGGCGGCTTTTGCGCGACGTTCGAGAACGGGCAGCGCATTCGTGCCAAGGCCGTGGTCGTCGCCACCGGCGTGCAGTATCGGCGCCTGCCGCTCGAGCGCCTCGCCGACTTCGAGGGCGCGGGCGTCTATTATGCGGCGACGGAAATGGAAGCACGCTACTGCAAGGGAACCGAGGCGGTCGTCATCGGCGGCGGCAATTCGGCCGGGCAGGCGGCCATGTTCCTGAGCCGCTCGGCCCGCTCGGTGCGCCTCCTGGTCCGCGGATCCTCGCTCGCCGCCTCGATGTCACGCTATCTGTCGAGTCGCCTCGAGGCCGATCCCCGGATCACGATCGAATACGGCGCCGAGGTCAGCGCGCTGCAGGGATCGGAACACCTGGAGTCGATTCAGATCCGTCGAGTCGCGAGCGGCGACACCCGGCGCTTGGACACCCATGCCTTGTTCGTCATGGTCGGGGCCGCGCCGAACACGGCGTGGTTGAGCGGTTTGGTGACGCTCGATCCCAAGGGGTTCGTGGTCACCGGGGTTGATGCAGGATCCTCCACCTCGCCATTCGCGACCTCGATGCCCGGCATCTTCGCGGTCGGCGACGTGCGGGCGGCCTCGGTGAAGCGCGTCGCCTCCTCCGTGGGCGAGGGATCCGTGGTCATCTCCGCCGTCTGGAATTTCGTCAACCACTGACCGCGGCGCGGCACGGGTAGCCTTGCGCCGGCGCGCTATGGTTCAATGCGGCGGGGCGCGGGCGTGTGCCGGAGCGAGCGCAGCGGCCGGACCCGTGCCGTGTCGGGAGAGTGATTCCAATGCAGACGAACGCCGACCTGGCTTCCCCCTTGAGCATGGCGCTGATCGTCGCCAACGTCTTTCTGAATCAAATCGGGCTGCCGATTCCGGCGGAACCGACCCTGCTGTTCGCGGGTGCCGCCGGCTCCGGGCATTGGGCGATCGAGATCGCTCTGATCGCTTTCGCAAGCGCCGCCTGTCTGGCCGCGGATGCGATTTGGTTCGTCGCGGGGCAGCGCTTCGGTAGCCGGGTGCTCGGGACCTTGTGTCGCTTGTCCTTGACGCCGGATATCTGTGTCGGAGAAACCCAGGTGCGTTTCGGACGCTGGGGTGCCAATGCGCTGCTCTTTGCGAAGTTCGTTCCCGGGCTGTCGCTGCTGGCCCCGCCCCTGGCCGGCGCGACGCGCATGGGCTGGGCTCGGTTCCTCGCTTACAGCACGGTCGGTTCGATTGCCTGGGTCGCCGCGCTGGTTCTCGGCGGCGCCATCTTCACGCGGCAGATCAATGCCCTCGCGCCGATCGCGACGGCGCATGGACGCACCGTGGCGGCGATCGTCGTCGGCGTGATTGCCGCTTACATCGGGTACAAATGGTGGGAGCGGCGACGACTCTACGCGAAGATGCAGAGCGCACGCGTGACCGTCGACTTCTTGCGGGGTTTGATCGAAGCGGGTGAGACGCCCGTGATCGTCGATGTCCGTTCGCATTTGGCGCGGCAGCTCGCCCCCCTGCAGATTGCCGGCGCACGGCATGTGATCCCCGGCGAGATGGAAAAGCACTTGGCGGAGATTCCGCTCGACCGCGACGTCGTCTTGTACTGTGCCTGCCCGAACGAGGCGTCGGCGGCGCAGGTCGCAGGGCTCCTGATCAAGCGCGGATTGAAGCGGGTGCGGCCTCTGCTCGGGGGTCTCGATGCCTGGGTCGAGGCGGGGTACCCCGTGGAGCCGGTGATCCATCGCGCCGCCTAGCGTTGCACCACGCCAGGGCGTCTGTCGGTGCCTCGTGCACCAGTACCGCACTCGTCGTTGGCACTCACGCCGCCCTGCAGCGGCCTGATAAACTTCTGTGGGTGAGATCTCGAATCCGTCGCGATCTCTCGACTACTTCACCCAGCATCACGAGTCGTCGGAGGTGTGTGTGGACGGACAACGCGTCGGTAATCGGCTGATCGGAACCCAAGCGCCGGTCATCGTGGGCTGGGAGAATATCCCGAAGGTCGAGGGCGGCCCGATGAAGCAATTCGTCTTCACGTGGTTTCAGCCCGTGATGTTGTTCGCATTGATCGCCTTCTGGTATTACGCGCCGAATTCCATCGCCAAGGCCTCGACTGCCGTCATGATCGGCATCGGCTTCAAGCTATTGCTCCTGGCACTCGAATGGGTGAACCCGCGCTACGCGAGTTGGCGACTCACCTGGAAAGAATTGGTCACCGATCTGTTCTATGTCGGACTGGGCTTCACGCTGCTGCGCATCGTCAGTCATTACATCGGCAGCGATGCGGTGGCCAAGGCGATCCAGGACTATTTCCATCGAGACCCGTTCCCGTGGTTCATCGGTTTGCCGCTGTTGCTGCAGGGCTTCCTGATCGCGTTCATCTTCGATTTCGGGCAATACTGGATGCACCGCGGGATGCATAACTGGTATCCCTTGTGGCTGCCCCATTCGGTGCATCACTACATCACGCAGTTGAACGTCAACAAAGGCGCCGTCGGCAACCCGGTGGAACTCTTTTTGATCGGGCTCGGCATCGGCGGGTTCTTCGACTTCCTGCCGCGCGCAGCGCTGATCGCCGGCGCCTTCGGATTGGCGATCGGGACCTACCAGCATATCAATGTGCGCTTCAATTCGCCGCGATGGTGGCGGTTCCTGTTCAATACGACGGAGCATCATAGCTTGCACCATTCGCAGGATTTCGAATCGACCCGAAGCAACTATGCCGGGGCCTTCATCTTCATCGATCGCCTGTTCGGCACCTGTATCGATGGCGAGGCGGAGCTGCTGGGTTTGGAAGGCGGCCGCCGCATGTCGATCCGCGAGCAGATGAGCCATCCGTTCACCGAAGGGTGGAAGGCGCTCAAGGCACGTTTCGACCGGCCCGTGGCGGTGTCGGCCGAGTGAACCTGCGTTTCATCGATTGGATCTGGCACGTCAGGGACAGCTTGGCACTGCCTGCCGGGCAATCGAGCGAGGATGCATTCGACCGGCTCGATCCGCTCTTCCGTCAAACCGGCACCACGTATCAACGGACGAACGACACGCTGACCTTCCGAAAGAAAGACCAGCCGGCCCAGGACAAGATGTCGGTGTTCGATGTCGGCGCGTTGCGAATCGACAAGACCGCCGCCGGTTCCGTGCTTCGTTACGATCTGAGCAGCCGCGCCTTGCTCTTTTGCTTTCTCGCTTCCCCGCTGTTTTTCGGGATCGGCCAGATGACGGTCCTCATCAGTCAGTTCGAGAAACCGAAGCCGCAGGTAGAGAAAAAACAGGCGGACATCCCGATGAACCCGATCGACAAATTCTTGGGAGCCCCGGAGCCCGATCATTCCAAGAAAGACAAGACGGACGGAGACAAGAAGCTTTCACCGAAAGCCGCCTATATTTTTTCGGGGATCTTCGCCGTTCTCTACGTGGTGGGACGAATTCTCGAGGACCGACTCATGAAAGCGCGGTTCGAGAAGACGCTCGCGGAGTGGAGTCATTGATGATCGGGGGATGTGCTCGGGCGCGCCGCCGGGAGTGGCAGCGTCGCGGCGCCGAGGATCGGGGCGAGGCCCAGGGGCTGCACGAGGACCGCGACATCGGTTGCTCCCGGCGGCAGCGTGTCGATGTCGACCCGGAATCGCCGTGCGTCGCCGTTCCAGCGGCTCAGGGTTCGGAAGCTGCGCACGACGTTGAATTGCGAGAGCGTACGCCCGGCATTTTCGCCGCGGAGGATCTTCGAGAGGACTTGGTGCTGGTACGCAACCAAGACGACTTCACTCGTCGCGACGCCGTCTTGCTGCGCAAGGCCGATCGTCACGGTGCGATCACTCGCGCCGAGCTCGATCGGAACGACGGCGACACGAGCGCTCGCGAGAGTGCGCTCGATCGCCTTGCGATCGCTGCCGACGAAGTCGCCGTGTCCGTCGATGACGACTTGGGGCGTGTAGACGGAAGCATTGCCGAGCACCTTCGCATAGCCGCGCTGCCGCGAGACCGCCTCGGTAAGCGCATAAGGGTCCGGCCAGCCGAGGCTGTCCCAATAATCGACGTGAAAACTCAAGGCCAAGACGCCGCGCCGCTGAGCGAGCTCGCCGATATAAGCTTCTGCCGGTGGGCAGGAGCTGCAACCCTCCGAGGTATAGAGTTCAACGACCGCGGGCCTGGGCTCGGCCGCGGCGGCGAATGCGGACGCCCCCGCGAGCAAGGCGCCCCATAACAAGATCGGTCCGGTCGATAAAGCCATGCGCAGTAGACCGGGCGGCAAGGCCGAATATTTCGCCCGCGGGGTGCGCGTCGCGCGACACCCAGTAGCGCGAGTCGATGTGGCATCATTGACTCATCGCTTGCGAACTTCGAACGAGGCAGCCATTCCATGATCCAGTTCTACTACCACCCCTCGCCCAATCCCGCCAAAGTGGCGCTGTTCTTGGAAGAATCGGGCCTGCCGTACGAGGTCGTCCCCGTCGACACCCGCAAGGGAGAGCAATTCTCGCCTGCGTTCGTGGCGATCAATCCGAACAGCAAGACGCCGGCCATTACGGATGGCGACGTGCGGGTCTTCGACAGTAACGCGATCCTCCTTTATCTCGCCGAAAAGAGCGGCCAATTCCTGCCCGAGGACACTCCCAAAGCGCGAGGTGAGATGCTCTCTTGGCTGATGTTCATCGCGAGCGGCATCGGGCCTTACTCCGGCCAGGCCGTGCATTTCAAGCATCACGCCCCGAAGGGTCTCGACTACGCGCACGAGCGGTATCAATTCGAGGCGCGGCGGCACTACGGCATCCTGGATGCGCAATTGGCGCACGGACCCTACCTGCTCGGCGAGCGTTACACCATCGTCGACATGGCGGCATGGGGCTGGGCACGCGCGCTGCCGTTCATCCTCGGGGAAGACGCCTTCAGTCTCTTTCCGCACCTGAAGCGCTGGTTCGATCTCATCAGTGCCCGGCCGGCGGCGATCCGCGCGAACGCCTTGAAGGACAACTACACGTTCAAGACGGACATGGACACCGAAGCGCGGCGCCACATGTTTCGCCACGTGAGTCCGGCGTAGGTCGGCCGATGCGACTGCCCGCTCGACTCCTCGGCCTCGCCGCGACCCTCGTCGCGGCCCACGCCTTCGCCGAGATTCCCAATGATCCCCAACTCGTCCAGCCGCTTGCGGTCGGGACACCCGCACCCGCGTTCTCGGCACACACCAAGGACGGGGCGGTCCGCCACTTCCGTCCGGACGGATATCGACGACCCACGATCGTGCTGTTCTACCGCGGTGGCTGGTGCCCGTATTGCAATGCGCAACTCAGTGACCTGCGCCTCGTCGAGCCGAAGCTGCGCCGCAATGGGTTCGAGATCGTATTCCTGAGCACGGATCGCCCGGCGATCCTGTATTCGAGTCTCAAGGCCGAGAACATCCATTACACGCTGCTCTCGGACAGTTCACTGGAGGCGGCAAACGCATTTCACATTGCCTACCGGCTGGATGAGGCGACGCTCGCCAAGATGCAGGGTTACGGCATCGATCTCGACGCCACCACCGGCGAGGGATTGCACGAGCTACCCGTGCCGTCGGTATTCATCATCGACACGACGGGGATCATCCGCTACGTTTATTCGAATCCCGACTACACGGTGCGTCTCGGCGCCGATGCGCTCTGGGCGGCGGCGCGGCCCTATGCGGTCAAGCCCCGAGGCGAGTGACGGGCGCCGTCAGCCAGGCCGCTTCGCTCGCCGCGGTGCGCCGCCAGGCTCCCGCCAGGGCCCCACCAGGCCCCCGCCAGGCAGATTTTCGATCGGCTTGCCGTTGCAGGCGGGATTTGCGCTAGCATTCGATTTCCAGCCTGCGAGGGATACGGACCATGAGTGATTCAGCGAAGACGCCCCGCGAGATCGACTCCCAGCAAGCGACGATCGCCTCGCTCGCACGGGAAACCGGCGTACCGCTCGAGGCTGTCCAGACCATCTATTCCGCCGAACAGGCGAAGCTCGAGCAGACGGCGCGGATCAAAACTTACGTATCGGTGCTGACCCGCCGACGCGTCAAGGATCTCCTCCAGGACCAGCGCGCCGCTCAGTGAGCTGAACCGGGAATGAGACTGCGCAGCAGATAGGCGATCAAGGTCCACGCGGCCACGCTCGCCGCCCAGATCCCGACGAACCAGAGGAGCCGCCGCCATAGCCGTGAGCGCGGGTGTTCTTCAATGCTCATGGAGTTCGTGTCCGACCTTGCCGCGGAATACCCAATAGGCATAGCCGGTATAGGCGAGCACGGTGGGGATCAAAATCACCGCGCCGAACAGCAGGAACAACTGGCTGGACGGCGGCGAGGAGGCCGCCCAGATGTCGATGCTCGGCGGCACGATCCAGGGCCAGATACTGATGGCAAGACCCGTGAAACAGAGAAAGAACCAACCAAGTACGCAAAGAAGCGGCGTGAGATGTCGGGTCTCGTCCAGGATGCTGCGCCAAAACACCGCGACGAGCGCGGCCACGAGCAGCGGCACGGGGGCTACGTAGAGCATGCGCGGCCAGACATCCCAATGACGCAAGTACTCTCGGTGCAGGGCGGGGGTCCAAAGGCTCACCCCGACGATGCACACGATGGTGATCGCGGCGAGCGGCCGCGCGACGCGGCGCGCTCCCGCCTGCAAGGCCCCCTCGGTGCGCCAGACCAGCCAGCACGCCCCGAGCAGCGCATAGCCGACGACGACTGCGAAGGCGCAGAACACACTGAACGGCGTCAGCCAGTCGAACCAACCCCCGGCATACTGAGCGTTCTCGACCCGGACGCCCTGGATCAGCGCGCCCAAGATCATGCCCTGGCATGCCGCGGCGACCGTGGACCCCCCGAAGAACGCCAGGTCCCAACGTCCGCGAGCGCCGGGTGTTGCAGCCTTGAAGCGAAATTCGAACGCGACGCCGCGAAAGATCAGCGCCAGCAGCATCGCAATGACGAGCGGATAAAAGGCCGGCAGGAGCGTCGCGTAGGCGATCGGAAAGACCCCGTAAAGGCAGGCGCCGCCGAGCACGAGCCAGGTCTCGTTTCCATCCCAGACCGGGGCGACGGTGTTGACCATGACATCGCGGCGTTGCGGGTCGCGCTCGACGAGGAACAGCATCCCCAAGCCGAGATCGAAACCGTCGAGCACGATGTAGGCGAGCACCGTGAAGGCGGCGATGCCCGCCCACAGGATCGGCAGCAAATGCGCGGTGTTCACGGGCGTACTTCCGATCCGGGCGTCACGCCCACGTCGCGGCCCTGGGCCGGTCCCGGATGGGTGCCCGCCGTGCGCGTCGGCTCGCGCGCGTTGGGTCCCGGCTCCCCGGGATGCGGTTCCGAGCCCATGAGCCGCAGGAGGATCGCGATACCCGCCCCGAAGACGATGAAATAGACGACGACGAAGACGAGCATCGAGGTCGCGATCCCGGGCAGGGCGATCGGCGAGACGCTGTCGGCGGTCCGCAGCACACCGTAGATCGTGTAAGGCTGTCGTCCCACCTCCGTGGTGACCCAGCCGCTGAGCAGCGCCAAAAAGCCGGCCGGCGCCATCGCCAAGGCAAAGCGATGCAGCGCGCGACTGTCATAGAATCGCCGTCGCCAGCGCGCGAGCAATCCGAGCACGCCGAGCGTCAGCATCAAGAGCCCGAGGCCCACCATGAGCCGGAAGCTGAAGAACAAGACCGTCGCGTTCGGCCGATCCCGCGGCGCGAAGTCCTTGAGGCCGGGCACGCGACCATCCAGGCGGTGGGTCAGGATCAAGGAACCGAGGAGCGGCAGCGCGATCGCATCGTCGGTGCGCTCGGCTTTCATGTCGGGGATGCCGAAGAGCAGTTCAGGCGCGCGCGTCTCGCCCGTCCAATCGCCCTCCATCGCCGCGATCTTGGCCGGTTGATGCTCGAGGGTGTTGAGGCCCTGCGCATCGCCGGCGAGGATTTGCAAGGGAGCGGTGACCAGGATCATCCACATCGCCATCGAGAACATGACGCGGACCGGCTCGGTCGCAGGCTTGCCGGAGCGCGCGCTGCGCAGCAAGTGATAGGCGCCCGTGCCGCCGACGAGCAGCGCGACGCTCAGAAAGGCCGCCAGGCCCATGTGCACGAGCCGGTAGGGAAACGAGGGATTGAAAATGATCTGGAGCCAATCGGTCGGAATGAAGCGCCCGGTCCGGGGATCGATCGCGTAGCCCTGAGGGGTCTGCATCCAGCTGTTGGAGGCGAGTATCCAACTCATCGAAATCAAGGTGCCGAGCGACACCAGACAGGTGGCGGCAAAGTGCAATCCGCGCCCCACGCGGCGCATCCCGAACAGCATCACGCCGAGAAAGCCGGCTTCGAGAAAGAAGGCCGTCATGACTTCGTAGGCCAGCAGCGGTCCGAGCACCGATCCCGCCTGCGCGGCGAACGGGGCCCAATTGGTGCCGAATTCATAGGACATCACGAGGCCGGAGACGACGCCCATCGAAAAGCCGATCGCGAAGACCTTCAGCCAGTATTGGAACAGGTCGAAGTACACCTGCCGCCCGGTCTTCAGCCACAAGCCTTCGAGCACCGCGAGATACGCGGCGAGGCCGATCGAGAGGGACGGAAACAAGATGTGAAACGCGACGGTGAACGCGAACTGGAAGCGTGCCAAATCGAGAGCTGACATTCCGATCATCGTGAGATCACACCCAGTGGCCCTGCCCATCGGTCAGTCCCTGACCATAGTACGGGACCCGGTTCCCGTCTTGTCTCGAACCGACACCTTTGTCGGTGCCTGTCCGCTGCTCGAACCCTGCCCAAGTTCAATCGGTCGGGGGCTCGCGCGGAATCACCGTTTCTCGAACCAGGTGGCCACGCCGCCACAGCTCAACGGTCACTTGCTGGTCGATTCGCTCGCCGCTGAGCAGGCGGTGCAAATCATCGATGCCGACGACGGGCTTGCCGTCGAAGCGCAACAAGAGGTCGCCGCTCTCGAGGCCGCCGCGACGGGCGGGGCTGTCTTTGGGGACGGTCACGACGCGAACCGCGGTCGATTCGGAGAGGTTGATATGGCGTCGCAGCCGCTGCGGAACCGTCACGGTTTGCGCAACGACGCCGAGATAACTGCGGCGCACCCGTCGGTGGGCCAGCAGCTCCATCGCGACCCAGCGCACGGTGTCGATCGCCGTGGCGAAACAGATGCCCTGAGCCGACGCGATGATGGCCGTGTTCATCCCGATGACGCGGCCCCGGCTGTCGCACAGCGGTCCGCCGGAGTTCCCCGGGTTCAAGGCGGCATCGGTTTGAATGACGTTGTCGATCAGACGCCCGGTGGAACTGCGCAGGCTCCGACCCAGGGCGCTGACCACGCCCGCCGTCACCGAGCATTCGAAACCAAAGGGGTTGCCGATCGCGATGGCAAGCTGTCCCACGCGCAGCTGCCGTGAGGAGCCCAGCTCGAGGGGTACGAGTTCGACCGGGGCCCGGATCAGCGCCGTATCGGTGTGAGAGTCCTCCCCGATGAGCTCGGCCGTGGCCGTCGCCCCTTGCGTGGTCTCTATGCGGATCTGCTGCGCGCCGTGAATGACGTGGCTATTCGTGAGTATCAGGCCGTCCGGCGTCAACGCAAAGCCGGATCCCGAGCCGCCGGACCCGCCGGCCTTGGACGTGTGGATCGCGACCACGGAGGGACTGGCCTGTTCGGCGACGTTGGCAACCAAGGTCGAATAGGTGTCCAGGGCCTCCTCATCGATGACCGAGCTGTCTTGCATCGCCCGGACATGGGGTGTCGGGGCCGGCGCTTCAAGAGGAGCATTCAGCTGGTGGACGCGCCACGCCGTGGTCCCGGAGCCGTCGCGCATCGAGCGCGGTGTTTCGATCCTCGCTGCCGACCCACGACCCAAGCCCGGGTTTGCGCGAGCAACTCTGCGGAGAGTTGGGGATCATCGCTGTAGCGCGCCATCATCATCGCGCCCACCATGGCGGCCCAGCCACCCATCGCCGCCTGCCGCTTCTCGGCTGCGGTCTTGCCCTTCGCACCGGCCGAAAGGCGCTCGATTTGCAGACGCAGTCCCTGGGTCATGGCGGCGCGCGCTTCGGCGGTTTGCCGTGCGGTTTCGCAGCCCAAGGCGGCCACCGGACATCCGTCGGCGACGGACTGTAAATGCCTGGCCGAGAGGTAACTCTGCGCCAGCTCGGCGAGATCGAGTTTGGTTGGAGCTCCCGCGACCATGTGCGCAAGCGTCTGCGCAATCAATTCGTCCTTGGATTTGAAATAGCCGTAGAAGCCGCCGTGGGTGAGGCCGGCGGCCTGCATCACCTCGGCCACCGTGACCGCTTCGAATCCTCGGGATTTGAACAAGCGGGCGGCCGCCGCGAGGATCGTCTTTCGATTGGCGGCCACTTGCTCGCGACTGACTTTCATGAGGGGCTCCGTTCCATGCCTTGACATTATACATGATGGTCATCATTATATCCAAACAGTACGACTATCATGTTTAAACGCAACCATCGAGGAACACTGCGATGACAACCCAAACCACCGTGTTGATCACCGGCGCCTCCACCGGCATTGGCGCCGTCTACGCCGACCGCTTCGCCAAGCGCGGCCATGATCTGGTTCTCGTGGCTCGCGATCACCACCGACTTCAGGAATTGGCTGCCAAGCTGCACCGCGAGAGCGGAGTCAAGGTCGACATCATCGCCGCCGACCTGACGCAGCCTGCTGCCCTGGCCCAGGTCGAAGCGCGGCTACGTGACGATGCGCGTATCGGGATTTTGGTCAACAACGCGGGCGCGGCGGCCGCAGGTTCCTTTGTCGACCAGAGTGCGGAGCGAGTCACCGATCTGATCACCCTGAACTCCATCGCCTTGACCCGGCTGGCGCGGGCGGTCGCGCCACGATTGGTCAAGGAGGGGCGGGGTGCGATCATCAACATCGGCTCCGTCGTGGCGCTCGCGCCGGAATTCGGAATGACGGTCTACGGCGCCACCAAGGCCTTCGTGCTGTACCTCACGCAGGGGCTCCAGTTGGAACTCGGCCCCAAGGGAGTCTATGTACAGGCGGTGCTGCCCGCGGCGACGCGCACCGAAATCTGGGAGCGTTCGGGCCTGGACGTGAACGCGCTGCCGGCCGTCATGGAGGTCGAAGAACTGGTGGACTCGGCGCTCGTGGGCTTCGACCGACGGGAAGGCATCACGATCCCGCCGCTCCCGGACGCGAATCAGTGGAGCGCCTTCGACGCCGCCCGCCTGGCGATGCTGCCGAATTTCAGGCAGACCCACGCGGCGGCGCGCTACCGGGTTCCCTGATCGGCAGGCATCGCTTACGGCGCTGATCCCCCCGCGATGGGCTCGCGGGGGCGAAGCGTCGAACGCAGCTGCAGGCCGTCGTGTTCCGTGAACAACTGGGCGAGCCAGTCCGCAAACACGCGAACCTTGCGGGAGAGATGGCGGTTTTCCGGATACACGAGATTCAGCGGGGCAGGTTCCGGGAACCAATCGCCGAGCAGTAGTTCGAGTCGCCCCAGCTCCATGGCCTCTTTGAGTACGAAGGCAGGAATCTGCGCAATCCCCAGGCCGGCCTCGGCCGCCGCCACGTAGCTGTTCTCATCGTCGAGGGCGATATTTCCGCGGTGCATCGCGCGGATCCGCTGGTCATCCTTGGCGAACACCCACTCGAACGTGCGGCCGGTGCGCGG
>Ga0116230_10003841_pt1 | contig 14689 bp, 6 predicted proteins | sample S1TSphfallax_3_FD_88678 | JGI IMG/M metagenome (GOLD analysis project Ga0116230, IMG submission 88678) | Host-associated microbial communities from peat moss isolated from Minnesota, USA - S1T2_Fd - Sphagnum fallax MG | ecosystem: Host-associated > Plants > Peat moss > Unclassified | place: USA... | reverse complement strand
ATTTCTGAAACGTCTTGATCCAAGGGTATCATTACCAAGAGTAAAGATCTATTGAGAATTTTTTTGTGGATTTTTTTTCAGTAATTACCTTTGGGTACCATGAGATAAAAAGAAAAAAGAGGACAAGCATGTGGAAAAAGGGAAATGCTTGCTTAATTAGAAACACTCTCTATCTATTGCTCATGAAAAATTAGACCCAAACACACTAAAAAAAATTCTCAAAGGTTTTTCTTTACATACTTAAATACTTCACTAAAAGTTTAAAATGGTGGAATATAAACAAATTCCCCTATCTTGCTGGGATTTGCACATTATGTATAGAGGAAGGGTGGAGACCCTTCTCCTATGTTCAATGCTTCTATGAGCATCTTCTCTACTTGCACCTACTTTTTCTTTCTTATCTTGTTTTAACTCCTTACTTATTTGATGTATGTAGGTTCTTTTATGTGCATGGTCTTTAAAACATTTTTTTTCTTGCATCTTTTCTATTTATTGTTCGTGTTAGGGCATCAAGGTGTCTTCTGCATTGCAGCTATTCCTAGATCATCCATCATGACTCATTTTTGCAATGATTTTTGTCTTGCATTATTTTCCCCCATTGTTTTTCCACACCTTTCTCAAGTTTTTTCTTGGTTTTTTATTTTTTTATTGTTTCATGTGTGTCAGTGTTCTTTTACAAAGTTTTTGTTTTACATTTTTTATTATTTAGGTTTTTCTATGCTTGCAATTCTCAATTATATTTTGCATCTTCACATAATGTAATGTAATTTTCTTCCTTTTTCAATTTGTTCCTTTCTATGTTTCCTCTTTTTCTTTTATTAATTTTGCAATGTCTATCTATTGCTAATGAAATAATTAGAAAATTTTTTTGTAATGAAGGCTCAACAAGAGGAAACGTTTTTGGAAATTTAAAAGAGATTATCACCTGCATCTTCTTCTTTGCCTAATGAATTCTTTGACTTGCATCCTTCTAATTTCTGCCCTATTAGACCTTTTATTACACCATCATTGATTACTAATGTCTCTAATGAATTGTTGTGGTCCACTAATGGAAATGACATTTATGTGAAGTGCCTTAAGTTTCATGAATCTAATGTCACTTTTTTATTGATAAACCTCTTGTTGATTCTACTTAGTTACATTTTAAAACTGATAGACCTCCTTTTCTTTCTACTCTATTACATTCTAAAGTAGATGGTGATTTGTGTGGGCATTTTTCAACCCTTACATCATTTTACATTTTGAAAACTTTGATTTCTTTCCTAATGTTTTTACATTTGCATCTATTATTGATATTAATAGTGAGGTTTTTTCTTTTGTACCTATTCTTGTAACTAATCTAGTTTTTCATTCTAGTCTTGATGTTGCTACTTCTATATCTAATCCGCTTATTTAGGTTATGCCTTTTGGATTTAAGATTACAAGAAGGATTAATTGTGAGTTTCATGTTAGGAAGCCAATTTTGAAATTTTGGTTTATTGATATTGGTGATAAGAAGATGGAAAATGTTAACAAGGGAGGCCAAAAATTGAGTAAGTACACCAAACTTTGGGCAAAAAATGCATTTGATGAATGGAAATTATTTCATGGTTTCAACACAATGAGATCTATTGTTGATATTTTTAAAATGAAAATTTGACGAAGGATCTTGTGGATATGTTGTCATATTTTGTTTTACAAATTGCAAAAAATGTATGGCAACCTACATCCTCCAACAAGGTATAATGTTTTAAACATTTTTTGAATGTTTTTATAATTAGGTTTCTTTTTTGTACAAATATGATTTAAGGTTTAGGGTTCATGTGTGTTTGTGTCCATTGTTTTTTTGTTTTTATAAGGTATGTGTTTATTTTAGATCTAATGTTTATTTGTGGTTTTAGGTTTACGTTTTAGGTTTAGGGCTTATGTTTAAAATTTAGGTTGTTCTTATTTTTTCAGATTGGTTTGTATTTTTGCAAGAGATGTTTTTTTTGTCTATTGACTTGGTTTTTTTTTTAACATTCAATCCTTTGTACATGGTATTGGGAAACTTATTAGGCAAAAATCGAGACAACATGTTGTGGAATCAAGAAAAGCAATTACATTTCCTTTTAATATATTCACAAATGCAAGGTACCATTGTGTGAAAGTTGTTGGACATGAAATAGTTCTTTGAGCCTTGATAAATGGTCTTGCCAAATCAATCACGAAATTTGACATTCTATCCATTGAAGAAAAATAAAGGATGTTGGCTCAACCTACATCTCCATGTGGTTTAAACCTCATATTTGGCTATTTTTATATGTGAAATGTTTTTATAAGGGGGGTGCTCTAAACTTTGCAATGTTAATTTTGATGCATTTAGTTTTGTTTCATTACCTATTAGTGTTGTTCTAAAGTTTTATCAAGGTGTCTCCAAGAACTAGAGGACATCATGCATTCTACTAATGGGCTTTGACATGTTGTTAATTATCCAATTGTTAACATTATTGAGACTTTCAAAGAACTTGTTCGTTGTCATCACTACCTAGCCCATTGATAAACTTAGACCACATTCACTATTTGTGTAATCTAAACCTAAATGGAAGTTTTCTAATAAGGATTGGTTTATTATTTTTCCTATTGGTTGAAATCAATTGTGACTTATTGTGAACAAACTAGTGATTTTCCAAATTTGAAAAATAAGGTACTATTCAATAAGATTAGTCGAGTTGTTGGAATCACCCATATGGAAGAAGCACTTATACCCTAGGAACATGGATGGAAATAACTTGTCATCAAAATCCTATTTCATATGGAAAGTAAGTTTTAATTTTTGTTTTTTTGCTTTTGTTTTGACTTGTTTTTGTTTTAATTATTTATTTACTTTTGTAATTTTCCTTATATGTTTTTGTTGTTTATTTTGTGTTTCTAGGTATAACAAGATGGATAAGCATTTTCAAGATCATGCAATGTAGCAAATTATCAACAACAAGTTGAGTTTTGGTTGATTATTACACTATGAATAAGCATTTGTTAAAGAAATGGCTACCTATGAACATTGAGAAGACCAAATTAAATAATTGCATTTTAATTATAACATCATTTTTTTGTTAACAAAAAGTTTTTGTAACTCATGTTTTTCAAAATTACATGCATATATAAAAACAGCCTACAACATGTCCATATTTCCTTTTTGTTTTTTGCAAATAGGATTAGGGCTTAGGGTTTAGGGTTTAGGGTTTTTTTAAAAAATTGGATTATGTTTTTGTAAGATATATATTTATGTGTTTTTCTTTAGATTTGATGTTTCTTTTGGATTTAATTTTTGTAAATGAAATTTAAGTTTAAGATTTAAAGTTTAGGCTTTTAAGAAAATAATTAGCATGTTTGTGTTTTCGTAGGATTGTATGTTTTTTGTGTTTTTAAGCTTGTTCTTTTTTGCAACATCCAATCTTTGATACATGATGTTGGGAAACTTATAAAGCAAAAACAACAATAGTGTGTAGTGAAATCAAGTAAAACACCTATAGTTCCTTTTAACATCTTCACATATGCGAAGTATCATTATGTCAAAGTTTTCAATGATGAAATAACTTTTCAAATTTCAATAGTTGATCTTGGCAAATCCATCAAAGAATCTGACATTTTGTCCATTGAAAAGGAGTAGAAGATGTTGGCACAAGAAATGTGTCAACCTACATTTCCATGTGGTTTAAATTTTATATTTGAATATTTTTACACATTATTAATCTGTTTTATAAAGGGGTGCCCCAAACTTTGCAATGTGGATTTCAATGAATTCATTTTGTTTTCATTACCTATTGGTGTTATTTTTAGGTTTGTCATATGGTCTCCAAGAATTGGAAAATAAATATAACATGATGTTCTACAAATTGACATTGGTTTGTTATTGATTGTTCGGTGGTTGAGATTATTGAACTTACAAAGAATTTGTTCATTACTACCTTACTACCTAACTTGTTGACAAACCTAAGCTACATTTGTTTTTTTAATGGTGTAAACTTAAATGGAGGTTTTTCAATGAAGTATGGTTTATTATATTTCCTATTGGTTGAAACCAGTTGCGACTTATTATGGACAAATTCATTGTTGATTTGAAAGATAAAAATCTTACCCAATAAGATTGTTCAAGGTGTTGGAATCAACTTGATGGAGGAAATGTTTGTGCTTCAAGAATACACGATGGAAATAACAAGTATGAACCAAGATCCTATTTATTATTGCAAGTAAGTTCATGAGTTGTTTTTTAATTAAATTTATATTCGTTTTTAATTTTTGACTTTAATTTTATTTATGATTTTTGGGGGGTTTTTCTTGCTTTCATTTTAGTTGTTTGTGGGTTTTTTTGTGTATGTATAACCAAATAAATAAACATTTGTGAAATTGAACAATGTATGGATAATTAATACTGAATTAAAATTTGGTCGATGTTACATTATGAATAATGTTTTTCCATTTTTGCAAAGTAACTTGAAGGGCCACATTAACATTGCATGCGGTGTTCAACTAGCTCACATTTAGATTTGTTGGGGGTTTTTTGGGCCCCACTCCCAAATTAATTATCTCCAAGTGGTTGGCACATTATTGTGAAGGTGAAAGTTTTGGCCTTTCTTTTGGTTTTAAATGAAAAAAATCTAGCTATACTTCAAATTGAAAACTAAAGCTTTTTGGTTATTCTATTATTGTATTTGGATTGTTTTGGGCAATGAGTGAAAAGTTTTTGTTTAAATCTAACTACTTTTTCCAAATAGTAAAATGCAAGGCATGTGAATAAGCACTATGAAGTGCATGTTGCACACACATTGCAAAGTGAAAACACCTTTTTTTTAAAACACATCATATCAAATTATAGCAAACATAAGTAGTTGTGGGGGAATTGAATCCCTAACATTGGACATTTCAGCACAAATCACCTACAAGCTCACAAGTTAATACCCAATTACAAGTAGAAAGATAAACACATGGCATTGCAATGTGAGAAGAGGGCAAAAAATGCCAACGTCATGGAAAGAAAGTATTGTTGTTCGTAAAACAACCATTCAATATAGTATCAACATAAATCTACTTCTGCACAAACTAACTTAGCAAATGTAGAAGGCATATTGCCTAGCAATCATAATAATATCAATGGCGAGCTCTTTGCCACTATTTAATATGGTTTACATGTGGAAAATTCTATGTAATATAAAATTATTGTGTCAAAATGCACAACAAGTGGTAGGTGGGTAATGAACCTATTTCAAAGCTTTGACTTCATAAAAGCCAAAGTACATAAGCATCTCTAATCTTCGACATCACCAACTATTGACACCATGGCCAATTTAATGAATTTCACTTACTTTGGGAAACTAAAGGAAAGTATTCAAAATGTTATCACAAGGCACCACATTTTGGCTAAAGGATTCAAGTCAAAACGAGGTGCCATACACAATGTTGCATTAACTTCATTGTGAACTTGAACATGTTGTGCTAGCAATCAAGGTCATTAGCATTGAATACTTCACCCATCATCATATCTTGGTCATCCACCTTGTGGCCTTTGCCCAATTAGAGAATCGATTTAATAACTTGAAGGTGTTTAATAAATGTTGCATCACATTCCAGCTGCATCCATGTTACCCAGTGAATGGTAAAGATTCAACAAGGTAAGATTAAAACATTTGTTTAGTTTTGAATTTTAAAGTACTTTTGGAAGGAAAGGAATTAGGATTTAAATCTTCATTGTGATGAAGTTGGGAGTTTTTTTTTTTTACCCGCAAACAAACTTAGATAGTTGTTGGAAAAAAAAAAAAAAACATAATATGTAGTTTAGAGTTTTGATGGGTTGTGAGCCACATTTTTTCATTTTCGATTTCTACATTTTATACTATAGATGTTTGGGTAGAATCGGGCTAATAGGAGCCAATGGCAACCTCTTGAATCACTATGATAAATCTTGAAAAGATTATATGACAACACAAGATTGGATGAAAAGTCCTGAGGTAGTGTTAAACAACGGTGTTTAAACAATGTTTTTACATTATTTCACAATGCTAAAAACATTGGTTATGGATTTTAAAATGTGTTGAAAGGTATTTTATATTTATTGGATTACTTTCAAACTTTACTAAATGTTAAAGTAACATATTAAAAAGGGCTTCACATAAATACAACATATACTTTCAACATTAACTTGGTTTATGAAACTTATGAACATCAAAACCAAGGATTGGTTATGCCAAAATTAGCTTCTATATATTAGCTTGGTTTTATTCATTTGATATGTTCAATTTTTAATTAAACAAACAAAAAAATATTGATGAAAAAACAATGATTATACTTTTCTTTTTCTTTTTCTAAATTGGAATCATTAAAATGTAATCACAGATTTTAATTATCAAGAATAATCCAAAATCTAGGAAATACTAAAATAGTACATTAATGATAAAATTGTGTGAATGTAGTCTACAACAAAACTTGAATGGGTGAAAATAATTTTAAAAATAATTCTGAATATAATTTATGCCTACCAATCCAATATTGGGGGTACATAATCCCAAGAACATCCATGACACCATGGGTAAAAATCTAATTTCAAGCTCTTGAAAAAAAGCTTTTTTGACCACTATCAAAACAAACAGAACCACATATTATTTGTTTACATGAAGGTGAAAAAAAACAAAATGGAAAAAAATTGGGGGCAAAAGGTTGAAAGGAGAAAAAGTTGATGAGCTTACCTTTGCATTGGTTCTTCACCAATGATTCAACAATAACAAAGCATCCTTTGTTACCATAGAAGGCACCATGGTATCCAAATCCTCATGAATTGCCCAAATTTATTGGGGCCATTTAGTTCAAAGGCCAAATGTGGGATTCCAAAATTCTCATAAACTATCCAGCACATGTGGATATTATCATGTTTCAATTCCAATAATGATTTGAAGGCCTAAAAACTATCAGTAATAAACCTAGAAATTTGATCATAATACATGATATAAACATCACCTTGACAAACCTTGATGGTTACCACTAGATCACACATAAACACATCTTTGGGTTGTGCAAATTTGATCAGAACATGCATAGATTCCAACAAGGGCAAAATGCATACAAGTCCAAGCAAAATATGGATTTACAAAGGTGTTCATAATTGAACATAGCTTGTTGATTTGTAGGGTTGTCCAAGGCCATCTTCACAAGAAAAGTTTTGTATTTTGCAAATAATTCTTTTAGGAGGGCTCAACATCGAAATCCACCTTATCTTCACATTTCAAAGAATTTTATTCCCCTTTATTGCCATGAACTTCAAATCTTAGTGAGCTCCAAATGCCTTTTAAATGAGTGGGAAAAATATGAATTCAAACATTGTAAAAAAATTTCAATGGACGCCACCAAAAGTAATGTTGACAATGTTTTGACAACCAAATTAGTGCAACGGGCCATATAATGGATCCCAATAGAATGAAGGGCACGTGTTAGGAATATGTTTTGTAATACCATTTTTTGTCCCTAATAAAACATTAACACCTACCCCAAAACAAATGAGCTTTTTGGAAATTTTCGCTACTACATAACTTGTCCATTTTGCAATCCTTTTGCATTGGATTTTTTTGTCAAAATAGACCTTGAACAATTTTGGGACAAGTTAAAAAAGACTAGTCATTTAAAACGGGTATGTGGTAATAAAATAGAAATGTAAGATGACTAAATAGTAACATGGTGCCATAGTGGCATGTCTATTATGACTAACTATGTGACTAAATGCAATGATGTGGCATGTCCATTTTAACAAATTGTGTAACTAAATTAATGATGTGTCATATATATTTTAACAAATTGTGTGATTGAATTGATGATAAGGCATGTCCATTTTAGCAAACTATGTGATTAAATTGATGACATGGCATGTCCATTTTGTTTAATCATGTGAATGAATGTAATGACATGGCATGTTCATTGTGACTAAATATGTGATTAAATATGATTATTTTATATAATAATTAAAATCTAAGTAATATTTTTAAGAATACTTTTATTTAAAAAATACTTTCAATGTATCAATTCCCTTTTGAATGAAATATTATTTAAATTCAATTTATTTTTTTTGGAAGTTAAACTTTGCAATAGGTTCAATTTAGAAAACTTAAACATTTTAAGATGTGACTTTGAGGGCTAAAACCCTTGATTATATACTTTTCAGAATGAGATTGATGACCAAACAATATGGGATATATGTTTTCAAGGAATAATTTGATCACATGAAATTTTCAATTTATTAAACCTACCACCAAATACTTAAGAATAAGATTTACAACTTTTCGTACATTGCTTTACTGCTTTTAAGCTTTAAAAAGATTTTGTAATTCTCCACTTGGCACATCCAATGGTACAAAAAATGTTGAAATTGATGAAAAAATGAACAAGTTATGCCCTTTGAAAGTGAAGAGGTTGATTTGCAAAAATTGAACATAATAGTTCAGTGTGTGTTCTATTTTTATGTTGTTCCATTGCTTCTAACATTCAAACAAACTTTGTAGTTTTTTTCTTGACACATCGAATGGTACAAAAAATTGTTGAAATCAATGAAAATTTGAGCAAGTTATGCCTTTTGAAAATGAAGAAGGTGATTTGCCAAAACTAAACATAACAATTTAGTTCGTGTTTTTGAATTTAAACTCTTTGTACATTGCTCCAATACCTTCAACATTCCAAAAAAATTGTAATTCTCCTCTTGGGAAATCCAAAGGTGAAAAAAATTCTTAATTTGATAAAGGAATGAGCAAGTTATGCTCATTGAAAGTGAAGGGGGTGATGTGCAGAAATTGACCACATGTTAATCCAGTTTGCGTTTTCGACTTAAAACTTTTTCAACAATTTTTTTTTCTTTTTAAACTTAAAAGAAAGTTTGTGAAGCTTAAAATAAAGCATCCGGAGCTTTTTAAATCGTTGAGAATGGACAAGTAATGAGAAAGATATGAAACTTGAAAGTGAGGGGGGTTTATACGCTTGTTTTTTTAGTGAGGTCAACCTATGTTAATAATACATGTGTAATCAAAGTGATTGACTTTAGTCACATTTGTACACGTGTTAAATAAATGACTGATTTTAGTCATATATATCACTTTGATTACACATGTAAATTACTTGACTAATTTTAGTCACATTGCTAGTAGGTTGATTACACGTAACCACTACATAAAGTCCACATATGAAGTTACAATGTCTGTTTTGATTAAAATGAAATTCAAATTAATTATAATAAACAATGCTACTTTTGTGGTTTGTCAAAATGGATATGGTTAGTCATGTGGTTAAATTGTTTTTGACTCTATAGTCATGTTAATTAAATTTCAATAGTGAAAAGGACATGGTTTTGTTGTAGTGTTTATTTCTTGGCAAACCCCCACCAATTATCAATGCTTTCTTAATGAACTTGGTCAAGTTATCAGTACTTAAACCTTCAAACATTTTATCCAAAAAGATGATAATTAGAATCCTTACCCAATTCTGCACCACATAGTAGTGAACATGCAACCAAGATTAGTTGTCAACAATAGACATTTCATCACAATTTAAAACAACATACAAAACAACCCCCACTCCAACCTTAATTGCCCTCATCACTTCCTAATGCATGAATTTTTCCATTGTCTAACTAGAGCTATCACTTTAGTATTTTTAAATTATTTTTTAGCATTACTAAAAATTTATATTGTGGCTTGATTGCTTCAAATTCTTGCATCGGGACGACTTTGTTGCAACAAATGTACAACTATGGCAAATTGGACAAGATTGATGTAGGAACTCCAATTTGCAAACCCTAAACCTAAAGTGGAAACTTGACACATTGTAGACTATCCAACTCAAGTGGCAAATGTTATCTTGGAAAGAAAACAAATATGGAAATTCCTTGATTTATAAACCTTACACCAAATGTAAACTTGATAGACTCTAGAATGCCATACTCAAGTGGTAGATGCATTCTTGGAAATAAAACAGATATGGGAACTCCAATTTACAAACCCTAAACATGAAGTGGAAACCTAACAAAACTTTGGACCATTAGACTCAAATGGTAGATGCACTCTTAAAAATAAGACAAATATGGGAACTCCAAATTACAAACCCTAAATAACAAATGAAAACTTAATAGATTTTAGAATGTTAAACCTAGGTGGCAAATGCATTCTTGGAAATGAGATAGATATGGGAACCCCAATTTGCAAGTTTCTTGACCTAAAATGGAAACCTGACACACTATGAATTGTCCAACTTAGGTGGCAAATGTTTTCTTGGAAAAAAAAACAAATATGGAAATTTTGTGATTTACAAAACCTAAATTTAAAGTGGAAACTTTAACACACTTTAGATTGTCAAATTCAAGTGGTTACAAATAGATTCTTAAAAACAAAATAGATATGGAAATTCAAATTTACAAACCCTAAACTTGGAATGGAAACAAGTTGATACTTTTAGAAATGAGATAGATCTACAAACACCAAATTGCAACCCTTAAATATCAAAGCTTGTTTATTTGAAAACCTTCTAGATTTTGGAATGAAAACTCATGTTGCATATAAACTTTTGGGAACAAGACAGATACGAAAACTCCAATTTGCAAACCCTAAACCTGAAATGGATACATGACAATTCTAAAATGGCAAACTCAAGTTGGAAATGCATTATTGGAAACAAGACAAATATGATACTCCAATTTGCAAACCTTAAAACAATGTTGGAAACGTTTAAAACTTTGGAATGATAGGCTCAAGTTGCGAATGCACAACTAGAAGAAGATAGATATGAAACTCCAAGATTATAAACCTTAAATCTCTAATGGGAACCTTGTAGACTATGGGATGGCAAATTAAAATTACAAATGGACCGTTGAAAACAAAATAGACATGGAATTTTAATTTGTAAACCTTAACTCTCTAATGGGAGCTTAAACCAAAGTTTGGAATGGTAGATCAAAGATGTAGACTATTGGAAACAAGATAAATATGAAGTTCCAAATTTCAAAACCCTAATCAATGTTGGATTTAACCTCGTAGACTCCAAAATGACATACTCAGCTAAGGGGTGAAAACATGATAAAGTATGCCAATGAGGGATACTTAATTTTTTTGTGGAAAATATCCATAAACTAAGCCTTATGACATTGATCTCATGAATAATTTTTTATTTTAATGATCAATAAGAGGAAGTTTTTAAACTTCATTATGTAATATTAAAAGATTACATGTTTTAATACACATTTAAGTACATTTAAAAAATTACAAGTATGTGAAAACTTATGTGTCCCACTCTTGAAAATATATATGAAAATGTGATGAAAGTAGAATTATAATTGGAATTTTTATACTTTCAAATGGATGAAGCATTATATGTATCAATGTGTTTTAATTTTTTCATATTATAGTCATAATGTATTAAAATTTTCATGTAAAAATATGTTTGAAATTTAAAAACCTAGCCAATTTAGAACATATTTTTCATCTAGTTTTTTTATAGTAAAATTCCTCACATTTTATATGTAGTTAACCATAAATTCAATGGAGTGCACCATTGCTTCATAATGAAAGTTAAAGAAGTTTTGAATAAGTTTTTTCATTTTTATACCATAAATGTGACTATGACTACATGGTGGATATTTCTTTGGCATACTTTATCATGTTTCACCGTTAGTTACAACTACACTTTTGGGAACAAAATAGATTTGGAACCTTTTTAAAAAAGAAACCCAATAAACTTACAACAAGAAAATAATCAAAAGTTGGATACAAAAATCTAACCCATTGAATAAAAGTACCAAAATTTTAGGTTGGCCTTGAATGAATCCTTTTTCAACTCCCTTACAATGATTGTCTTCAATATGTTTGAGCGATTGCAAATCTCATGAAACCTTAATGAACCAATCCAAAATCAAGCAAATGGTGTTATGTATGCCTTTAGAATTATGTTCACACAAGCTTTGAATTTTTTTTAAAGCTTTGGTTCATTAAGCATAATTAAACCCATTGCTTAACGAAGTCTTAAAACACTTGTACACTCTTTGATTAATAACAACTAGATTTTTTGCACACAAAATCTTTCAAGAAATTAATGTTTTAGTGCATTACAAGTTATTAAGGTAAAGGAAATATTTTCTTTTTGTCGATAGGAGGTCTATTAGCTAGAATTTGAATGCAAATGCTTTTTTTTGGCTCCCAAGTATAAAGATTTAATGCCTATTGTTGAAGCATATTTGATGCACAATGCACACTTTCAAGTAACGTTGAAGATGAAATGTTTGTGATTACAAATAGTTCTCTATAGTTATGTTAGTGGTGTGTCACAAGAGATAATTGATTGACAATGGTGTATCACGAGAAAAGTTGATTAACAAAGAAAGGAAACAAAAGTTTTGCAAATAATTACAAATGCTACATGAAATAATTTAAGGTTTGGAACATACAAATTATATTGATCATCAACATGTGGTTGTTCATCACAACTTACAATATCACAAAATTTCAATAAAATCCATGCCAAAATCATAAAATAATCTGTCTATGCAAAATTCGTGGGTTTCAATATGTAAAAATGGCATAAAAACATACATATTACTATATAAATGATATGTCTTTTCTACTTGTGATGTTTTGATGTGAAGTAAGTATAATTTATATTTTAACTAAATCTGTGCAATTATTGTGATGTAATTTAAGATAAAACTATGCGATTTTTGTGTATTAAACATTCACATTCACATATGTCATTAAAAAACAATGTTTCATCTGTTTGAACATTTAAGATATTGAATATGTATAAATATCATTCATACTAACCATAACATGGGATTTGTGTGATTTTTGTGTGAACCTATAAAAATTGGATTGTGCATGAAATTTGTACAAACTTATGAAACCTGATAAATTTGTAATGTTTGGCCTCCATCACAAATTTATAAGTTTCATGGGTTCATTCCAAATACGTGTGAAATTTGTTATTTCATGGGTTCATATCGTTTAAACACAAATATCATGCATTATTTAAAAACGAAAATGATGTGCACGACTTTCATGTGTAAACAACACAAATAAACATACAACATCTATGTTTAAACAATATGAACAAGCATATGACATCAATGTTCAAACAACATAAATAAATGAATGACATCCATGTCTATTTTATACGAACCTATAAAAATTCACACAACTATTATTGCCAAATGGGTGAAAATCCTTTAAGGTGTATCACATAGGACAAAAAGGGCTTAATCCTTATTGCAGTCATTTTTTACCCTATTTTTTGATCCCCATAAAAATTAATGAATCAAAAGTTGTCAATTTTTTTTAAAAGACTATATTTTATACCATTACAATTTTAGACTTCATCATAATCATCCATAAATGTGACTTTACATGGTAAAAAAGACAAAAAATAATGATGATGTGACAAGATTTTGGTACACCTTAAAAAATTTGGACCCAAGTTGTGACCCATGAAGTTTGTGATGTCCCTTCTTGTAGTTTGATGATACCCTCAATGGATCTAGGGTTTTAGGTGGTGAATCTAAATTAATGGTTCGTTAAAATTTAATCATTTCTAGTTGTTGATTAACGTTTTTAAGTTATTTTAATTGGAAACCTTTTTTTTTTTCCTTTGTAGTTATAGCCAAGGTTTTAAAAAAATAAAAATCTATCAATTTTTCACTTTTAAAAAAAACATTAATTACATGAAGAGGTTTTTGCTAAAGAGATGGTTGCTTATGAAAGACCAAGGTAATTTCCATTCTATTTTTAAGGTGGTGCTTTTGATTAACAAAAACTTGATCCCATTTTTTGTGACTTATGTTGGTGAAATTTGCATACATATATCAAATCTACTTGCAACATGTTTAAATTTTGTTACACATACCTTTTAACCTAATGTTAAAGGATAGGAAAAACCAAATGAAGTTTTTATTTCAAAATCTTTTATTTTAGGGTTTTTAATTTGATAATGTTTTCATCAATATTTTGATCTAGCTTTTTGGTTTTTTAATGTTTTGTCTTTCATTATTAATGATTTTTAAAAATGTGGGATGATTTTCATTTAGGAGAAGATACAATTGTTGATGGAGATGTTGATTTTACATTTGTCGTTGTTTTTGTTACTATAACAATTGGTGTTCATGCTACCCATGATCATTTTCTTTTGATTGTGTGTTGTTTTGGAATTACTAGTGGTTTTTTTTCTCGTAATGTCTCTATTACTTCTATTCTATGGATTGAAAAAAAACCCACAAACAAAGTTTCACCTATTGCCATTGTTACATATCGATATTATATTTTGTATAACTACCAAATTTAGGTGGATTTGTCATAAATCTTGAAGAAAGTTTATGTAAGCCACGTCTTTAGCAACTTTCACAATTGTCTTATAAGCATCATGTACCTTGTTGATCCAAAATTAGTGCATGTTTTTACACTACCAAACATAGTTGATAGGTCTTGACTAATTTTCTAACATCATGTAAATTGCAAGCTTGTTAGGATTTTCATTTTTTTTGTTGGTGTTACAAATAGATGGACAATTGTTAGGCATAATTTATTGACATATTTTTTGGTTCAACAATAATCTCCTTGTTGTAACATATGCATAATAAAGGTTTTAGGGGAATAATGTGGATAAGATAACAAAATGAAGGACGATCATGATTTCATGAGGATGCTTGTCCAAGAATGGGGATGTTGTTGTT
>Ga0116230_10003838_pt1 | contig 14698 bp, 13 predicted proteins | sample S1TSphfallax_3_FD_88678 | JGI IMG/M metagenome (GOLD analysis project Ga0116230, IMG submission 88678) | Host-associated microbial communities from peat moss isolated from Minnesota, USA - S1T2_Fd - Sphagnum fallax MG | ecosystem: Host-associated > Plants > Peat moss > Unclassified | place... | reverse complement strand
TGCCGGCAGCGGGCGGCCAGTGGTTTGGTGTGTTTCTGACCGGCGACGGCGGTTGGGTCGGACTCGACAAGGGGGTTTCGTTGGAACTCGCCAAGCACGGTATTCCCGTCGTCGGCTGGGATTCGCTGAAATACTTCTGGTCGCGTCGCACGCCGGAAGGCGCGTCGCGCGACCTCGACCGCGTGTTGCATTATTACTCGCGCGTCTGGGGGCGCTCGCACGTGCTGTTGGTCGGCTATTCTCAAGGTGCCGACACCATGCCCTTCATGGTGAACCGCCTGCCAGCGCCATCCCATGCGATGGTGGGCTACACGGCGCTTCTCGGCATCAGCGACAACGCGCTTTGGGAATTTCACCTTGCCAGCTGGCTCGGCACTCCCCCGAAAGGGATTCCCACCGCGCCGGAACTCGAACATTGGAGCGGCTCGCCGTATCTATGCATCTACGGGGAAAGCGACGGCGACGCCGCGTGCGCGCAATTGACCGGTCACGATGGGACGGCTCTCAAGCTGGCCGGTGGCCATCACTTCGGCGGCGGTTATGCCCGGATCGCCGATGAAATCTTGAGGCGCTTGCCGGCTCTCGCGCCGAAGTAGGCGCGCACCGTGTGCGCGTGCGCGGGGGTGTACGCAAGCGTGGCGGTGGGGCGTGCCTGGCTATTTCGCGTTGAATTCCTGCTCGATCTTGGCGACCGCGTCGCGCATTTTCGGCAGGAATTGGTCCACCGCGGTGCGCAGCGGCACCGCCGTCGCGGCGTAGCGCACGGAGACGGTCGCCAAGACGCGGTCCTTGGACCGCACCGGGATGGCTAAGCTGGTCTCCTCGGACACGCGGCGCGCACGCTGCGCCATGCCGTATCCTTGAGTCCTCGTCTCGTTCAAGATGTGTTCGACTTCGGCGCGGCTGCGCACCAAGCGGTCCTCGGGTGCCGATGAGCGTGCCAGCAGTTCCAGCAAGGCCTCGCGCTGTGGCGGTGTGCAATAGGCAAGATACGCCCGTCCCGCGGCCGACGTGAGCATGGGCACGCGGATACCCGCACCATATTGTTCCAAGGCTAGCGGACTTTGCATATCCGTGGTTTCGCGGATCATCATCGCTCCGCCGGCCGGCGTGGCAATCGCGATCGGCCAGACGATCGATGCGCAAAGCGCGGCCAGGTAGGGCTTGGCGATGTGCGCAACCATGGCCTCGTCGTCGAAACCGTCGGATAGCGCGCGAACGCGGATGGTCGGACGGTAGCAATCGTCGTGCGCGTCGCGCTCGACGTAGCCCGCGAGGCGCAGCGTCTCCAAGATTCGGTACGTCGTGGTTCGCGGTAAACCCACCGCATTCGCGAGGGTGTTGATGGCGGCCCGTTCGAGCCGGTTCAATTCCGTCAGCACCTCGAGTCCGCGGTTCAGAGCGCGGATAGGGCGGGTGGATTCTCGTGCGCCCTCATCGTTGGCGGCGTACGAGGACGATTCGATGGAGGGGGTGACCTGCGCATGCATGAGAAGATGCCTTCCGTAACGTTGACTGGCCTCCATTGTACAGTCCAACCCTAGGAAAAACAGGCACATACGGCGTAGGAATGCGCTGACGCATGGGCCGTCGAACGGGACTTCGCGTGTCAGTTTTTGACTACGGCCAGGGCTTCGAGCGCTGCCTTTCGAGCCACGTCATGATCGACGATGCGCTGCGGGTAATCGGTCCCGAGCCGGATCCCGGCCGTCGCGAGGACACCGCTCGGAGCATCCCAGGGGCGATGAATCCAATCGTCCGGAAGCCGCAACAATTCCGGCACCCAGCGGCGAATATACGCGCCAACAGGATCGAATTTCGAGGCTTGGGTGGTGGGGTTGAAAATCCGAAAAAAGGGTGCCGCGTCTGCACCGCACCCGGCAACCCATTGCCAACCCAGTGTGTTGCTGGCCAGGTCCGCGTCGACCAACGTGTCCCAAAACCAGCGCGCGCCGTGGGTCCAGTCGGTTAGCAGGTCCTTGACGAGGAAGGACGCTGCGATCATGCGCACGCGATTGTGCATCCAACCCGTCTGCCACAGTTGCCGCATGCCCGCGTCCACGATGGGGTAACCGGTGAGTCCGCGGGTCCACGCTGCGAGTGCCGCTTCGTTCGACGCCCACGGAAATCGGGCGAAATTCGAGCGCAGCGGCGCCGTGGGCGTTTGCGGGAAATGATAAAGCAGATGATGGGCAAACTCGCGCCACCCCACTTCGGCGAGAAACTGCGATTGCCGCCAGGCATTGTTGGCGTCCCGACCTTGCGCGAATTGGCGGGTCGCATGCCAGATTTCGCGCGGCGATATTTCGCCGAAGTGCAGGTGGGGCGACAATCGCGATGTGCCGCGGACCGCGGGACGATCACGCAACGCGCCGTAATCCTCGAATGCTGCTGCTAGAAACCGTTGCAGCGATTCATGCGCCCCGATGCTACCGGGCGTCCACGCGGCGCGCATGCCGCCGGCCCAGTCGATGTGCGGCAGAAGGTCCAGAGATTCGAGCGTTGCGCAGAATGGCCAACGGTCCGGCGCGATCAGCGACGGGGCCGCGAGCGGCTCCATGGGATCGGGTAGCGACAAACAGTGCCGCCAGAAGGGCGTGAATACCTGGAAGGGTCCACCGCTTTTCGTCTGGATGTTCCATGGTTCGTGCAGCAATGACCCGTTGTAGCTGTCAACCTGCAAGCCAGCCTGGCGCAAGGCCGTCTTGATGCGTTGGTCGCGCGCAATGATGGCCGGTTCATACCGGCGATTCCAGACGATGCGAGTGGCGCCGCATTCCTGCGCCAGAGCCAGGAGGGCCCGCAGCGAGTCGTCGCTGGTCCGCAGGCATAGCGTCGAACCCAGCCCCTCCAAGGCCTCCTTGAGACGCGCGAGACTGTGATGCAGCCACCAGCGCGAGGCGCCGCCGGGCGCCCAAGCGCCGTCTTCGTTCGGTGCAAACACGAACACCGGAATCACCGGACCGTCCCGGGCCGCCGTCAGCGCCGGGTTATCGGCAACACGCAGATCCTGTCGAAACCACACTATCGTCGTCATGGCGCGCAGGGTGGCCGGTTCAGCTACAATTTGCGACCATTTTCTTACTGAAAACCAGGAATTGCTGTCAACACCATGCCGGATACCAACGAACCGACCCCTGCAGAGGTGGTCATCATCGGGGCAGGGCCCGTCGGAATCTTCCAGATATTCGAGCTCGGGCTCTTGGGCATTCACGCGCACATCATCGATTCATTGGCCCAGGTCGGCGGCCAGTGCACCGAGCTTTATCCGGAAAAGCCGATTTACGACATCCCGGCGCTGCCCGTCTGTGGCGCGCAGGAATTGATCGACAGGCTGATCCAACAAACGAAGCCGTTCGGGGCCACCTACCATCTGGGCGAGGAAGTCACCGAAGTGCAGCTCGAGCCTTCCGGCAAGATCCTCGTCGTGACCTCGGCGGGAACCCGATTGCTGGCCGGGGCCGTGGTGATTGCGGCGGGTGTCGGATCGTTTCAACCGCGGCGGCTCGCGCTGCCCGGCATCGAAGCATTCGAGGGCTCGAGCGTGCATTATCGAGTGAAGTCCGCCGCCGACTTTTACGGCCGGGACCTCGTGATTTGCGGTGGCGGCGATTCGGCGCTCGATTGGACCCTTGCCTTATGCGACAAGGCGCGTTCCTTGACGCTCGTACATCGGCGGGCCGAGTTTCGCGCCGCACCGGCTACCGTGGCACGCATGCGGGATCTCGTTGCCAGCGGCAAGATGCAACTGGTCGAAGGCCACGCGGTGGCGCTGCAAAGCGAGACGGTCGCCGGTGTGGAGAAGCTTTCCGGTCTCGTCTTGCAGACCAACAGCGGTCAGACCACATTGCAGGTGACCGCGGATCGCGTGCTCGCATTCTTCGGCCTGCACCCCAAGCTCGGACCCATCGCCGAATGGGGGCTCGAACTCGAAAAGAAGGCGCTCAAGGTGGACACCGAGAAATTTCAGACGAGCGTGCCCGGCATCTTCGCGATCGGCGACATCAATACGTATCCCGGCAAGAAGAAGCTCATCTTGAGCGGTTTCCATGAGGCGGCGCTGGCCGCGTTCGCCATACAACATCACTTGTTCCCCGAAAAGCGCCAATTCCTCCAGTACACGACGACCAGCCCGATCATGCAGAAGCGGTTGGGCGTCGCCGGTACCGATCCCAACTGACCCATGGGCAACCAACTCCTCGACGATCTCATCAACGTCATGACGCTCGAGCGGCTGGAGATGAATCTCTTTCGCGGGCAGAGCCGCGATATCGGCAGTCCTCAGGTGTTCGGCGGACAGGTGCTGGGGCAGGCCTTGGTGGCGGCCACGGCCACCGTCGAGGCGGGCATCGTGCATTCGCTGCATGCCTACTTCTTGCGGCGCGGTGATTTCAACTCGCCCATCGTCTACGAGGTGGATCGGGCGCGCGACGGCCATAGTTTTTCCACGCGGCGCGTCGTCGCGATTCAACACGGCGCGCAAATCTTCAACATGTCTGCATCGTTTCAAGTCGTCCAAGCGGGCATGGACCATCAGCTCAAGATGCCGCTGGTGCCTCCGCCGGAGGATTTGCCAGAACAGGCGTGGCATTACCGCGATGTGATGGACCAATTGCCGCCCGCGTTGCGTCGCGTGCTCGAACTCAAGCGCCCGTTCGAGTTCAGGCCCGTGCAGCCGCCGAGTTTTCTGAACTCTGGCCAGACGGCACCGACGCGGGAAGTCTGGTTCCGCGCCGTCGCGCCCTTGCCCGATGGGGAGTCGCTGCACCGCTGTTTGCTGGCGTATGTGTCTGACTACGATCTGCTCGGCACGGCATTGATCCCGCACGGACAGTTGCAGGAGCTCAAGAACCTCCTGATCGCCAGCATCGATCACGCCATGTGGTTCCATCGCGACGTCCGGGTCGACGATTGGCTGCTGTATGCCACCGACAGCCCGAGCGCATCCGGAGCACGCGGCTTCGCGCGCGGCAGCATCTTCAGCCGCGACGGCCGTCTGGTTGCCAGCACCTCGCAGGAGGGGTTGATCCGAATGGTGGCGCCTAAGTGAAGGGCTTCATCGTCATCGCCTTGGTCGTGGCCGCGCTCATCGGTGGCATCCTGACCCTGCGCAGCACGCGCAGCGTGGGCATGCCCGGCAGGGACGTGCTGGATCGAGCGAAACAGCGGGAGCGCGACCAAGGTGCCCAGGATGACGCGGACGCTGACCGATAGGCCCCTGCAGCTATTCCTGCGCCGCTTGCTTGGCCGTCGACTCGAGTTCCCAGACCTCCCGCGGCAGTACGAACAGATGGCAATCCCACCACCGGTTCTTGGCGCGTCGGTGTTTGCGAAACACCGCCTCCCAGCGCATGCCGATCTTCTCGAGCACGCGGATCGATGCTTGATTGTTCACGTCCACCGTCGAAATGATCCGGTCGGCGCGCAAATCGAAGAACGCGGCGTCCACGAGGGCCAGCGAGATCTCCGTGGCATAGCCCTTGCCCCAATCCGGCAATCCGAGCATGTAGCCCAAGTCGACGACGTTGCGCTCGATCATGGACAAGTCGCACGCGCCGATGACGCGCCCCGTCGCGTTTTCCTGCACCGCCAGTTCGAACCGCGTCCGCGGCACTTCCTCCTGTGAGGCAAGCAGGCTTTCCAGGTATTCACCCGTGCCCTGCTCGTCCCGCGGTCCGAAAAACAGGTACTTCGTCACTCGCGCATCCGACGAATAGGCGTGGATGGCGGCGAAGTCCGATCTGACGAATTCGCGCAGCGTCAGGCGCGCCGTCACGATCGGCAGTTTGAGCGCGCGTTCCGCCCGCGGCTTGCTCGCCCGAGTGCCCCCGTCACGCAAGGACTTTTCCCGGATTCAATATGCCCTTCGGATCGAGGGTGCGTTTGAGATCACGCATGAGCGCCAGTTCGACCGGATCGGCGCGCCGGGCGAATTCCGCCGCTTTCAATCGTCCGATGCCGTGCTCCGCGCTGATGCTGCCGCCGAGGCGCTCGACCAGATCGAAGATGGCATGTTCGAGCGGCTTCGCATGGCTCAAGAATGCCGCCGTGTCGGTGCCTGGCAGTTGGCTCACGTTGAAGTGCAGATTGCCGTCACCCAGGTGGCCGTAGCTCAGCACTTCGCCGTCCGGCACCAACGCGCGGACCAGTGCCGATCCCTCTTCGATCAACAACGGTACCTCGGATACGGGCACCGAGACGTCATGCTTGAGGCTCGCGCCATGATGACGTTGAGCTTCAGGCACCGATTCACGCAGCTTCCACATGGCTATCGACTGGGCGATCGAGGTGGCGATCATCGCATCAAGCACCGTGCCGTCGGCGGCCGCATGCTGCAACTCGGCAGTGAGCAGCCCGGCGAGATTTTGGCGCGGGTTGGGTGAGGTCAATTCGGCCAATACGTACCACGGCGCATCCTGTGAGAGTGGATCGGCGACACCCTGAATGTGCTTGACCGTCAGTTCGACCGCAACGCGCGGCATCAATTCGAAGGTCGTCACCCCGTCCCCGGCGGCGGTGCGCAGACGGGCCAGAAGCGCCAATGCCGATCGCGGCGAGTCGACCCCGACCAAGGCTGTGGCCGTGTCGGCGGGCAGTGGAAACAACTTCAGCGCGGCGGCCGTGATGACGCCGAGTGTGCCTTCGGCGCCGATGAACAGCGATTTGACGTCGTACCCGGTGTTGTCCTTGCGTAGGGTTTTGAGCCCGGAGAGCATGCGTCCGTCGGCCAGCACCACCTCCAGGCCAAGCACCAGATCGCGCATCATTCCATACCGAAGCACCGCGGTGCCGCCGGCGTTCGTGGACAGATTGCCGCCGATTTGTGCCGTGCCTTCGGAGCCCAGGCTCAATGGAAAAAGACGATCGGCCGTGCGTGCGGTGCGCTGCGCCTCCGCCAATGTACACCCGGCTTCGAGCACCATTGAGTAGTTGGCCGCATCGACGTGGCGCACGCGGTTCAGCCGGCGCATCGACAGCACGACCTGCGAGCCGGTCTCATCGGGGGTTGCCGCACCACAATAGCTGGTGTTGCCGCCATGGGGGACTATCGCAACCTCAGCGCGGTGGCATATGGCCAGAATGGTCGAGACCTGAGCCGCATCGCGTGGCAGCAGTACGAGCGGTGTCGCACCTTGAAAAAGACGGCGAAAATCGACCAGATAGGGTGCCAGATCCGCCGGCGAATCGAACCAGCCGCCGGTGCCGACGACGGCCTGCAGTTCGGCGAGCGTGACGGAATCAGGCGGGCGGGGCATGCACGGTCGCGATCGGGGCGCGCCGCGATAGGGGTTTGGTCAACAGCATCTGGATATCGCCCAATTGCCTCTCCTCGAAGCCACCCTCGCAGTAACACAGATAATACTCCCACATGCGCACGAAGGCCTCCGGGTAGCCCAAGGCGCGGACCTCGCTCTGCCGGGCGAGAAAGCGCTCACGCCAAATCTTCAGTGTCTGGGCATAGTGCGGCCCGATGTCCTCCATGTGGAAGATTTTCAGGTCGGTGGAGCGCTCCACCGCGTCCGCGATGGATTTGACCGAGGGTATGAAGCTGCCTGGAAAGATAAATCGCTTGATGAAATCGACCGAGCGTCGCGCCTGATCGTAGAACTGATCGCGGATCGTAATGGCCTGAAGCAGCATCGCACCATCCGGTTTCAACAGCGAACTGCATTGCCGAAAATAAGTATCGAGATATTGGTGACCCACCGCCTCGATCATTTCGATCGAAACGAGAGCATCGTATTCGCCGCGCAAGTCGCGATAATCTTCCAGCAACAGCGTGATCCGGTCGCCGAGGCCGGCGCGCTCCACGCGCTCGCGCGTCAGTTCGTACTGTTCGCGCGAAATGGTCGTCGTGGTGACGTGGCAGCCATAATGCTGGGCCGCATGGATTGCCAGTCCGCCCCAGCCCGTGCCGATTTCCAGCAAGCGTTGCCCAGGGCGTAGATTCAACTTGCTGCACGCCGCGTCGAACTTGGCGATCGACGCCTCCAGCAGCGTCGTTTCGGCGGTCGTGAAGATGCCACACGAATAGGCCATGGTTTCATCCAGGAACAGTTCGAAGAATTCATTGCCCAAGTCATAGTGGGCCGAGATGTTGCGCTGGCTGCCATTCTTGTCGTTGCGGTTGAGCCAGTGTGCGAATTTGAGGAGCGGGGCGCTCAGGCGCGACCAGCCCGAGTCCACGTCGTTCATCAAATGTCGATTCACCACCATGAGGCGTACGAGCCCGGTCAGATCGTCGCAGTGCCAGTAACCGTTCATGTAGGCTTCGCCGGCGCCCACGGTGCCGGCAAACACCACATCCGAGTAGAAGCGCGGACTTCGTACGCGGATGGTCACATCGAGCGGCGTGGCCGCACTGACGGCGCCGAACGTTTCATCCTCGCCCATGTCGACCAGCCGCAGCCGGCCGTAGCGGATCTTGCGCAATTGGGACAGCAACAGGTTGCGTGCCAGCCGTGTCAACAACGACATGCCTTCTTCGGAGCGCTCGGCAACGCCGGCCGGAATGATGTTCTGTTTCAAGAGATTCTCGTCGGCGCGGCGCAAGCCCGCGCGGGTTGTGAACGGCAAGTGGAGTCAGCGGCGGTGAGGCGCGGATGATCGAATACCGGCGTGCGTTTCGACCACAGCCGCAACGCCTGCCAGTGGATGGCCAAGATCACCTTCAAAGTCAGGAACGGAAATGCGGCGAGCGCCCAGATCAAAGCCCAGGTCGACACGGGCGTCTCTTTCAAAGACAGCGTGGCGTCGAACATCGGTGCGCCGTTCCGGTGGTTCTGCATGTGCACGAACAGGTGGTTTCGCGGTTGGTTGAAAGTCCACCGATATTGCATGTCCATGGGCAGAAACGGTGACACGTGGAACTCCTTGTCAAATCCGAAGTGTTCGAGCCGCGAGCGGCGCGCGCCGTACGTCAGGACGTATTGATGGCGTTCCTTCCAAGGAGTATTCGTGATTTCCGCCACGATGGTTTCAACTCGAGAGCCGGTGGCGTCGAAACAGTAATAGAAGCTCACCGGGTTCATGCAATAGCCGAAGTAGCGTAGGTGGGTCAATAGGCGGATCGGTCCGGCCGGACGCCGGCCGGTTCTCGCCTCGACCAGATCGCGCACGGCTTGGTCCAGCGGCACGTCGGCCGAGCCGTGGTAATCGCTGCGCTTGAACCAAGCAGGAGCGCGGCGGCGTGCCGACCAAAATGGAGTGCCGTCGAACAGATGCGGCAATTCCGCCAGATCGACGTACATCATGAACATCCGGTATCGAAAGCGGTTTTTCGTCGGCGCGACGCGCCGATGCTCAACCCACCCTTTGTAGATGCGACTGTGCATACGCTCGCCGGCGGTGGAATTCCTCCAAGGAGGCAAGCGCGCTCTTGACGCCGTCCTCGTGAAATCCATATCCCCAGTAGGCTCCGCAGTAGTAGGTTCTAAGCACGCCGTTGATCTCGTGACGCCGCCTCTGCGCGGCCACCGCCGCCGTCGTGTACACGGGATGGTGATAAACGTAGCTGCCCAGCACCTTGCGCGGGTCCACGTCGGCATTACGGTTCAATGTCAGCAGCATTTGGGCCTTCGATTCGAGGCGCTGCAGAATATTCATGTTGTAGGTCACGGTAACGCAATCTCGCCCGTCCGCAGGGAGATGGTAGTTCCAGGCAGCCCAGGCCAAGGGCCGGCGCGGCATGAGCCGCGCATCAGTGTGCAGCAACGCCTCATTCGCTTGATAGTTGATCGCGCCCAAGATTTCCCGCTCCTGAGGTGACGGGTCGGACAGCAGACGCAGCGCTTGGTCACTATGACAGGCCATGAACACCTGGTCGAATTGCTCGACGCCGCCGTTCTGCAGACGCACCGACACCTTATGCGGGTGACGCTGTATCGACGCGACCGGCGTATTGCAGTGAATGCGGTCCGCATAACGGGCCGTGAGGCGCTTGACGTATTCGCGCGAGCCGCCCTGAATGACCCGCCACGTGGGGCGGTCGTCGACGCTCAGAAAGCCGTGATTCGAGAAAAATTCGACGAAAAATCGCGCCGGAAAGCGCAGCATGTCGGCGGGGCGCGACGACCAGATCGCGGCACCCATGGGAATGATGTAATGGTCGATGAAATAGCGGGAGTACCGCTCTTGGTGCAAATAGTCGCCGAGACTCAAGGTGTCCGAGTCGTCCGCCAGCAGCGCCGGAGCGCGGCGGTTGAACTTCACGATGTCGGCAACCATGCGCAAGAACGACGGCCTCACGATATTGCGTCTCTGCGCAAAGAGCGAATTAATCGAGGTGCCGTTGTATTCCAGGCCCGTCCGCTCGCAACGCACGCTGAAGCTCATGTCGCTCGGTTGCCACGGAACCTTGAGTTCGTCCATCAATTGGATGAAATGAGGGTAGGTCCAATCGTTGTAAACGATGAAGCCCGTGTCGACACAGAACGGCTTGCCGTCGAGCTCCACATCGACCGTATGCGTATGTCCACCGACATAGTCGCCAGCTTCATAGACGGCGAGGTCATGCTCGGGGCTCAAACGATGAGCCGCAACCATGCCTGAGATGCCGGAACCGATAACCGCGATTCGCATTGCGAAGGATCACCCATCATCACCGGTGTATCCGGCTTACGGAGAGAATTCGTCGCATCCCCCCAATCGGATGCGGCTAGGAGCCGATTAGAGCATATGTCACAGGCGTTTGCCGACTCCTTCGCGTACCGCGGCGGGCACCGGCTTCAGATCCCATATCAAACCAAAAAACGACATCAGTTTCAGTACATAGAACGTCACGTCGAACTCCCACCAGTAGAATCCCTGGCGCACCGAGGCGGGGTAATGATGGTGATTGTTATGCCAGCCCTCGCCCAACGTGATGATGGCCAGCCAGACGTTGTTGCGGCTCGCATCGCCGGTCTTGTAGCGCTGCCGGCCGAAGACATGCGACAGCGAGTTGATAGTGTAGGTACCGTGATACACCGCGACGGTCGATATGAAGAAGCCCCATACCAGCATCTGACCGCCCGACGTGCCTAGCCCCGGAGCGGCGTGCTTCAGAACCACGCCGAACAGGAAAACTCCGATGCCCAACAGGGTCGGGACCAGCACGTCATAACGATCCAACAAGCGCAACTCCGGATATTTGAGCAGGTCTTTCACCCGCGACAGATCAGCGATGAAGTGCTTGTGCGACATGAACCAGCCCATGTGGCTCCAGAAAAAACCGTGCTGCACAGGCGAATGCACGTCATCTGGTTTATCGGAATGCACGTGATGATGCCGGTGGTGCGCGGCCCACCAGATCGGACCTCGCTGTACCGCCGATGCACCGAGCAGCCCGAATATGAATTGACCGGCCCGGGAGGTCTTGAACGACCGGTGCGAGAAGTAGCGATGGTAGAAACCCGTGATGGCGAACATCCGCACGACATACAGGGCGGCGGCCACCGCGAGGGCAACCCAGCTGAATCCAACCCAGATGACGGCGAGGCAAGCCACGTGCATGGCGAGGAACGGCAGCACGCGCGCCCAATCCACTTTGCGCGTCGCGTCGGGCACCGGTTTGTCCGCCTCGGCAGGCTTGGTGCGCGACGCGAAGTCACTGTTGTCGAACCAGCGCGACAGCTCCAATCCCACGCGTTCGGCGGTGGCAGCATGCACGGCGCTTTCGTTGTCTGTCGTCATAGTGTTCCTAGCCCTGAAGTTATGCGCGATTCCAGCGTTCACGATTGGAGTGAGAGCAGCGCAGCAATACGCTCTTCCAACGGCGGGTGGCTCATGAATGCACGCATGAACCCACTCGTGTCGCCGGTATTGATCCCAAAAGCCTGTAACTGGGGTGGCAAAGGCGCGCCCTGACTGCGTTTCAGCAGTTCCAAGGCTCCAACCATGCTCCCCACGCCCGTAAGATTAGCACCGCCGCGATCCGCACGATATTCCCGCTGCCTCGAATACCAACTGACTATCATGCTGGCGACCACACCCAGAACGAGTTGCGCGACCATCGTGGTCAGGAAAAAGGCGATTCCGGACTCGCCACGGTCGTTCTTGAACACCGTCCGGTCCACCAGACTGCCGATGACGCGGGCCAAAAAAATCACGAACGTATTTAGCACGCCTTGTAGCAATGCAAGCGTGACCATGTCGCCATTCGCAACATGGCTGATCTCATGGCCCAGGACGGCCTCGGCTTGCGCTCTGGGCATGCGGCGCAGCAATCCCGTGCTCACCGCCACCAACGCCGCATTGCGGCGAGCACCCGTCGCAAAGGCGTTGATGTCGTCGGAGTCGAAAACCCCCACTTCGGGCACGCCGATGCGCGCGCGATCGGAAAGTCGTTTGACCGTGCCGAGCAGCCAGGCGTCGGTATCGGAGCAGGGTTCGGTGATGATCCTCACCCCCATCAAGCGCTTGGCGGTCCATTTGGACAATGCCAGCGATATGAACGCCCCGCCCATGCCCCAAATCGCGGCAAACACCAGCAGTCCGCCGAGCCCACCCCGTTCCAGGCGAACCCCAAACACTGTCTCGATGAGGAAGATGGCGGCGCTCAGCAGCGCCAATACCGCCAAATTCGTCGCCAGGAACAGGAAAATGCGCTTCATAAGCCCTTTTCTTTGAAGAAAGGAACCGCAATATCGGCTCCTAGCGCCCCAATGGTCGGGCTGTGCTACCGCATTTTCAAGCCGTGAGCGCGGATTGATTCTGCGGCGCCACTTCGAATGCGTCCGGTCAGCGGACGGCGACTCTGGAAGGCGCGTGTTTCATATCGACGCAACACAGGTTTGGCATGCAATTCAAAGATTATTACGAAACTCTCGGCGTGGCCCGCGGCGCCGACGCCGAAACGGTGAAGCGCGCCTATCGCAAGTTGGCCCGCAAGTATCACCCCGACGTCAGCAAGGAAAAGAACGCCGAGGATCGCTTCAAGGAAGTCCAAGAGGCCTATGAGGTGCTCAAGGATACGGATAAGCGCGCGGCATACGACCAATTGGGCCGTAATTATCGGTCCGGTCAGCAGTTCCGGCCACCCCCGGAGTGGGAACAGCGATTCGGGCAGTCCGGCGGCCAGCGTTTCTCGGACGTCAATGGATTCAGCGACTTTTTTTCCAGCCTCTTCGGCGGCGCGGCCGCCGGCGCCGGCCCCGGTTCGTATGCGCAGCCCGAGGTGGCCGGCCAGATCGACATCTCGCTCGAAGAAGCGTTCGCGGGTACACGGCGCAGGGTCACGATCAGCGAGAACGGCCGGACGCGAATGGTCGACGTGCAGGTGCCGGCCGGTGTCACCGATGGCCAGGCGCTGCGGATCGGGGGAGGCGGTGGTGGTAGTGCAATCTTGTTGCGGATCAAGCTGCGGCCACATCCCCTGTTCGTGCTGAGCGGCAAGGACGTACAGGTAGACCTGCCTCTCGCCCCGTGGGAGGCTGCCTTGGGCGCCAAGGTGGCCGTGCCGACACTCGGTGGGACCGTGGAATTGACCATTCCGGCCGGCGCGCAAACCGGCCAGAAACTGAGGCTGCGCGGCAGGGGATTTCCGGGTGCGCCGGCCGGCGATCAGTTCGTCAGCATCAAACTCGTCACGCCGGGCGCCGACACACCCGCGGCGAAAGAGGCTTACCTGCGAATGCAGCGCGAGTTCGATTTCAATCCACGGGCTGGCTGGCCCTAGCGGCGCGGCCGAGTGCAAAGCGGCGGGCGCTTGAAGATTCCGATGACGGCCCCATTTTGTGTATGGGCGGCCGCGCGGGATTAGCGGCACGCCGCTCATTCATGACGTGATTGATGCGAAGAATTGACCGGGAAGATCAACCGATAACGATTGCAAGGCCATGACGACCGACACACAGCCACAGACCAAAGAGTTCCAAGCCGAGACCAAGCAGGTCTTGCGATTGGTCATTCATTCACTGTACTCGCACAAGGAAATATTCCTGCGCGAGTTGATTTCCAATGCATCGGATGCCTGCGAGAAGCTGCGCTTCGAGGCTCTGGCGAATCCCGCGCTCTTGGGCGCCGACGAGATGTCGGTGACGCTGGTTCCCGATGCCACTGCTGGGACGCTGACCATCAAGGACAACGGCATCGGCATGAGCGAAGCGGAGGTCATCGACAACTTGGGAACGATCGCGCGTTCGGGCACGAAGAAATTTCTCGAGGGCTTGAGCGGAGATTCCGCGAAGGATTCCCAACTCATCGGCCAGTTCGGCGTCGGTTTCTATTCCGCGTTCATCGTCGCCGATCGAGTCACGGTGCTGACCAAGCGCACTGATTCCGACGGCGTACGCTGGGATTCGGATGGCGAGGGGTCATACGAGATCCAGCGGTCCGACAAGGCCGACCGCGGCACCGACGTCATCATGCATTTGCGCGATGACGACAAGGAGTTCCTCGAGCCCTCCCGGCTGCGCCAATTGGTGCGCAAATACTCGGATCATCTCGGCATCCCCATCGTATTGAAGACCGGCGATACCGGCGAGACCCTCAATCAGGCAAAGGCGTTTTGGACGCGGCCGAAATCCGAACTCAAGGATGAGGATTATCAGGCTTTCTACAAGCATCTGACCCACGACAGCGACGATGCGCGTGCCTGGGCACACAATCGGGTCGAGGGCAATCTCGAGTATACGTCGCTGTTGTATCTGCCGAAGCGCGCCCCTTTCGATTTGTTCGAGCGCGATCAGCGTGGCGGCGTCCAACTCTATGTCAAGCG